>Ga0180432_10010552_pt1 | contig 11039 bp, 9 predicted proteins | sample SS_ome_10_FD_132414 | JGI IMG/M metagenome (GOLD analysis project Ga0180432, IMG submission 132414) | Hypersaline lake sediment archaeal communities from the Salton Sea, California, USA - SS_1_MS_2 metaG | ecosystem: Environmental > Aquatic > Non-marine Saline and Alkaline > Hypersaline >... | reverse complement strand
GCGACGGGCTGGATACCGAACCGGGCACCAAGGGCGGCAACTTCCTGGCCGCGATCAACACCCGCTTCGACGAATACTCCGGCGTCACCAACAACGACGACAACAACCTCGACTACCGGCCGGCGCCGAACGTCATCCGCGAATGCACCCCGTCCACCCCGCAGGTCAACCAGGGCATCGAACCGGTCGCGTCGCTTCCGCGGGATTCATGCTTCGCAGCCGGAACCTGCGACACCATCGGCAACGGCGACTGGACAACCGGGCGCGCCGCCTATCTGGAGACCAACTATGGGCTTGCCGACGGTGGCGAGGCGCCCGAGGATTTCCCCGGCGACTATTTGGAGTGGATAGCGGTCAGCACCGCCAGCACACGCTGGGAACTTTACCTTGCCGAGCTTGCAGCTGCCGACGGCGGCGACATCCTCGAGAACCGCTGCATCAGCGGCGTTCCCGAGGAATGGTCTTCGCAAGGCAGTTCGCAGGCCAGCGCCGATGGACCAGCCCGCCGCGTCATGGTGGGGGCCGCGGTCGACTGCGCGTCGGGCATCGACATCAACGGCCGCACCCAGGACGTTCCGGCGGCCGACTATTTCCTGATGTTCCTGACCGAACCCGCCGAAGGCGGCAACGAGGACATCTGGCTGGAGGTCGTGCAGGAAATCCCCACCGACGGCACCGAGTCGCTCGTCTACCGCGTGGTGAGGCTGCTGGACTGATGGCGCGCCGCCTTCCCTCCCTCCTGCGGCGGTTCCTGCGCCGTGATCGCGGCGCGGCGCTGGTGGAATTCGCGCTGATCCTGCCCACGGCGCTGGTGATCTTCGCGGTCATGTACGAATCCGGCCGGATGATGTTCGCCTACCAGGCGGCGGTTTCCGGCGTGCGCGATGCCGCGCGCTACGCGGCGCGGGCGGCCGATCCGGCATCTGTCTGCCCGTCGCCGGTTTCGGGCTACTGGACCGGCTTCGCGACCGAGGCGCAGGCCAACCTGACGCAGATCATCGGCCGCGACGGCAGCCTGTTCACCGTCCAGTCGGTCGAGGTGACATCGGACTGCCCGACGCCGACGGTGCCGCTGCGCGAGGCCAATGTCGGCACTGTCACCGTGACCGCCACGGTGCGGATCGATTTCCTGTTCGGCCCGGTGCTGGGCATCTTCGGCACCGCGCTGTCGGGGGTGACGGCGCGGGTCAACGACCAGGCGCGGGTGTTCGGCACATGAGCCGCGCCAGCCCCCCCCGGCGCGGGGCCTTCCCGCGCGACGACAGCGGCGCGACGCTGGTGGAATTCGCGCTGGTGATCGGGCTCTTGCTGATCCTGATCTTCATGATGTTCGATTTCGGCCGGATCATGAACGCCATGGTGTTCACGCAAAAGGGCGTGGAACGGGTGGCCCGCGCGGCGATCGTCACGGCCCCGGTTTGCGGCGGCGTTCCGACGGTCGTCCAGCGCCGGTCCGGCAACACCTCCGATCCCGGCACCCTGTGCCGCAGCGCCGCCGATCCCTGCGACACCTACACGGTCACCTGCACCGCCGATCCCCGCGCCGCGCCCGGCGGATCGGTCGCCGCGATCATGGACCCGTTCCTGCCCGCGGTCTCGACCGGCGGCACGCTGACCTTCACCTACGAAAGCGACAATTTCCCGGGCTCCCCCCGGATCGGCTTCGTCACCGGGCCGACCACGCCGATCGTGTCGGTCGAGCTTTCCGATGTGCGGCTGACCATGGTTTCGCCGCTGGCCGGCCTTCTGGGCCTCGTGTCCGGCAGCGAAAGCACGCTGTTTCAGAATGGCTTCACCCTGCCCACGGTAAGAGTGAGCCTGCCGGCGGAGGATCTGCAATGACGCTGCACCTGCAAGCCACGCCGGCCGGCCGCGACGAGTCGGAGAACGCAATGGAAGAACACGAAAATCTCGCGCTGGTCCTCGGCCGCAACCCGGTCGTGACCGAGGCGGCCGCGCGACTCCTCAAGCGTTTGCCGGGGCATCATGTGCAGGTGGTGCGGGAAACGCTCGACGCGCTGTCGCCCGAAACGCTCGGGGCGCTCGCGCTGGCCGAGGTGCTGGTGTTCGAGGCCGACGGCGCGGCCCTGTCGCAGGGCGACGCGGTGGCCGGCCTGCTGGCGCATCGCGGCCCCACGACGCGGATCATCGCGGTCACGGCGGCCGACCTGCCGCTGTCGATGGCCCGGCACCTGATGAAGATCGGCATCGACGAGGTCGTTCCGGCCGAGGCCGACACCGCGGAGTTCGAAGAGTCCCTGACCTCCGCGCTGACCACCATCCTGGACCGCAGGGGACGCGGCAGCGCGACGACCGGCGGGCCGCAGGGCACACAGGGCAAGGTGATCGCGGTGGCCAATGCCCGCGGCGGGCTCGGCGCCACGACGATCGCGGTGAACCTCGCCGACATGCTGCTCGACCCGCATGGCCTGCTGCGCAAGACCCCCAGCCACAGGGTCGCGCTGATCGATCTCGACGTGCAGTTCGGCAATGCCGCCACCTTCGTCGATCTCGAGGATCGCGGCGCGCTGATCGAGCTGGCGCGCGCCTCCGACCCGCCCGACGGCGCCTTTCTCGAATACGCGCTGCAGCGCCACGAAAGCGGGCTGCGGGTTCTGCCCGCCCCGGTCGCGGCGATGCCGCTGGAGGCGCTGGACATGATCCGCGTCGGCGCGCTGATCGACACGCTGCGCGAGTCCTACGACTACGTCGTGATCGACCTGCCGCATGCGCTGGTCAGCTGGCTCGAGGCGGTGATCACCCGCACCGACATGCTGCTGATGGTGACCGATACCTCGGTCCCCTCGGTGCGCAGCGCCCGGCGCCTGATCAATCTGCTTGCGGAAGAGAACCCCGCGCTTGCCACCGAGATCGTGATCAACCGCGAAAGCAAGCCGCTGGTGCAATCCCATTCCCACAAGCTGGCGGCCGAGGCCCTGCGCCTGCCGCTGCGGCATTTCATCGCCGCCGATGTCAATGCCGCGCGCCGCGCCATCGACCGCGGCGAGGTGATGTCGACGGTGGCCCCGAATTCTTCGATGACCAAATCATTACGACGCCTGGCGGGTTACGTTCTCAAGACCTTCCCGGCACCGGCCTCGGCCGCCCAATCCCAGGGGAGCAATTGATATGTTCAAGGATTTCCGGAAAGAATCCCCCGAAAAGGCCGCGAACGTGGTCGACATGGCCGCGGCCGCGCCGATCCGGGCCGAGGCAGAGGCCGACCCGGCGCTGCTGTCCTATCTGGAACTGAAGAGCCGGCTGCACGAGGAGCTGCTGGGCCGGCTGAACCTGGCCCTGATCGACAAGGTCCAGCCCGCCGACCTGCGGCGCGAGATCTCCACCCTGGTGTCGGATTTCCTGGCCGCCGAGGCGCGGCCGATGCGCGGCGAGGAGGTACTCAAGCTCGTCGACGACCTGATCCACGAGGTCACCGGCCTCGGCCCGCTGGAACCGCTGCTGGCCGACCCGACGGTGACGGACATCCTGGTGAACACGCATCACAACGTCTATGTCGAACGCCACGGCCGGCTGGAGAAGACCAGCGTCCGGTTCCGCGACGAACGCCACCTGCTGCGGATCATCGACAAGATCGTCAGCCGCGTCGGCCGCCGGATCGACGAGGCGCAGCCCTGGGTCGATGCCCGGCTGGAGGACGGCAGCCGGGTGAACGCGATCATCCGGCCCTGCGCGATCGACGGGCCGACCCTGTCGATCCGGAAATTCTCGCGCGTGCCGCTGACGATGGAAAAGCTCATCAGCAACAACGCGCTCAGCCCCGCGGCCGGGGAGTTCCTGCGCGCCGTCGTCGGCGCGCGCCTGAACGTGCTGATCTCGGGCGGGACCGGTTCGGGCAAGACGACGATGCTGAACGCGATGTCCTCCTACATCGGGATGAGCGAGCGGATCGTCACGATCGAGGACGCGGCCGAACTGCAGATGCAGCAGGATCACGTCGTGCGGCTGGAAACCCGGCCGGCCAGCGCCGAGGGCACCGGGATCATCAGCCAGCGCGACCTGGTGCGCAACGCGCTCAGGATGCGGCCCGACCGGATCATCATCGGCGAGGTCCGGGGCGCGGAAAGCCTCGACATGCTGCAGGCGATGAACACCGGCCACGACGGGTCGATGACCACGATCCACGCCAACTCCGCCCGCGACGCGCTGGGCCGGCTGGAACAGATGGTCGCGATGTCGGGCTTCGAACTGCCGCTGTCGGCGGTGCGCCGGCAGATGTCGTCAGCCCTGCACATCGTGCTGCAACTCGCCCGCCTGACCGACGGTCGCCGCCAGGTGATCGGCATCTCGGAGATCACCGGGATGGAGGGCGACATCATCACCATGCAGGACATCTTCGTCTTCCGCCGCCGCGGCGTCGCGCCCGACGGCACGGTGCTGGGCGACTTCACCGCCACCGGCATGCGGCCGCACTGCCTCGAACAGCTCGAGGCGGCCGGGATGGCGCTGCGCACCAGCGCCTTCGTCCCGATGGAGGCCGCGCAATGACCGAGGGCCTGCCCACCGATCCCGCGACACTGATCGCCATCGGCGTCTTCTTCGGTGTGCTTCTGGTCTTCGACGGGCTGCGCCGCATGGCCGGGCGGGCGCGCACCACCGAGGCGATGGCGGAACGCCGGCTGAAGGCCCCGACCAGCCCGCTGCCCGATCTCGGCGACGAACTGGTCGCGGCCGCGGCGAAGGTCAGGCGGCCGGGCCCGATCGACCGGCTGTCGCTGGCCCTCGACGGCGCCGGCATCAAGCTCAAGCCCGGCGCGGTCGTCGCCATCGTGATCGGCGCGGCGGTGCTGAGCTTCAGCCTGTCGGCGCTGCTGCTGCCGCTGGCGCTGGCGCTCGTCCTGACCATCGTCCTGTCGGTGCTCTTGCCGATCGCGATCATCGACCGGATGCGCAAGGCGCGGCTCGAGAAGCTGACCCAGCAGTTGCCCGACGCGCTGGAACTGATGGCCCGCGCGCTCAAGGTCGGGCATCCGCTCAACACCTCGATCGAGGCGGTGTCGCGCGAGATGGCCGCGCCGATCGCGATCGAGTTCGAGCGGATGGTCGACCAGGTGACCTATGGCGAGGATATCGTCACCGCCTTCCACGACCTCGCCACCCGCAACCGCAGCGAGGATTTCGACTATCTCGCCGTCGCGGTCGGCATCCAGCACGGCACCGGCGGCAACCTCGCCCGGATCCTCGAGATCCTGGCCAAGGTGATCCGCGACCGGTCGACGATGCGCCGCAAGATCTCGGCGATCTCGGCGGAGGGCCGGGTCTCGGCGATGATCCTGTCGGTCCTGCCCTTCGCGATGGTCGCCATCACGCACGTGATGTCCCCGGAATACTACGGCGACGTGGCCGACGACAGCCGGTTCCGGACGATGGCGATCATCGCGCTGGTGCTGACGATCGCCAACATCATCATCCTGCGCAAACTCGTCAGCTTCCGGTTCTGAGGAGGGAGAGATGATCGAAACACTCCAGCAATTCCTCGCCGGGCTGCCCGTCGACCGGACCACGCTGATCATCATCGGCCTCGCGCTCGGCATCTTCCTTGTCGTCCTGGGCATCTTCTACCCGGTGCCCGACACCGCGCGCATCGCGCGGCGGATGGCCGCCGCGCGCATCGACAAGCCCGAGGCGCAGCGCGCCGCGCTGCTGCGCGACACCGATTACTCGCCGACCGGGATGATGAAGGCGCTGGTGCCGCTGGAGTCGCGCGAGCGCGGCGAGATCGCGACACAACTTGCGCATGCCGGTTTCCACAGCCGCATGGCGCTGGCCTACTACTTCCTGCTGCGCTTCGTGATCGGCCTGATCGTGCCGCTGGGCTTCGGCCTTGTCTACCTCGTCGCGGTGCGGACCGGCCGGGTCGCCGATCTTGGCCCTTTCGTCGCCGGTCTCGACGCCGCCAATGTCGTGCAGATCGTCGCCGGGATGATCCTCGTCGGCTTCTACGGGCCGGCCTACCTGCTGCGCGCCCGCGTCGCCAACCGCCGGATGCGGATCGAACAGGCGTTCCCGAACGCGCTCGACCTGATGAAGATCGCGATCGAGGCGGGCATGGGCTTCGATGCCGCGATGACGCGGGTGGCGCAGGAGTTGCACGAGGCCGCGCCGGAACTGTCGCGCGAGATCATCGACGCCCAGCGCGAGATCCTCGCCGGCCGCGACCGGACCCGCGCCTATCTGGCCATGGCGGAGCGGCTGGGGATCGAAGAGGCGCGTTCCTTCGTCGCCCTGCTTTTGCAGTCGATCCAGTTCGGCACCAGCGCGGCGCATGCCCTGACGGTCTATTCCGAGGAAATGCGCCAGCGCCGCGAACTCAGGGCGCAGGAAAAGGCCAACAAGCTGCCGGTGCAGATGTCGGCGGTGATGGCCTTCCTGATGCTGCCCGCGCTCTTGCTGGTCTCGGTCGGGCCGGCGATCACGCGCTACATGTCGTTCATGGAAGTGGCCAACTAGGGGCCCGGCCGGCGGCCGGATCAGTCCAGCAGCCGCAGATCGCCCGCGAGCCAGGGGTAGCGCGACACCGCCGGCTCGACGATCTGCGCCGCGACCAGCGGGCGCAGCCGCGCGGCGACCCGCGCGGGCATGTCGCGCAACACGCCGGCCCGCGCCGACAGCGAGATCGTCCGCTCCAGCCGGCCGAAGGGCAGCGGCCAAAGCTCCGTCCGGTCGCGAAACCGCATCGCGTGCAGGAACCCCAGCGGCGTGAGGATCGTCCAGCCCGCGCCCTCGGCCACCATGGCGAGGATCGCGTGGTAGCTGTCCAGTTCGAACCGGTGCATCAGCCGCAGGTTCTGCCGGGCGAGATGGGCGGCGATCTGCCGGCCCATGTGATGGCGCTGGGTGTAGAGGATCAGCGGCAGCGCCGTCAGGTCGCCGGCACCGTCGGCGCCCCGCGGCAGGCAGGCGACGAAGGGTTCGGCGACGATCGGGTGCACCTCCATCCAGTCGGCGGCGGCGCCCATGTCGGCCGCCACCACCATGTCGAGCGCGCGCGCGTCGAGCTGGTCGAACAGCCGGTGGCTGGCCCCGGTTTCCAGCAGGAACTGGCTGCCCTTGAGTTCCTCGGCCATGCCCGACAGCAGTCGTGGCGTCACCTCGGCGTCGAAATCCTCGATCATCCCCAGCCGGAACCGCGTCAGGTGCGACAGGTCGGCCATGCCGATCTCGGCGCGCGCCTCGGCGATCTCGTTCAGGATCGTCTGGGCATGGCGGCGGAATATCTCGCCCGCCGGGGTCAGCGCGAAGGGGCGCGCGCCGCGATCCAGCAGCTCGGCCCCCAGCGCGGCCTCGAGCCCGGCAATCTGCTGGCTGACGGCCGAGGCCGAGGCGCCAAGCCGCCGCGCCGCGGCGCTGACCGTGCCTTCCTCGGCGGCGGCCACGAACACCTCGATCCCCCAGAGCGTGATCCGCCCGCCCGTTTCCATCCGCCCGCTCCGTCAGGTTGCGGCGAGGCTAGCGGCTGGCGGCGGGGGGCGCAATCGCGGGCGCCCCGGCCGCCCGGCCCGTTCAGAGTTTGGACAGTTTCGACTGCAGGTCCGCCAGCTGCTGCTTGATCTGCGCCAGTTCCTCGCGGTCGGCGGGATCGGCGGCCTCCGGCTCCTCGCCGGTTTCCGCCTCGGGGCCGGAGCTTCCGGGCCAGCCGGCCATCATCGACTTCAGGAACGCCTGCTGCTGGCGCTGCACCGCGTCGAAGCCCGGCACCGCCGCCATCGGGTTGGGCAGCGCGGTGAAATTCTCCATCATCTTCGACTGGCCCTCGCGCAGCATCTCGAACGAGGCGGCGAGGAACTGCGGCACGATGGAATGCGCCTGGGTGGTGTAGCTGCGCACCAGATCGGTCAGCACGTCCACCGGCAGCACGTTCTCGCCCCGGCTTTCGTGTTCGGCGATGATCTGAAGCAGGTATTGCCGCGTCAGGTCGTCGCCGGACTTCAGGTCGATGATCTTCACCTCGCGGCCGTCGCGGATGAAGGCGGCGATATCCTCGAGCGTCACGTAGTCGCTGGTCTCGGTGTTGTAGAGGCGCCGGCTCGCGTAGCGCTTGATCAGGAGCGGCTTGTCGTCATCGGCCATCACTTCCCCTCCCCGGGCGGTTGCGGCACTGCAGCAAGCTTAGAGGGCAGAGACGAAAACACAACCGGTCTCTGCACCGCAACGAAAAGGGCGGGCCTTGGCGATCGGCGGCCTGGACCTGTCCGGATACCTGACCTGTTGTCCATCCAGTCGAGCCCGCCCGGCGCTGACCGCTACCCGGCCGCACAGCCTTCCGACCAGGCTCTGGCGGGCACGACGTCGACGATGGGACACAACTCCAGGCTTGACCGTCCGCCTGCACGGCTGTTTGCCTTCTCTTAGTCAGGCTGTGCCATGGTCTGTGGGATTGATCGTGAGTGATTGGGTCGACCGGGGTGGGGGCCTCGGATCGCCAGTGCCGGGGTCCGGCACCGGTGATGGTCTTGGCATCGTGACGGGGCGGTCGCCCATGGCGGACATGCAGGCACAGTGGGATGCGCCCGAACGAGGCGCCCGAACCGATCCGAGACCACGCCGCAAGCTGATCATCCAGATCCCTTGCCGTGACGAGGCGGCGCAGCTGCCGGCCACGCTGGCCGACCTGCCACGCGCGGTTCCGGGCTTCGACCGGGTCGAATGGCTTGTGATCGACGACGGCTCAACCGACGGCACCTCCGAGGTGGCCCGTGCCCACGGCGCAGACCATGTCGTGACGCTGCCGCACAATCAGGGCCTGGCGCGGGCCTTCATGGCCGGGCTGGAGGCCAGCCTGCGCGCCGGGGCCGACGTGATCGTCAACACCGATGCCGACAACCAGTATCGCGCCGCCTGCATCCCGGCGCTGACCGCCCCGGTGCTGGAAGGCCGCGCGCAGATCGCCGTCGGCGCCCGACCGATCGCCGAGATCGCGCATTTCTCGCCCATCAAGCGGGTGTTGCAGCGGCTGGGAAGCTGGGTCGTGCAGAAGGCCAGCGGTACCCGAGTTGCCGATGCGCCCAGCGGGTTCCGCGCCTTCGACCGGCACGCGGCGATGCGGCTTTACGTTTTCGGCACCTATACCTACACGCTGGAGACGATCATCCAGGCCGGGGTTCTGGGCCTGCCGATCCTGTCGGTACCGGTCGAGGTCAACCCGCCGACACGGCCCTCCCGGCTGATCCGCTCGGTGCCGACCTATGTCTGGCGCTCGGCGCAGACGATCTTCCGCATCGTGGTGCTCTACAAGCCGCTGCGGGTCTTCAGCATCGCTGCGGCGATCCTCGCGCTGCCCGGCGTCCTGGCCTTCGCGCGATTTCTCTTTCTCTACGCGGGCGGCGGCGGCGCCGGCAACGTGCAGTCGCTGGTGATCGGCGCGGCGCTGATCGCGGCCGGGGCGGTGGTGTTCATCGGCGGCCTGCTGGCCGACCTGATCGCGGCGAACCGTATGCTTCTGGCCGAGATCCGCGGCCGGATGCTGGAGCGCGACCTCGACCGAGGCCACGATGCTGACGCCGGTCGCAAGAGCGACCCGGCGGGGACGGACCGGCGTTGATCAGGTTCTCGCATCGCCACGGCACAGCCGTTCTGGCCGCTCTGTCAGTCGTTGTGCTGGCCGGGGTGTTCTTGGTTCCCGCGGGCTTCTTCAACATCGACGAGGCGATCCATTTCCTCGGCGCCGATGCGTTGAACCGTACCGGCAGCTTCGCGACCGACAACGGCTTTGCCGAATTCGGCTCCGACAATCTGAAATTGTGGTTCCTCGTCGAAGGGCCAGGCGGATTGGTGCCGCAGTATCCCGCAGGCCATGCCGTGTTTGGTTCCGTGCTGCTCGCGCTCTTCGGTTTCAAAGGGCTTTTTCTGCTAAACGCGCTGGCCGCTGTCGCCACGCTGTTCGTTACCCGGGCGCTGGCGCGGCGGATGTTCGGGGATGAGCGGGTTGCGTTCACGGCAGCGCTCATCCTGGCGCTGGCAAGCTTCTGGCCCGAATACGTTGTGGCGATCTGGCCGCATTCTGCGGCCCTGCTATGCGTGACACTGGCGTTCCATCTCGCGCTCGGCGCGCTCGATGCCGGGGGGCGGAGCTTCCGCACCGCGGTGCCTGCCGGGCTAGCCGCAGGATCGGGGCTTCTGTTCCGGGCCGATGCCGTTCTGATCCTGCCGGTCCTGGTGGCGCTGGCGATCCTCTTCGCCGGCAGACCGGTGGCAATGCTCGGCGGCGGGCTGGCCGGCCTGACAGCGCCGCTGACCGCGGTCACAGCGCTCAACGCGGCGAAATTCGGCGTGGCACTGCCGATCAGTTACGGCGCGGACAGCGCCGGCGGAACCTCTTTGACGTCCCACGGCCTTGCGGCCGCGGCACTGGCCGCGGGACTTGGTGTGCTGGTCGGATGGCGGGCGGGCGCGGGCCGGCCGCGGCTGCGCCGCCGGCTGGCAGCGCTTGCGACCGCCGTGCTTGTTGCCGGGGCGGCGGCGCTGCCGGCAGGCCGCGAGATCGCATTGCGAATCGCCGACGCGGCACTGGGGCTTTTCGTCATGGCGCAGCTGCTCGAGGGCTCGGTGGTTTCTTCCGGGCCGGCAGGAACGGTGCTGTTCGGTGGCCTGCCGAAGAAGGCTCTGGCACAGAGCCTCCCTTGGCTCGGCCTGCTGCCGCTCGGCTTCTGGATCGCCTGGACCGCGACGGAACGCCGGGCGCTTGCCGCGATACTGATCTTCGTGCTGGTCTGGTCTCTACCCTTCGTACCGTTCGGCTGGCATGGCGGATTGGGCAGCAACATGCGCTATTTCCTGCCGCTCCTGCCACTCCTGGCCGCACTCGGTGCCCGGATCCTCTGGGCCTGGGCGGACCGGACGGAGCGACCGGGGATGTGGCTGGCGGCCGGAGCGACAGGCGGGATCGGCCTGGCGGGCCTCTGGGCCGCGCTCGACCCGGCAGGCGCTGTCGGGGTCCAGCAGCGGCTGACGCTGGCGCTGTTTCTGTGCCTCGCGGCGATCACGGTGATCGCGCGACTGCGCCATGTCGCCGGGCCGCATAT
>Ga0180432_10010549_pt1 | contig 11041 bp, 4 predicted proteins | sample SS_ome_10_FD_132414 | JGI IMG/M metagenome (GOLD analysis project Ga0180432, IMG submission 132414) | Hypersaline lake sediment archaeal communities from the Salton Sea, California, USA - SS_1_MS_2 metaG | ecosystem: Environmental > Aquatic > Non-marine Saline and Alkaline > Hypersaline >... | reverse complement strand
GTAAGGAAGCAGATCTTTCCGGCGGCCATCTTGCCCACGGTCTGTATGCCGTAGAGTTGCGGCTGCTGTATGTTCATCACGTCGACGCCCAGTTCGATAAACTGCGGCAGGAAATCGTTGATCTTGCCGCAACTGTGGAACATCAAATGCCAGCCGTTGCCGTGGACCGCGTCGAGCATCTTTCGGTAACGCGGGGCGAAGAAGTTCCGGAACATGTCCACGCTTATCAGCGTGGACTGCTGCGTACCCCAGTCGTCGGTGACGAAAAGCCCGTTGACCCGATCGCCGAAACGCTTATGCAATTCGTCCCAGTGTTCGAGTTTCCACTCGAGGATCATGTCGAGAACCTTCTCGCATTTTTCCGGCTCAAGATGAAGGTCCTCAAGCGTCTTTCCAAAACCGTGAAGCATGTCGAGCCGCTCGAAAAGATTGAAATGACTGGTCACGACGACATAGCGGTCGCCGGCGTCGTTGATCGTGTCTTCGAGTCTTTCGAAATAGAACGGGTCTCGCGGGTTCGGCGGAAGATACGAATCGAACTTGGCCCAATCGGCCAAGGGGTGATACTTGACCTGGCCCATGTTCTCGACGTCGGAACCTTCCCAGCCGCATCCCCAATCGTCGAACACCTTGTGGCGGTTCGGCCACGAGTTGGGGTCGAAGAACCAACCGTTCTTCTGACGGTCCATCTCCCAGCAATCGCAGATGTCGTTGGGCACGTCGTCGACGATCGATTGCCAGAATGGGAGTCTGGGAGGGGATTTGAACTCAATGGCTCGGGTGACTATCTCGCGTCTGTCCATCGGATATCTCCTTTCCGTGTGGCTGACAACAGTTTACGTAAATCGGACTGTTCTGAAAACCACCGAGGGATGACACGGCGGATGGCGTGGTCGTGCGAAAATGGGAGGTTCTTCGCTTTGAAACGCTGACCGATCGTCACTCGCATACTTATACTTGGGGGTATGCTGCTTGGTCCGGGTTGCTTATCCGTGGCTTTACACCAACCCGAAGCGCAAGCGAGGTGAGAGCGGCTGGCACTTCAACGGCGTTTGCGGTCCTCGACGCCTTCACTCCTCGCTTGCGCTTCGGGTTAGTGTGAATGATCGGGTTCACTTTGCATGTCGACCGGGAAACTGGTATCATCATTGAGTGTCAGCCTTTCAATGAGAAGGTATGCGAATTCGCTAGTTACACCGCCCGACCGGCCACCGGCGCCCCACCCTCGCCAGGCTTACCGCCAAACTTCCCGCCCGACCCGGGCCCGCTGCCCCAACCATACCAACCGAGAGTTTTCCAATGACATCCGACGACGCTGGGTTCGATTCTGTCCTTGTCGCGACTCGTGGTTATTCATTCCTTTTCGGCCGGGGGCTTTCCGTTTTCGCCCCGCGTTTGCTCCTGGTTGCGTCCATAATGTTCTCGCTCGCCTCGGCCGCCGTCGGCCAGGAGCAGGACGAGGAGAAACGGGACCTGCTCGGCGCGGCAAGCAACATCGTGCCCGAGTCGATCGCCATCGATCCCGGCGGCAACCGATTCGCCGCCATCGTCGTCAACCCGCAAACCCAGAAGCGGACCGTGATGGTCGATTGCAAGACGCTGCCCGGCGAGTACGACATGGTCGCCAAGGGCACGCCGATTTTCAGCCTTAACGGTCAGAGGATCGCCCTGGTTGCCTCGCGGCGCGGGAAGTGTTTCGTGGTCATCGACGGCAAGGAAGGCCGCAACTACGACATAGACGGAGACCGATGGCCCATTGCCGATCTGGTCTTCAGTCCCACGGGCCGCTACGTCGCCTACAAAACCCGCAAGCAGGGAAAGAACTATCTCGTGGTCAACGAGACCGAGTTCGGCCCCTACGACGACGTTATTATCGAAGGAACCAAGACCGCGCCGGGGATCGGGGATTTCCGCTTCGCCGACAGCGACGATTTCTTCTCCTACCGCGCGAAGGTGGGCGACAAAATGGTCGCTTGCCGGGGATGGATTCAAGGCCCCAAGATCGATCTGGCAACCAGCAAGGAGTACGACTCGATAGGCGTCGGCACGCCGATCTGGCTTCGCGGACAAGCGGGCGGCCAAGGCCACGCCTTCGCCTTCATCGCCCGCGAACGCGACAAGGAGTTCATATCCTTCCTGCAAGACCCGAACGTCTACCAGAACTTCCTGCCGGGACTAAATGGCCCGGACAATCAGCCGAGAAGGTTCGACTTCATCCGCCGCGGCAGCCTGATGTATTCTCCCAACAGCATACTCGGCTTCGTTGCCCGTGAAGGAGATAAGTGGAACGTTGTCATCCGCGACGCCATGTGGAAACCGTGCGACGCGGTCGGACAACTGATGTATTCCCCTTCTGGCAACCGCTGGGCCTGCGACGCCATCCTATCCAAACCGCCCGCCGAAAATACCGAGGACGCGGCCGCGGAGGCGGATGCGACGAAGAAGGACGAGAATACGACTGAAGAAGACGACACGGCCGATGACGTCGTACTAATGATCAACAACGAACCGAGCGCCGGCTACGACGGAATACGCTATCCGGGCACGGTCTTCGTAGCCGAGGACGATCGGGCATACTACGCCGCCGTCAAGGGCGAAAAATCGTACGTTGTGGTCGATGGACAACAGGGCGAAGGCTATCGCGAGGTGGAAGCCGCCAGCATCGCCGTCGACCGCCACCGGCAGCACCTAGCCTACGTCGCCGGCGACGGTGAGAAGCGTTTCGTGGTCCTCGACGGCTGGAAGGGGCCCACCTTCGAACAGATTTCCAATCTTCGCTTCTGCCCCAACTCGAAGCGTTTCGCCTACACGGCCGCCAACGGATTGGAGAATTACGTCGTCGTCGACGAGAAGATCATGGGCCCTTACGAGACCGTCGCGCCCGGCTCGCCGGTGTTCAATCGCGACGGCAGGAGCGTGGCCTGGGCGGCGATGGACAAGGAGGGCAACTGGCGCGTCTTCGTAGACGGCCAACCCGGCCCGGCCTTTGACGCAATCGTCAGCCAAGTGGCATATCCGCCGGCCGGCAACGACCCGGTGTACGTCGCTCGGATTCTCTCCGAAGGCAAGTACTCCTTCGCGATGATCGCTCGCGGGGAGGTGGGGCGGGAGTACACATCGATATGGATGGGCGACGGGGGGAGTCTTTTCGTTCGCGAAAACGGCCGAGTCGATTACTTCGGCAAGCGTGGCCCGTTGGTCTACAAAGTGAGCACCCCGGCGAATCCGCCCGCCGAACCGGCCTCCGACGAATCGGGCGAGCAGCAGGCCGACGGCGAGGAAACCGACGACCAGTCCGGCCAGCGGGAAGTAGTGACTCTTCCGGCCCGTTGTGCGTGGCTGAAGGGTGAAGGTCTTTCTCGAAAAAGCGGGATGGTTTCCGGCTGGAACGACCAGACCCAGGCCCGGTGGGATTTTGTTTGCCCGGCCGACGGCACGTACGAGCTGTTCATTTCCTACGGCTGCGACAAGGACGGCGCCGGAAGCGAGTTCGCCGTCGACGTCGCCGGCGGATCTCATGCCGGCAAGGTGGAGAGCACCGGCGGGGCCGACAGCTCCAGCAGATTTCCGTTGGCGAAAGTGGAGATGCGAAAGGGCGAGGTATACAACGCGCTGCTGAGGGTCACAAAACCGGTCGGCAAGGGAATGAACCTATCCAGCGTGGAGTTGATAAAGCAGAAGAAATGATCGACAGCACACCGCAAATAGCGAATCGACAAGTGGAGAGTACATTCATGTTCCCGGCTAGATCGTACTTTGCGTTAATCATCTTTTCGGCATGTCTGGTTTTCGCAACGGCCGCGCCGGCGGTGGAGAATCCACATGCGAAGCGTGGGCCGCTGGTGATTTACGCCACGCAGGCATGCGACCAAGAGGGCGTGAACTTCGCGTATTACGAAGGGGCCTGGAACGGCACGAACTTCGGCAAGGCGAAGCCGGTCGCCGAGGGTAAACTCGAAAAGCTCGACCTCTCGCCCGCCAAGCGAAACGATAATTTCGGCATCAAGTTCACCGGCTTCATTAAGGTAGAGGCCGCCGGTGTCGTCGAGTTTTGGGTCCGTGGCGACGACGGCGCCAAGTTGTATGTCGATTCCAAAATCGTAGTGGATTCGGCGGGCAAGGAAAACAATTACGCCGAAACAAAACTCAGCGAGGGCGTACACCCGATCACGATAGACTACTATCAGGGCGGTGGAAGCAAGGACTTGGACGTCACCTGCCGCATGCCATTGCCGTGGCACGTCAAGGAGTCGCAAGTCCGAATCCCCGTCGACGTGATCAGGGAAAACGCCTGGGCGAGAATGCCGCCCCAGGAATACCTGGCCGATCTGAATCCCATCCGCCGGCAAGAGCTTTCCTTCGACCGCAACACCAAAATGGCCAACAGGCGGGATGTACGCAGCCCCGAGGACAAAGCGCGGATCATCAAGGAACTGCAAGAACGATGCCGGCGGAACAACCAGCAGTGGAACCCCGACTTCTACCGGCTTCACGGCAACCCGATCATGCGTGCCAGAGGCTCGGCGACATACCGAGTCAAGCCCGAGTACAAGTGGATTTCCTTCTGGTCCCACGGTCACTGCCGCATTATGGCCGGCGACAAGGAGCTGCCCGGGGTCATCGGCGGGCAGCACGAGATGAATCCCGGCGACCCCAGATTCCCGCGAGAGAAGGAATCCCGGGCCACGATCGTTCCCATCCCGCCGGACACGAAGGAAATCACCATAACCGCCGACGCCGAGTGGATCAGGCAGGCCGGTTTCCTCACCAAGGCTCCCACAGTCGCTCGCGTGGCGCTTTGTGTCAACGAGCAAGACCCGACCACGATGATCCCCTTGGTATACGACGCCGACGGCAACAGGGTCGGATGCCGCATTCTCTGGGCCCATCCGGGCGAGCCGATATCGATCCTCTTCGACTGCTCCAGCGGCAACAGCAAGTATTTCGTCTACTTCGTCAACCGCTCGAGCAATCCCCAACGCCTGCAGTGGATTCCCAAGGCGGGGCTCATCTTCGAGTCGCGATACCCCAGTTGCTACGATGCGTCGGTCGAGACGGTCGATGGGTTCATGAAACTGTGGAACGACTCTGAAGCGATCGGCGAGAAAGTCGAAATGACCAGAATCTGGAAAGTCTTCTTCCCGCTGAGACCTTTCTACGGCACCACGCCGAACTATCGCAGCGTCCTGAACGGCGCTCAGATGAACCTCTCGATCTACGCCGGTTTCTTCAACGTCCCGGAGAAGAAGAAGTACCAATTCCACTACCGGGTCGATCCCGCCGGGTACTTTCTGATCGACAATCAGTTGGTTTCCCAGATGAAGTTCCACGAAGCCCATGAACTTCAACAAAAGGGCTCCGACCAGGGCTATCAACGATTTGAAGTGGAACTGGAAAAGGGCTTGCATCGCATCGAGCTATGCCAATACGGCAACGAGGGACGGTTTTCTACTCGGCTCGGTTGGGGCATGCCGGGCAATGAAGCCGATTTGGAACCGCTGGGCAGCAAGTTCACTACTTGGGAGCCGGTCGCCAACGCCACGGCCCACCCGGTCGACCACGGCCAGAGAACCGACCGGACTTCGTTCATCTGGAGCCCGGTGCGGCAGTGTTTGAGCAAGTACCCGGCCCACGATATTGTCTGCTACAGCTTCACCGGAAGGATGCCCAACGCACCGGAAGGTGCCGTCTTCCGCTGGCGATTCGACGACGGCTCGGTTGTCGTGGGACAAAGGGAAGAACACGGCAACATGGTTCCCAGCAACACGGTCGAGCATTATTTCCTGAGCCCCGGAATAAGGGACGTGAAGCTCGAAGTTCTCGACGGGCCCGACGGCAAGGTGATAGCCACCGCCTCGGGCAAGGTTCACGTTCACGTCAAGTGGGCCTGGCCCGAGGACGCCGACCGCTGGCGATACGTCATGCCCATGATCGACCGCCGAGCAGATGAGTTCGCAACCGTCACGCCCATCGAAGAAGTTGTGAGCCTCTATTATTGGGCATTGCACAATCAATGGCCTGAACTTCGAAAGAAGGTCGGATCGGCCTTGGCCCGTCGGGCGACCGAGATCGTCGACAAGTATTCCTACACCCGGCTTCTGGAAATGGGTAAGGCGCTGGCCGACCCGCGCGAGTCGCATTACGCGGCGGCGGAAAGGTCGCTGGAAGCTGTCATGGCCAGGGCGCCGACCGGCGGGCGACATTGGCGCGACGCGACGTTGGCCTTGGCCGAAATCCGAATCGCCGGCCGCGGCGAGCCGGAGTCGGGCCTGCTGCTTCTGAACAAGCTGCAAAACACCAAACCGGCCGCCGACATGTCGGGAAACTGGAAGATTGCCCACGCCAAACAGTGGCACTGCCTGACGGCCGTCGAACAGATTTCCGGAAACCCGGGCGGGCTAGAGTGGTCGGATACGGCCATGCCCTTCTCGGTCGAACCGCAAGAGGGCCGCGGAATATGGCTGGCCAAGGACATCAAACTGCCGCCTTCCCAACGGGGTAAGGAGCTGGTTATCGAGCTGAGCAAGATGCCCACCACCGGGTACTTCTGGTTCAACGGCAAGCCGGTCGGCCGGCCTTGGCGTTGGCCCGACGGGCAGATAGCCGTTCCGCCCGAGTTGCAGCGCCCCGGCGAGATGAACCGCTTCACGGCTCTTTTCCAGCCGCCCAATCCACCCAGCTATTACGCCAAGACTCCCGCGCCGAAACTGGAAATCGCCGGTCCGCTGGTCGTGCCGGCCCCGGGCTATGAATTCCCCACGCCGATCTACACTTCCAAGGCATGCGACCAGCCGGGCGTGAACTACGCCTATTACAAGGGCACCTGGGACAAGTTGCCCGAGTTCCCCTCGCTTCAGCCGGCCAAGGAGGGCACGCTCGAGAGAATCGACCTCTCGCCGGCCGATTCCGACAACGGGTTCGCCATCAAGTTCACCGGCTTCATCAAGGTCGAGAGCGAAGGCAATTTCACTTTCACCACCGCCGCCGACGACGGTTGCCGATTGTATATCGATTCGCACGTGGTAATCGACAACGACGGTTCGCATTCGATGAACGATAAGCCGAAGGGTGAAATCCAACTTTCCAAGGGCGTCCACTCCCTTACGCTGACTTATTTCCAGAAGGACGGCGACAAGGGCCTGGAAATCGTGGTGCCGAACTCTTCGATGTCGGCCGAGGAAATCGCCATTCAGCGTACCAAGGTCGATGCTCTGTTAGGCTTGGGCAAGAACGAGGAAGCGAAGAAGATCCTTCTGACAATGAAACCCGACGCCTGGCCGATGCCCGAGAAGGCGAGGCTGAACCTGACCAGCGATCTGCGCAGAACCGACGCACCCGGGGCGCTTACCGACACCGACACGGCCGAAACGATGGCCACGGTCGACTCCTGGCTGCACAAGCATCCGATGCTGCGGATGGACCCCGAGTTCATGTCGGCCAAGATCGAAGCCTACGTCGAGATGGGCGACTACGCCCGGGCGTTCACGCTTGCCGGTCAGATGCGCCAGGTCGACATGAACGAGACCCAGCGGCGGCAACTGATGCTCGTGCAGGTGCGGTCTAGAATAAAGGCCGGCCAAATGGACAAAGCCCGCGACATTTACAAGGAACTAAAGAAGATCGCCCCCTACAGCACGGCCACCGTCGAAGCCCGCGAGGCGATCAAGGACGCGATCCTCAGAGAGGAATAAGGTTATATAATGAGAAAAGACATGCGTATCGAAATGAATCGTGTCGGCGGCCTTTCGGCCGTGGCCATCTTTCTCGGCATTGCGTTTTCAACCGCCGCTTTGGCTGAAGACGCCGCGCCGCCGAAGGAGCTTACGAACAAGTCTGGTATCAAGTTGTGCCTGATTCCCGCCGGCGAGTTCATGATGGGCTCGCCCAAGGAGGAACTCGGCCACAACGCGGGCACCGAAAGCCCCCAGCACAAGGTCCGCATCACCAAGCCGTTCTACATCGCGGCCACGGAAATCACTCAAGGGGAGTGGACCAAGGTTATGGGCTCGACGTTCGACGACCTTTCCGACAAGAACTGGAAGAACCGCCCGCCCGTCGGCCCCGATCTGCCCATGTACTGGGTAAGCTGGTTCGACGCTCTCTCTTTTTGCAACAAGCTCAGCGAGAAAGCAGGCCGCAAGCCGTACTATAAGCTGACCAACATCGCCATGGAAAACTACGGCAACGGCGCCATCGACAAGGCCGATCTGGAAATCCTCGGCGGCAACGGCTATCGGCTCCCCAGCGAGGCCCAATGGGAATACGCCTGCCGCGCCGGCACGACGACTTCCTTGGGCAACGGCAAGGACATCACCTCGGCCGACAAGACCTGTGCCAACCTCGACGAGATCGCCTGGTACGCCGGCAACTTGGACAAGGACAAGCCGATCAAACCGGCCGGCAAGAGAAAGCCCAACGCCTGGGGCGTTTACGACATGCACGGCAGCATGATGGAATGGTGCGAGGACGAGTTCGACGCGAAGTATTACGAGAAGTCGCCGGTCGACGATCCGCTTAATCCCCCTTCGGCCGGAGTCAGAAACAAGTCGGCCGCGCTGCGCAGCGGCACCTTTTTCCTCCCGCCAAACTGCTGCCGCTCGGCCTGGCGGATGCCCGGCCCCACCTGTGCCCGATATCCGCACATCGGCTTCCGCGTGGTGGTGCCGGCGGATATTGGGGAAACGAAATAGAAAGAATTTGTCGTCACGCGTTTCTGCTTGGCATCTGTGTTGACTTACCGTGTGCCACTGCTTCTACGAAGCAGTGGCACAGCATGGCGAAAGAAGAGGGCTGGCAACGCCGGCGATCCTCCGTTCCCGAGAAATGCGTGCCATGCCCACGATTATGTTCATAGGGCATCCGGCCCCACCACCGGCAATAAGAACCACCAACCGCACCGCCAGGATCACCAAGGCTTGCCATGACAAAGGACGATCACTCCATGAACTACTTCCGCAATCTAATTCTCACCGCCGCAATTCTCACGATCGTCGCATGTTCCACCGCACGGGCGGAAGACGCCGCGCCGCCGAAGGAGTTTACCAATTCGGCGGGCATAGAGTTTCGACTGATCCCCGCCGGCGAGTTCATGATGGGTTCGCCTGAGGATGAGTTGGGCCGTTTGGCTAAGAATGAAACCCCGCGGCACAAGGTTCGCATCACCAAACCCTTCTACATCGGCGTGTATGAAATCAAGCAAGGCCAGTGGACCAAAGTCGCCGGCACCACGTTTGCCGATCTCACAAGCGAGAAGTGGAAGAACCGCCCGCCGGTGGGCGACGACCTGCCCATGTACTGGATGAGTTGGTTCGACGCGTTGGTATTCTGCAACAAGCTCAGCGAGAAGGAAGGTCGCAAGCCGTATTACAAGCTGACCAACATCGCGATGGAGAACTACGGCAACGGCGCCATCGACAAAGCCGACGTGGAAATCCTCGGTGGCAACGGCTATCGGCTACCCAGCGAAGCCCAATGGGAATACGCCTGCCGCGCCGGCACGACGACCGCTCTAAGCAGCGGCAAGAATCTTACTTCCGATAAAGAGGCCTGCCCGAATCTCGACGAGTTGGGGTGGTATGCCGCGAACACGAAGGACTTGCCCAAGAACAAATCTCTACACAAAGGCGGCAGCAAGAAGCCCAACGCGTGGGGCCTATACGACATGCACGGCGGTCTGTTGGAGTGGTGCGGCGACGAGTTCGAGGCGGACTTCTACGAGCGATCGCCCGTCGACGATCCGTATAACACGCCCTCGGACAAGATCCGAGACACGGCGGCCACCGTCCGCGGCGGCTGTTTCTTCTCGCCGCCGAGCGACTGCCGCTCGGCCTGGCGCCGCCAGAACCACACCTGCGGCCGCTACACCCACATGGGCTTTCGCGTTGTCGCGCCGGTCGATATTGCCGAGGGGGAAGGCGACGAATAGGTACTGTCCGGAAGTCCTCTTTAACCATCCACGGCGTCGAAGAACAAGCGATTGGCTACTTGCGTGAGGTTGCCCTCCACGGCGTTGTCGGTGGTTATGGCCTCGAAGGGCAACGGGTAATCTTGGCTTCCGCGAATGGCGGGCATCACGGCGCTGCGACCTTCTTCTATGTAGCGAGTCGTGCAATAGGCCATCATCTGCGCCAGCGTAATGTCTTGGCAATTGGGCCGTGCGCCGCGAATGTCGCGAGAAAACGCTTCGCAAACCACCTTGTGGCGAATCTTCTTGCCCGTCGAGTTCAATTCGCTCAGGAAGTACTCGGCCGCGTTCATGTCCTTGGGACGTTCGTCCTGCTTGTAGCCTTCGGCGATCACCACCACGGCCGATTGCTTGCGGTTGAGCAGATCGACGGTGCGGTACAGGTCGACTTCCATGCCGGGCAGAAGGGCCATGTGAGCCCGACCGCCGATGCAGCTATGCAGGGCATGAAAACCGCCCCGGGCGCCCATCATCTCGACGAAGTAGACCCGCTTGTGCGTTCGGGCGTCGGCCGCGTAACCGGCGATCTTCCGCGCGCCTTCTTCCACACCCGTGTGTTGGCCGATGGTCTCGGTGTTCGAGATATCGCTGTCGACGGTTACCGGAATGAAGAACGTCTGCACGGTCGGCGGCAGCAGTCGGTCGAGGTCGCGAATGCCCATGAAAGTGCCGTTTCCGCCGATGGCGATGACCACTTTCACCTTTCGCGCGATAATGTTGGCGGCCGCCTTCTCGACGTTTTCCTTTTCGGCGAATTGCGGATAACGCTCGCTGCGAAATCGAGCACCGCTGGCGTCGCTAAGTGGAGATATGTTCAAAACGCCGGGGATGTGCTCTTCCTGCTTGTAGATCGACCGCTTGTAGATCGTTCTGCGATAGTCGGCGTCGTTATTGCTGACGACCGACTTGAACCCTTCAAATGCCGCGTAGCATCGCCGGCCGAAACGCTCCAGGTGCGAGGCCAGGAAAGCGGTAACCGGATTGTAGCCCGGGGCACAGCCGCCGTCCTGGACGATCAGCACGTCCATCGTTTCGTACAAAGCCCGGGCTTCCTCGGTCAGTTGCGAACGTTCTTGT
>Ga0180432_10010548_pt1 | contig 11041 bp, 11 predicted proteins | sample SS_ome_10_FD_132414 | JGI IMG/M metagenome (GOLD analysis project Ga0180432, IMG submission 132414) | Hypersaline lake sediment archaeal communities from the Salton Sea, California, USA - SS_1_MS_2 metaG | ecosystem: Environmental > Aquatic > Non-marine Saline and Alkaline > Hypersaline >... | reverse complement strand
CTGCTTGGCACCCTTGATTACGATGTTCAGAACCTGCTGCACGGCATGTCTTCCTGGTCAACGGACCCCGCTGTTTACATATCGCGCTTTAACCCTGAGACGGACCAGGGTGACTTTGCCGTTGAGACTACAGCAAACGAGGGTGGAACCTTTAGCTTCCCCGAACTAGAAAACACCACTTCAAATGACGCGGATGAAATCGTTTTGGCTGCGGCAAAAACGGTAGCGCCCAAGTACATCACCGCCGCTGACCTGAACATGAAGATAGCTGAAGATGAGGATATGACCATTGTCAGCATGCGTAATGCGGATGACTATGCCACCGGCCATGTTCCCGGTGCCATTAACATCGGTTTGAGCAGCCTGGCGGACAACCTTGACAAGATTGACCCGGATGCACCGGTATATTTATACTGCTACACAGGGCATTCTGCTGCTCAGGGAGCATCCCTGTTGAACATGCTCGGATATGATGCTTACAGCCTGAAGTTCGGCATGTGTTCATGGAGCAGTGATGAGGCGGTTAACATGGGAAAATGCTTTGATGCCGCCGGTGTCCAGGGTTACGAAGTTGAAAAATAAACTCCTCAAAGTTAAGGGAGTATAAACAGGGTAGCGTGGACTGACCAGTCCGCGCTACCGGGGAAATGGAAGTGGCGCGATGAAGAAATTAGTTTTTGCAGTAGTCGGAGTGCTCGTTCTAGTTCTTCTCGTAGTCGGCGGCTGCGCTAAAAAGGAACCTGCCGCAATAACCCCGGAAGAAGGCAAGGCGGTAGTAAGTTCCTGTGTCAGTTGCCACAGTGATGAAGACCGTCTTGAGGAAGTAGCTACACCAGAAGAAAAGGCGGAGTCAGAAGAAACCACAGGCGAAGGCTGAGGAGGAGAAGTACCTCCGTTGGAGGTATGGGAAAAGGTCTTCCTGGGTGATGCTGAGTTTGTCGAGAGTACACATGGTAAGGTCGGCTGTGTTATCTGTCACGGCGGTGATAGCAGCATTGAGGAAAAAGAAATAGCCCATGTGGGGCTAATAGCCGACCCTTCAGAAGGCAATTGTGACACCTGCCATAAAGATATCGCCCAGTCTCATGAGACCTGCCCTCATGCTACACTTAGCGGCTTCAAATCCGCACTGGTAGCCAGGGGAGGCAATCTGGAAGAAGGCTCTCCACTGGCTACAGCCTTTGAAAATCACTGTGAAGAATGCCACACCTCTTGCGGCCAGTGTCACGTAAGCCGACCTGATGAGGTAGGCGGTGGCCTCCTTTCTGACCATGAGTTCCGGACTCCGTCAACAAAGTATAACTGCGTAGCCTGCCACGGTTCTCGCGTCGGTGCGGAATACCTCGGAGAAAATGAAGGAATCCCGGGTGATGTCCACTGGACTCAAGCCACCATGATCTGCACTGACTGCCACAGCCAGGAACTCCACGGCACAGGCCAGACCGTAGCTACAAGGTATCAGAATCCGGCTGTAGTCAAGTGCGAAGACTGCCACGAAGATGTCTGGACCAACACCGAAGGTAACCCCCAGCATGAGCAACATCTGAGTGACCTTTCCTGCCAGGTCTGTCACTCCTTAGCTTATAAAAACTGCTCTAGCTGTCACGTGGCTATTGACGAGAAGGGAGTACCCTGCCGAACCAGTGACCCTTCAGAGATGCGCTTTGAGATAGGACTTAATCCACTCAGGTCATCTACCAAGTCTTACAAATACGTGGTGCTGCGCCATGTCCCTACCTGTGCTGGCACCTGTGATTACTACGGGGATAATCTCTTACCAGATTTCAATGCCTTGCCAACCTGGAAGTATGCCACACCGCATAATATCCAGTTGCATACACCGCAGAACGAAAGCTGTAATTCCTGCCACGGCAACCAAGATATATTCCTGACTGACGAAGACGTCAGCCCTGATGAAAGGGAAGCTAATAAAGGTGTTATTGTAACTGATATTCCTGAAGCCAAATAGTCGTTTTTGTATCGGACAGAATATTATATGGAACTAACTCGGAAGGATTTTTTAAAAGCCTCGGCGGGAGCGGCAGGTTTGTTATTGCTGCAGCCACCGGCCCTAGCCGCAGCTAAAGAGCCCCAAACCCAAGAAGGCATGGCAATGCTGGTGGATGTTACCAAATGTGTAAGCTGCTGGTGGTGCTATGCTGCCTGTAAGGAATACAATAAACTACCGGAGACTGTCCGGCCTGACCCGGAACAGCCTCCTCCGCTTTCTCCTATTGTTTGGACCACCCTTAAGCCAGTAAAAGAGGGTAATGAATGGCATTCCAGAAAACAGGCGTGCAACCATTGCACTGACGCCGCCTGTGTTGAAGTCTGCCCTACCGGGGCGCTGAGCTATAACAAACTGGGCTTCGTCCAGTATGATAAGGAGAAGTGCTCCGGATGCGGGTACTGCGCCGAGTTTTGCCCCTTTGGTGTGCCACAGCTGGAGAGCAATGAAATTACCGGCGCTGCCGTTATGGACAAATGCACTTTTTGCATAGACCGCGTTACCAACGGTGAGCAACCTGCCTGTGCCGCAGCCTGCCCGACGGGCGCTATCAAATTTGGCAAACGTGCTGACCTGGTTAAAGAAGGCAAGGAGAGAGTTGCCGTACTACGCAAGACCAACACCAGCGCCATGCTATATGGAGAAAAGGAACTGGGTGGTCTGCACATAATGTATGTGCTTGATGATTCGCCAGAGGTATACGGGCTCCCTGCCGAACCTGAACTCCCTGCCGCCGCGACAGTACGTGATATTATCCAGTGGGTTGGCGTGGGTGCTGCCATAGCGGTTATTGCCGGCTTCGGAATCAATTACATAATTGCCCGGGAGGCAAGAATGACCAGCGAACTGCCCGGTAAGGAGCAGATTAAATGGCAAAAGCACGAATAGTTGAACGTTTTAAAACGCGGACCATCTGGTTTCACTGGATTCACACGGCGTCATTTCTGGTGCTGATTGTTACCGGTGCCATTCTATTCTTACCCGGAATCGGTGCTCCAGCTGCAGGCGGTATGACCAGATTCATTCACCGTATCGCCGTGGTAATCTTTGTGGCAGCGCCGGTGATATACTCTTTTTTTAATCCCAGAATGGCATTGCACTTCATTAAAGAAACTCTAACCTGGGGCAAAGCTGATTTGGACTGGGCAATGGCAGCGCCACTCTATTATTTTGGCGGCGCCGAGGAGAATATGCCACCGCAGGGACACGTTAACACCGGGCAAAAGATGTGGCAGTTCATTGTGATTGGTACCGGTATTTTATTCCTGATAAGCGGCTTCATTATGTGGTTTCTCAAAGACATCGTTGCAACAGGTCTATTTCAGTGGTGCGTAATTGTCCATGATGTTGCCTTTATTCTGGCTTTCCTCATGCTGCTGGTGCACATCTATCTGGGTATCATTCATCCCAGGATGACAGAATCACTCCGCTCTATGTGGGATGGTAAAATCTCAAAAGAATATGCCAGTAGCCATTACGGAAAGTGGTACGATGAAATCTCAGCTAGTGAAAAATAGCAGTTTGGGCAACGCCCTCGCCATGTAAAATAATAATATTACCATTTAATCTCCCTTATTCTATTTCAACATACACACCCACGCCTATATAAATATCACTCACGCCAGGGAAGCAAAGGCAGCCATATTGTATATGCTGCTTACATCCCTAACCTTTATCGGTAAAAATGTATCACTGGTATTCATTTCTCTTGCCATATTTGCAGCTTGTCCACCTTGCGCATTTTACCCATATTCGTGCGGCTAAACTAACCTCGTGTTCGATTTCCCACATAGCAGAATTACTTTATAACATATTTTCCAGATTAACCACTATTTATATTGTTAATGCCATCATATTCAGAATATAATATTCAGGTAATTATATATGTTATCAGTTGTAACTGGTGCTTCTGGCCACCTGGGTGCAAACCTGGTACGCAGGCTCATTTCCCGAGGATGGAAGGTAAGAGCAATCGTCCACTGTAATACACGTGCCCTTGAAGGCCTTGATGTAGAGCAAGTAACCGGCGATGTCCTCGACCAGGGGTCACTGAAAAAAGCGTTCTCCGGAGCCGATGTTGTCTTCCACCTGGCCGCGCGGATATCTATCGTCAACTGTGACCGCAAACAGGTGGAAGCTATAAATATCACCGGCGTAAAGAATGTGGTTGCTGCTTGCCTGGCTACCGAAGTGAAACGCCTCGTGCATACAAGCTCTTTTCACGCTCTTAAGCAAGAACCCCTCAGTGAAACTCTTGACGAGTCCCGTTGCCTTATCGATTCAGGCAACATTCCATCGTATAACCACTCCAAGGCTGAGGGTGAAAGAATCGTACGCCAGGCAATAGCGCATGGACTCAATGCAGTCATAGTGATGCCGACAGGAATGATCGGGCCATATGATTTCCAGCCATCTCATTTCGGTGCCGTCTTGCTGGCAATGGCACGGGGAAAGCTTCCCGTAATTGTTGACGCCGGTTTAAACTGGGTAGACATACGGGATGTCGCTGAGGGCATGATACGCGCCTGTGAACTTGCCAAGGGAGGTGAAAAGTATATACTGGGCGGACACTGGGCCAGTATAAAAGACATTGCCCGGCAAGTATCCCGGGTTACAGGGCAAAGACCAGCCGGAATATCACTGCCATTCTGGATAGCTGAAACAAGCGCTAAATTTGTGGCAGCTCTTGACCGCTTCCGGGGAAAACGACCGCTATTCACGCCTATCGCCGTTAAAGAGCTTAAGAGTAACCGAAATATCAGTCATGCTAAGGCGGCCAGAGAACTCGGTTACAATCCGCGGCCATTCCAGAACACTATAGCTGATACTATGGGCTGGTTTCAGGATAACGGGTTTTTATAACACAGAGAGTGATGGTAAGCAGATGAGTTCTTCAGTTTCCGGTTATGTGTTGTTTTCATGGATACTGCTGGCTGTGGCCGTTTTCATCTCCCTGTTTCTTGTTAATGCCCCGTACGGACGTTATTTTAATGGCCGTGCCGGTCTATCTATGAACGGAAGGCTCGGCTGGATAATTATGGAGGCCCCTGCTCCAATAATATTCGCCACCTGCTTTCTTACTGGTTTTCAGACAGCAACCATTCCCCAAATAATCTTTCTAATTATGTGGGAAAGCCACTATATCGACAGGTCATTCATCTACCCAATCACCCTCAGGATTTCTTCAAAGCCCTTACCAATAACCGTACTGGCTGCCGGCTTCATTTTTAATGTAATGAACGCTTACCTGAATGGCAGCTATATAGTCATTAATACTCCCCGGTACCTGGAGAACTGGCTTTACGATATCCGCTTCTTAACCGGTCTGGCGATATTTATCTTAGGTTTTTTTGTAAACCGGTACTCTGACCTCATCCTCTACCGTATCCGACGTATGACACTGACAGAATACGCTGTCCCGTGCGGAGGTTTTTTCCACTGGGTCTCCTGCCCCAATTATCTGGGAGAGATACTCATATGGATAGGCTGGACCATAGCAACATGGTCACCTGTGGCTGCAGCGTTCGCCTTATGGACGGCGGCCAATCTGGCACCGCGCGCTCACTCCCACCATAAATGGTACCTTGACCACTTCGATGATTACCCCTCCAAGCGCAAAGCACTGCTACCCGGCATATGGTAGCTGACTATCAATAGATTACTTCCATTTGTCTATTAAAGCATATTTAGGTGCCCAGCTACCGCCCCATCCCCAGGCATATCCGTCCCCTCCGGCGACAATGATCGTAATGGCCTCAGGCCCACCAACTATCATCGGTATCAGAGCGTCATCAGGGGCATCGAGATGGTCCGGGTTCAGCGTTCTTGAACCCCGTGGATTTTTTGCTGCAATCTCACTCCACTTATAGAAGGTGTAGTGCGTGCGGCACTCGCCAGCGTTCCAGGTAAGGTTATCCCACAGATAGTCCTGAAGCTGCTGTATACTGGTAAAACCGTAGTGCTCCTTCCAGACCTTGGCGGTGTCCGGGGTAAAGAAGACCAGGTTAGACTTACAGGTCTTAAGGGCAGCGACAAGATGCTCCGGTGAGGCATTCTGGAATTCAAACAGATTGGTCGGGGTCTTGACATTCCCGGTACAAGGAAGCACAACCTTAATATGATGGCTGAAGCTCACAAGAACACTCTCATCGGCACGATAGCCTGCATCTACATTTAGACCTTCCCATGGGGTAAGCTCACTCTCAGCAAAGGTAGTACCCCATATGTTATTACCCATCCGTGCGATAGTGTTGACACCCATCTTACAGCCAGCCAGGTTAATACCCATCAATGTTGCCGCCCGCCCCAGGGCTGTATTAGCCGGATTGCCGGGGCTAAACAGTTGAATCCCTCGGTTCATGCCTATTTCTCTGGCTATCGGTCCACTCACGACATACATTTGACCACTGGAACAGTCCGAAGGCCCCCCTCTGGGGAGTGACAACTCAGCCATCGCCAGCAGCACCGGCATGTGCTCAGGCTTACATCCTGCCATCACCGCATTGATAGCTACTTTCTCTACCGTGGCTATAAATTCCACTGCCTCCAGCGACGCTTCTCCTGTTACCCTTATCTCGATTACCTCATCAGGGGCGTGGCTGGTTCCCTTTAGCATCTTGGCAACCCTTTCCTCGGTAGGTGGCGTCACCGGAAGCCCGTCAGTCATCAGTGCCACTGGTGACTTACCAGGCAGCCTGGGAAAGCGAGTAAGGTCACCCTCAAAGTATGCCTGGACCTCATCATAAGTTCCGGTCATGGCAATCCTTGGCTGCTCTGGTGGCTTGTAGATTCCTGACCACTTCTCCTTTTCAGTGAGGGGTCTGGTCAGAGCATCGATAAAATCAGGGATAAACTCCTTAAGACTGGTCACCGCAGTATCGGGGGTGGTCGACACCTGCCGTACCTCCGGCACACCTTCCCGCGAGGAAGTTTTTCCGGCAATGCCTTTGATATCCGCATGGTTCCAAATCTCTACTGCAACCGGAATACCTCTCTTTTCCGCTTGAGCCGCAACTCGGCCCGCCCATTCAGCAGCGCCCCCTCAGAAGGCATGACCAATTATGACCGCATCGCAAGCCTGTATTATGGCCCAATCCCGGTCAGTCAGGGGGCCGACACTATGGCCGCCCTCGGTTCTATGATATGTAACATTGCAGTCAGGGACAGCCTTTTTCAAATCAGGCGCTATTGATTCTATTGCCTCTTCGTTTCCTCCGTGCAGGTTGATAATACCCACTGTTTTACCGTTCAGAGTATCAAGGCGAGGGCAGAGACCCTGCACCTCCCTCTCTGCCTCCTGGGCCACCGGGTTTAGTACGGTATATACCTGTTCCTTTGATGATCCTTTTCGTTCCAAGGCGAACCTCCTTCTGACATTCTAATCAACCGACATTGAATGCTATATCCTAGTTAACGTCTCTGCTTTCTCATCGTTCATTAAGAGTATGACTTACCCTTCCATGAGTATTCCGTCTTCAGGTCTGGCGCTCTCTTACTTCAAATGCTGTCTTTCCATGATCCATTCGCTGAACGGCAAGCATACTATCCGGGATCCCCCACTTCAACTCGTAATGAGATAATCTTTACCCCGCACCCCTATGAGCGCTTAATTATACAACTCCGCCTGCCTGACCATCAAGCTCAATGACCCACTCGCCGCCAGTGACATTCAAGCCAGCAGTAACCCGCGTAAAGAAGAGCGATATTACGGCAAGACTAAAATGAATGAGGTCATACGGTTCCATTGACAATCTGAGGCCAAAATAATATCTTAAATACAGAGGCATCACATATATCCCATGGAAATCAGTATCCTACGATATCAGTCTGTACAGCTTTGGAGTGAAGGGCATTGTGGCAACAAAACTGACTTAACAACGAATACGACTTCTAGCAGTCAGTTTGGCAGTATGACCAGGATAAGCATTGTGAAGGAGAACGGTTAATGGTAAAGACAGGAAACTTTTACCAGGAAATGCTGGCAAAGATAAGACCACTCCGGAGAGCTAATAATTCTTCAGTCTACCAATGGAAGGGTGTCAACCCGGAGGAAAAAGGCAAACGGGAAGTTCTTTCCGGAGTATGCGGTGGTTGTAAGGGGTATGACTGCCAGACCCGCGTACATCTGGAAGATGGTATTGTTACCAAGATTGACGGTAATCCGGAATCCCCGCTTAACCACGGAGCTCTTTGCGGCAGGGGCAATGCGGAAATCATGTCTCTGTATAATCCCTATCGCGTTAAGACCCCCCTGGTACGCACCAACCCGGAGAAGGGGCTTGATGTTGACCCGATGTGGAAGGAGGTAAGCTGGGAAGAGGCTCTGAATATCGTTACCGATCGTCTTAAAAAAGTCCGTGAGAAAGACCCCCGTGGCCTGGTGGTTATCGAAGGCATGGGTAATATGGAAAGTATTATACGTACCCCCTTTTGCAACGCATTTGGAACCCCTAACCTGGTGGCATCCCGCGGGCCACTTTGCTGCATCCATTATTCCTCATGCCTGGTGCACAGCTCCGATTCAGCATCGTCAGATGTGGAGTACTGCGATTACTTCGTTACCATGAGTGCCTCACTGGGCGCTAATTTCGCCGCGGTAGCGCCAACAGTCCGCTGTGCCAAAGCCCTCGCCCGCGGCATGAAACTGGTTGTCGTAGACGCGCGCAGTTCTCCCGAAGCTTCCAAGGGTGAATGGATTCCTATCAGACCATGCACGGAATACGCATTTCTTCTGGCAATGGCTCATACTATCATGCATGAGGGGCTGAAGTATGATGTATGGTTTATGAAAAACCGCACCAACGCGCCTTATTTGATTGGCCCGGATGGAGATTACTGCCGGGACCCGGTAACGAATAAGCCGCTAATGTGGGACGCCGCGGCCAACCAAGCCAGGACCTTTGACGCTGACTTTGAAGATATCGCTCTTGAGGGTGCTTACACAGCGAATGGTGTTGACTGCCGCACGGCTTTCAGCCTTGTCAAAGAGGAGTTCGCCAAATATACCCCGGAATGGGCGGAGAAAATCACTACCATCCGGGCGGAAACCATCCGGCGTATCAGCCGGGAATTAGTGGAACATGCTCGCATTGGTAGTACCATTGATATTGACGGCTTCACCTTCCCCTACCGGCCGGCCTCAGTCTACAACCGCCGGTCTAATAATAGCCACCGCTGGGGTACTATGGCTGACCTCACCGGGAAAATTGTTAACATGCTTCTCGGCAATATTGAGGTCCCCGGCGGCGTTCAGGGAGACGGGATAAGGGGTCCGGCAATGGTGCCGGGTGAAGACGGCGTATGCAAGCCGCATCATGAGGCAATACCATCTCCCTTCAAATTCCCGCCGGACCATATTGACGGCACTGAATTCTACCCGAACAAGCATACCGGGCCTCACATAATGCCAAAGGCTATTCTTGAACCGGAGAAATACTACCTCGATTACCAGGTGGAGGCCATGATATTCTGCGGTGGTAATCCGGTGAAAAGCACCGGGCAACCGCAGGTGCAAATTGATGCTATTAAGAAAGTTCCGTTTGTCGTTACCTGCGGCATCCATATTGACGAAACCGCCATTCTCTCGGACGTGGTGCTGCCGGAGCACCTTGCCATTGAGAGGTTTGTTGTCAAATCGCCTCCGCGTACCCAGCAACCGGACAAGACTAACTATGGGTTACACGTAGCTTATATGCGCCAGCCGGTACCTCAAGTCTTTGACACCAAGCACCTGGATGATATCTGGCTGGAACTGGCGGAAAGGCTAGGTATTTTACACGGTAAGGGCGGAGTTTACGATTTCACCAACGTGATGAACGACTATAGCAAACAGTATGATGGTTACTGCTTTAAAGATGAGGATAAACTGGAGCTGGACAACACCAAATACACGCTTTACGATATTTTTGACCGGAGGCTCAGGGGGTGGAAAGCAGGGGATGGCCGCGGTATTGACGAGTTGAGCAAAAAAGGCTTTATCGCCCACCGCAGGTCAGAGAAATACAACTACCCGTACTACTACCATCCGGATAATAAGACCAGGCATCCGTTCTATTTCCTGCATCTCAAAAAAACCGGTGAACAATTACGTGCTGATTTGGAAAAACGCAATCTTACCTTCCCCGGCATAGAAAATATGGATTACATGCTTGATATGTACAGCGCAATACCTCACTGGGTAGAACACCCGGACGCTGATGCACCAGAGGAATATGACTTATGGGTAATTAACTGGCGTACGCCCTATTTCTCCACGGATACCAGCAATGTATCAGCTAACCCGTGGTTGCTGGAAATTAACGATGATGACCCCTTTGAAAAAGATGGCGTGTATATGAACGCAGCCACAGCCCTAAACAAGAATCTCAAGGAGGGTGATTGGATTGTTATTGAATCTCTCTACGGCAAGACCGAGGGGATGTTATATTTAACTGAGCGGTTACACCCTGAGGCTGTGGGCATACCCGGCTGCCGTGGATTGAGCACAATACAATCTCACCCTGCCCTGGGCAAGGCGCCCAACTGGAACGAGCTGCTCCCGCTGGAGGAAAAAACATTTGATCCTATCAGTGGCGCTATGGAATGCTCGCCACGGGTAAAGGTGTACAGGAAATAGAAAAAACGCCTGGCCCTTGATGTAAAGGCTTACGCCACACGCGGCAGCCGGAATATTCAGGGTGTCATCCTGGAGTTTATTCACCATTGAACGAACATGAGGATGTTTGCCCTTTCATGCATATGCAAAGGCTTAGAGAACTAAATGAACAAATACCTATAAATTACTATGTATCTTAGCTGCAACGGCTGTCAGAAAGAAGCTAACCATGGCGATACCGCCACCAACCATTGTCATCTCTTCACTTAATCCAAAGAACCACGATTGTATGATAGTGTTAATAAGCATTACACAGCCGTAGATAAATAATATCCAGATGCATACGTTTACTATGACCTTCCCCCAGGGTTAGCTACACCTCTGACTAGAGTCCCGCGGTCATTACAGCATACTCCTTCGGGGTAGCTCCTTTCAACGAG
>Ga0180432_10010547_pt1 | contig 11042 bp, 13 predicted proteins | sample SS_ome_10_FD_132414 | JGI IMG/M metagenome (GOLD analysis project Ga0180432, IMG submission 132414) | Hypersaline lake sediment archaeal communities from the Salton Sea, California, USA - SS_1_MS_2 metaG | ecosystem: Environmental > Aquatic > Non-marine Saline and Alkaline > Hypersaline >... | reverse complement strand
TGATCCGGCATCGGGGTTCGGTCGACCTCGGCGAGCTCGGCTCGCAGATCCAGTCTCTCCCGGGGATTGAGCGACTCTCGCTGGAATAGGCTGGGGTTGCGGTCAGACGGCGCGTCCGAGCTCGTCGACGCAATCGGTCCGCTCCCACGGCAGGTCGAGGTCATCGCGCCCGAAGTGGCCGTAGGCCGACAGCGGCGTGTAGATCGGCCGTTTGAGGTCGAGTCGATCGATGATTGCGCCGGGGCGGAAATCGAAGACCTGGAGCGTGGCCCGCCGAAGCGCGTCGTCGTTTCCGGCCTTGTTTCCCAGCGCTTTGACGCCGACTGCGAGCGGGGCGGCGCGTCCAATCGCGTAGGCGATCTGGATTTCCACTGCGTCGGCGAGCCCGGCGGCGACGAGGTTCTTTGCTGCGTACCGCGCCATGTAGCAGCCCGAGCGGTCGACTTTCGTCGGATCCTTCCCCGAGAAGGCGCCTCCCCCGTGTGAGCCGTACCCTCCGTAGGTGTCGACGATGATCTTCCGGCCGGTCATCCCGGCGTCGGAGGCCGGGCCGCCAATCACGAAGCGGCCCGAGGAGTTAATCAGAATCTCGGTCTGATCGTCGAGCCAATCTTCAAGGACGGGACGGATTACGTGCTCGACGATCCCCGCCTCGAGCTCGGCCTGCTCGGCAGCAGGCTCGTGCTGGGCGGCGACGAGGACGGTGGCGACGCGGACCGGCCGATCTCCTTCGTAGTCGACGGTCACCTGTGATTTGCCGTCCGGGCGAAGGAAAGGGAGCGTGCCGGCCTTACGCGCGGCGGCCATCCGTTGTGTCAAACGGTGCGCGAGGACGATCGGAAGAGGCATCAGGACGCCGGTGTCGCGGCAAGCGTAGCCGAACACGATTCCCTGGTCGCCGGCGCCGATCGTGTCGTACGGATCGGTCGAGGCGCCGCCGCGCGATTCGGCGGCGTGGTCGACGGCTCCGCGGATGTCGGGCGACTGCTCCTTGATGGCGGAGAGGACCGCGCAGTCCTCGAAGTGGAACCCGAGGCCCGGACGGTTGTAGCCGATTTCGGCGAGTGTGGAGCGGACGATATCAGGAACGTCGACGTACGTCGACGTCGTGATCTCTCCTCCGACGAGGACGAGGCCGGTCGTCAGGAACGTCTCGCACGCGACGTGCGCGTCCGGGTCATCGGTCAGGATTCGGTCGAGAACAGCGTCGGAGACGCGGTCGGCGATCTTGTCCGGATGCCCCTCGGTGACGGATTCCGACGTTCGGCAGGCTCTGTACATGATTCCCCCTTGAGATAAGCTCGAAGCGTAGCGGCGGCGGAAGGGGGACGCAAGGTGTGATGGGTCGCGCGCGGCGGCTAGAATCGCCCGCGCAAGGAGGAACGCAATGCCGCAGATCGAGCTGCCGTACGGGCGGGGCATCCTGACGGTTGACGTGCCGCCGCGGAACCTGCTCGGCATTCTCGAAGGAAAGCCGGCTCCGGTGGAGACGCTTTCCGCCCTGTTCGAGCGCGCGTGGGAGGCGCCATTCGGAATCGAGGATCCGGCAAGCGTCGTGAGCCCCGGCGAGTCGCTCGTCTTCGTCGTGAGCGATCAGACGCGGCCCACCCCGACGCGGGAGCTTCTCCCCCTGATCTGGAATCGGCTCCGATCGACGGTGTCCGCGGAAGACGTGACGATTCTCGTCGCGACGGGAACGCATCGTCCGCCGACGGACGAAGAAATCGACACGATGCTCGGGGATGCGTGCCGGCGATTTCGCGTCGTCGTCCACGATTGCGAGAAGGACTGTGTGCAGGTCGGAGAGAGCTCTTTCGGGAATCCGATTTTCCTCAATCGCATTGCTGTGGAGGCGGACCACGTCGTCTCGATCGGCCAGATCGGTATGCACTACTACGCCGGCTATTCGGGCGGACGGAAGAACATCCTCCCCGGTGTCGCGGGGGCGGAGACGATCGAGCGAAATCACGCAATGATTGACCGCGAGGCGAGCCGTCCTTGCGTGTACGACGGGAATCCGATCAGCGAGGAGATGGTCGAGGCAGCAAAGATGGTTCGCCACGATTTCATCGTCGACGTCGTGATCGGTCCCGATGGAGGGGTCGCAAAGGTCGTCGTCGGGGAGGCGGAAGCCGCGCACAAGGTTGGCCGCGCCTTCTGGGACGAACACCTTCAGGTTCCAGTCGACGAGCCGGCTGACTTGGTTATCGCGTCGGCCGGCGGTCACCCGAAGGACATCAACTTCTACCAAGCGCACAAGGGGCAATACAATGCCGGGCTGGTGACACGCGACGGCGGGATTCTCTACCTGGCGGCGGCCTGCCCGGACGAGATCGGACAGTCTGTCTTCGCCGACTGGGTCGAGCGAAGTCCGACGCCGGACGACGTCCTCCGGATCTACGAGCGGGAGGGCTTCCGGCTCGGCGGGCACAAGGCCGTCTACCTGGCGAAGGATCGGAAGCGGATCGATCTCGCCCTGCAGAGCGAGCTCGACGACGATCTCGTTCGGCGGTTCTTTATGATTCCGATGCACGATCCGACCGAGGCTCTCGAGCGCGCGAGGGCTCGATTCGGAGACGACTATCGGGTTCTCGTGATGCCTCACGCAGGCGCGACATTCCCGGTCCTCGCTCACCGGTGACGTGAAGCCGCTCGTCCGTCGGCTCTTGGTCGTCTCCTCGACACAGGACGAGGCACGGCGCCTCGTCGAAGGAGGGGAAGCCAGCGCCGGTCATGTGGTTGTGGCCGATCGGCAGACGGCCGGGCGGGGTCGATTCGGGCGGGCGTGGCTCTCTCCCACCGGAGGCCTCTACGCGACGTTCGTCCTCGAACCGCTCTCGATCCCATCGATCCGAGCAGGATTGGCCCTCGTCGAGACGCTTGCGCAACTGGGCCTCGCGACGACGCTGAAGTGGCCGAACGATGTGCTCGTCGATGGGAAGAAGCTCGCCGGGGTCCTGGTTGAGACGGCCGGCGAGCTCCTCCTGGTCGGGATCGGCGTCAATCTCACGACGACACCGCTCTCGACGGCGGCGGCAGCTTGCGATCACGGCGCCCCGATCGATGAAGACGCTTTCCTCTTCGAGGTCTGGGAACGATTCGAGCGAGATCGGCCGACTCGCGATGCGCTCGCCGCGTATCGGAGCGTCTGCGAGACCCTCGGCCGGCCGGTTCGCATCGTCCTTGGGGAAGGGCGCGCGCCGATCGAGGGGGTGGCGGAAGACGTCGACGAGGACGGTTGCCTGATCGTCTCGACGCGGGCGGGACGCCGGTCGATCTTCTCCGGCGAGTGCCTTCACCTCGGCCCGCCGAGAGCGAATGCATTTGACGGTCCGTCGGAAGGAGGCTAGCCTTCGCGATCGGAAGGGGTGAGATGGATGGGGCTCATCGACGAAGCGATCGCGCTCGAGGAGAGGGCCGAGATCGTCTACCGATCGGCGGCCGAGACGACGACCGACGCGAGCGCGTCGAAGATCCTGGCCCTTCTCGCCGACGAAGAGGCGAAGCACGCGAATGCTCTCCGCGTCATGGACGTCGGGTCGGTCGGCTCGTCCGACAGCCTGATCCAGGCGGCGAAGGACTGGATCGGTGGGGTCATCGAAGGCTCGTCTGCTGCGATCTCGTCCGACGCCGGCCTGCGGAACGTCCTGCAACGCGCGATGGAGATCGAGCGAGCGACGGAGACGTTCTACCGAGAGCGCGGAGAAGCGGCGGCAGATCCGGCGATCGGCGACCTTTTCGCGCGGCTCGCCGCGATCGAGAAGACGCACTTCCTCTTCGTCAGCTCTCTTGCCGAGTACTTCGACCGACCGACCGAGTGGGTCGAGTCGGCCGAGTTCGGCTTGAGGGCCGAGTACTGAGCCCGTCGGTTCGGCGGGCGGAAAGGCGGGGAAGGGTCGTGCAGAGGCGCTGCGGTGTCGGAGTCCTTCTGTCCCTGTTGGCGATGGGCCTCGGGTCGGTGGCGTCGGCGGAGCCGCTTCACGTCGTGGCGACGACGACACTCGTCGGCGACGTCGTCCGCTCGATCGCGGGCGCCCTCGTCCGCCTCGACGTGCTCTTCCCAGTCGGCGCAGACCCGCACGCCTTCCAGCCGACGCCTCGTGATGCGGTCGCCGTTGCGGGGGCTGAGATTGTCTTCATCTCCGGCGGCGGTCTCGAGGCGAGCATCGCCGATCTCCTCGCGAACGCGGCCGGTTCGGTCGTCGACCTTTTCGAGGAGCTGCACGCCGTCGGCCTCGTGCTGGACGGCGCCGAGACGGACGAGGACGGAGCGCACGACCACGATCACGACGGAGCCGATCCGCACGTCTGGCTCGATCCGAATCTCGTGGCGATTTGGGTCGACGCCATCGAAGCGGCGCTGGCCGAACGGGATCCGGCGAACGCAACCGCGTACGCTGCTGCCGCGAGCGAGTATCGTGCGGCGCTCGCCGAGCTCGACGTGTGGATCCGGGATCGTGTGGACGTTCTCCCTCCCGAGCGACGGCGACTTGTCACCGACCACATGGCGTTCGGCTATTTCGCCGCGCGCTACGGGTTCGAACAGGTCGGATCGGTCTTCCCTGGATTCAGCACGCTCGCCGAACCGTCGGCGCGGGAGATGGCTGATCTCGTCGAGACGATTCGGTCCCTCGACGTGTCGGCGATCTTCGTCGGAGCCGCGGTGAATCCGACGCTCGCCGAGGCGATCGCTCTCGATGCCGGGGCGGTAGTTGTGCGCCTCTACACGGGCTCGCTGAGCGACGCGGCTGGCCCTGCCGCTGACTACTTCTCGCTGATTCGGTACGACGTCGAGGCGATCGTGGAAGCCCTGTCCACGCGGGGCGAGCAGGAGTAGCTTACACAACGGTCGCCCGGTCTCAGACGTAGAGCGAGACTCCCAGGAGCAAGTGGAAGGTCGCGAGCAGGATCGCGACGTAGGCGATCGCTCGGTGGATCTTGAACGCTCGCCGTCGGAGGCCGCCGATCCGCCGTCCGACGAGGATCGTCGCGGCGGCGAGGACGACGGCGGCGTAGGTCGCGAACCCGACGAGCGCGATCAGCGGGAACGGGCCGAGTCGGAGGCCGTAGGCCCAGCTGCTCAGAAGATTCACGCCACTCCTTTCTCTTCGGAGGATGTTGGATCGGCGAACGCGAAGCGATTCCACGACGCGACCTCCTCGAGCGGACGGCGGACCCGGGGCGAGGTCTCCTCTTCGCGGTGCTTGGCGGAGAGACCGTCGAGGTCGCCGCTCGGATGTCCGACGATGACCAAAGCGATCACCGTGTAGTCGTTCGGCACCCCGAGGGCGAGCTTGACCTTGCGCTGCCTGAACCCGGCGATCGGGTGGGCGACGAGGCCGATCTCGGTCGCCTGAAGGACCAGGTTCATCGTGGCGAGTCCGCATCCGAAGAGGAAGTACTCCCGACCGTCCGGAATCCGGCAGTCGAGGTCGACCCGGGAGGCGACGGCGACGATGAGCGGCGCCGGTTTTGCCCAGTAGTTGCCGCGGGTGAGAGATCCCTTGACCGCCGCCAGCGTCGCCGGATCGTCGACCGTGATCAGTCGCCAGGGCTGGTTGTTGGAGCAGGAGGGCGCGAGATGCGCCGCGCGGAGGAGCGTCTCCGCCGTCTCCCGAGGGATCGGCCGATCGGAGATCGCGCGTCGGGCGCGCCGCGCTTCGATGGATCCCAAGATGTCGATCACACGAACCTTCTTTCGGAAAGGCGAACGTCTCTCTGTCCGCGACCGGGGAAGGAACGATTCCGTTCCTTCCCCGATGGAGTCATCCTTCGGATGACTTCAGGTGCATCGGCACGTTGCAGCAGACGAGCGTCCCGACACCCGACTTCGTGACCTTCACTTCCTGTCCGCACAGGTCGCAGACGTAGATCTTCCCTTCTTCGGCCATGGGTTGAACCTCCTAACGTCATCGGACCGGGCGAACGAACGGGAAGACCTGTTCGTTCGCTTGGCGTACTCGCCTTCTATGAGAGCGAGTACGCGCCTTCCCAGAGTCCGTGAATGTTGCAGTACTCGATCGCGATCAGTTCGCTGAAGTCGCCGAGGTTCGCGTGCGTGACGACCGTCGGAACTCCGTAGGTCGGGCCGAGGTCGAACGTGGCGACGTGAACGGCGAGGCCGGCCTTGACGCCGAAGAGCATGATCCACTTGATGTGGTGCTCGAGCGTGTTCGGGTGCGGCGTCTCCGCCCCGACCGTGATCTTGACGACCTTCTCCCCGCACGCCGGACAGTCGACGAGCTCGATCGTCGGGATGTGCTTCTCCTTGCCTTCTTGACTTGCGCTCTTAAACAGGTCTCCGATCTTCAACGGCTACCTCCTCTTCTTCATCTCCTCAAGGTCCTCCAGGAGGGCCTGGAAGTCCTCCTCGTGGTCGACTTCGTCCTGAAGAATCGACAGGACGATCTGATAGGTGATCGGGTCCTTCCCTTCCGTTAGGTCGAGAAGCTTCGTGTACACGTCGATCGCGCATTGCTCCCCTTCGATTCCCTGTTCGATGATCGCCGTGATGTAAGGATCGGTCGGATCGGCGTAGCCGCAATTCGAGGTCTTGATCCAGTGGTCCGGATGGGTAATCGGGGTGCCGCCGAGCTGGATGATTCGGTCGGAGAGCATCTGCGCGTGGCGAAGCTCGTCGGCCGCGTGCTCGGTCAGCTCGGTGATTGCGGCCTCCTTCATCGGTCCCTTGACGACGGCGGCGCCGACCCAATACTGATAGTAGGCGAGCCACTCGTCAGCGAACGCCTTGTTCAGCAGCTCCACCAGTTGATCCGCGTCGAGCTTGAGGATCGCCCTTCCTTTGGTTCCCATCGATTCCTCCTTTGGGTGATACGGGGATCGGCTTAGGGTCGGTCCGTCAGAAAGACTTGAACGATTCTCGCTTGGCGCCGCAGACCGGACAGAACTCGGGCGCCTCGCCCTCGACCGTGTATCCGCAGACCGGGCAGATGTGGACCGTCTCGAGGGTGAGATCAGCTCTGCCCTCGACGACCTTCTTCGCCTGCACGTACATCGTCTCGTGGATCTTCTCCGCTTCGAGCGCGTAGTGGGCCGATCGGACCGCCCCGGCCTCACTCTGGAACTGCGCGGCGTTGTGGTAGACCGGGTACATCTCGTTCACCTCGTGGTGCTCGCCGTCGATGCAGGTTTGCAGGTTCCCCGCTGCATCACGGATCTCCCCGAGTTCGCGATAGTGGTTGGTCGCGTGAACCTGCTCGGCGTAGGCGATCGCGCGGAAGAGACGGGCGAGGTTCGGCTGCCCCTCTTTCTCCGCCTTCTCGGCGAAGATCAGGTAGCGCATGTGGGCCATGCTCTCGCCGGCGAACGCCGTCTCCAGGAACTCCTTGGTCATCTCGTGCATCGTCTTCCTCCTACGTGTCCTTTCGTTTCGGTTCTCGTGTCGGTCCTGCGCCCGCGACGGTGAATTCGTCGAGGCGCCGCTCGAGGGTCTCTCGGCCGATCGGCGACAGCTCCGCGAGCGGTCCCTCCCCGATGAGCCTTCGGTACGAGGCGGCAAACGTCGGGCGCGCGGGCGTCTCGTACAGCACACCGGTGACGAGCCGCTCCGGAGCGCGGAGGGCAAAGTCGATCGCGCGGTGCCGATCAGTCGAATCGTGATTCGCGGGAGCCGGCTCGATGCGCTCGCGGTACTCGTCGACCGAGTGATTCCCCCACGTGATGCACGGCTGGATCACCTCGACGAGGGAGAGTCCGCGGTGCTCGATCGCGCGGCGGAGGATTCCCGACAGCTCGTCGATCTCGGCGGCGAATCCGCGCGCGACAAAGCTGCAATCGTGGACGATCGCGGTTGCCAGCATCCGGGTGGGATCGACCTCGACCCCGTCGAACTGAAGCCTCGTTCGCTCCCCGCGCGGCGTCGTCGGAGCGGCCTGCCCCTTGGTCAGCGCGTAGATCTGATTGTTGTGAACGACCACCGTGATGTCCGGGTTCCGTCGGAACGCGTGGAGGAGATGGTTTCCTCCCTCACCGTAGAGGTCGCCGTCCCCCGAGGTCACGATCGTCGTGAGGGTCGGGTTGGCGACGTGGATTCCGATCGCGGCCGGGATCGCGCGGCCGTGAAGCCCGTTGAAGACGTTCGCGCGAAGGTAGTGCGGCAGCTTCGCCGCCTGGCCGATCCCGGAGACGAGGCAGATCTCGTGCGGGGCGAGCTCGAGCGAGTGAAGCGCCCGCATCAGGGCGGTCAGGATCCCATAGTTCGGGCATCCCGGACACCACTGGTTCTCGACGTCGGTTCGGTACGCGTCGAGGCCGCTCATCGAAGCTCCTCCAGGATCGTCTCCGCGTCGATCGGGAGTCCGTCGTAGCGTCCGATCCGTCCCTCGATGCGCAATCCGGTCTCGGCTTCGAGCAGGCGGGCGAACTGCCCGGTCGCGTTTCCCTCGACCGTCCAGTAGCGGACGTCCTCGGGGAAAGCGAGCTCGGGAAGCGGCCAGAGCTCGGTGAAGTGGAGGGCGCCGACCCTCCGTCCGTCGGCGCGAAGGTGCGCGACGGCCTCGTCGATCGACCCCTTCGTCGAACCCCATCCGATCAGGACGAGCTCTGCGTCCTCGACTTCGCTCGAGATCGGCCCGGCCATCTCGCGGGCGAGGCGTCGGACCTTCTCCAACCGTTTCTCGACCATCGCCGGTCGGACGTCGGCGAGGTCTTCGGTGATGTGGCCGTTCTGGGTGTGCTCGTCGCTGTCGAGGACGACGAGACGTTCGCCCTGGCCGAAGTAGAGCCGAGGCGAGACGCCGTCGCCGGTCAGCCGGTAGCGGGCGTACGCCTCGATTGCGTCCGGATCGGCGAGGTTGGCTCTGGGCAACGTGTCGGACAGGGCCAGCCGTTCCAGCGAGAAGCGGCTGTCGGCGAGGAACTGGTCGGTGAGGACGATTGCCGGGATCTGATACCGATCGGCAAGGTCGAACGCGCGGATCGTCGTGGCGATCGCGCACTGAGGATCGCTCGGTGCGAGGAGGACCTTCGGGAACTCCCCGTGTCCGGCGTGGAGGGCGAACAGGAGGTCCTCCTGCGCCGTTCGCGTCGGCAATCCAGTCGCCGGGCCCGGACGCTGCGCGAGGATGATCACGATCGGCGTCTCGATCATCCCGGCGAGACTGATCCCCTCGACCATCAGCCCGAATCCGCCGCCCGAGGTCGCCGTCATCGCCCGCGCGCCGGCCGCGCTCGCCCCGAGTCCCATGTTGATCGCCGCGATCTCGTCCTCCGCTTGCTCGGCGAAAACGCCGAGCTCCTTTTCTCGGGCGAACGCGGTGATGATCCCGGTCGACGGGGACATCGGATAGGCAGCGATGAAGCGACAGCCGGCGGCGGCGGCGGCGATCGGGATCGTCTCGTGCGCCGACGCGAACGCGTAGCGCTCGCTTCTCGCCGGAATCTCGACGGCTCGCGCGCCTCCGAGTCGGGAGGACGCAACCTCGAAGCCGGCCTTCGCCGAGGCGAGGTTTGGCCGGACGACCTCCTCTCCCTTGCTCGCGAACGTCTCCTCAAGGACGCGCTCGAGGACGGCGAGCGGAAGGCCGACGGCGGCGCAGAGGGCACCGGCGGCGACCGCGTTGGCGTAGATCGGGGCCCCGCCGTGCGCGATCGCGAGGTCGGAGAACGGGACGCCGATCGCCCCTGCGCCCTCGCTCGAGGCCTCCGGCCCGATCGCGAGGCCGCCGTCGCGGAGGGCCGACCGGTAGTGCTCGAGGGCACCCGAGTTCACGGCGAGAAGGACGTCGGCCGTCTCCGTGGGCGCGTTCCGAGGCGCGTCGGCGACGCGGAGCCGGACGCTCGAGTGGCCGCCGCGGATCCTCGATTCGAACTCCTGCGACGCGAAGACCGGGTACCCGTGGGCGAGAAACGCGCGGGCGACGATCTCCCCGATCGTCTGGATCCCCTCGCCAGCCGCGCCGACGATGAAGAGTCTCAGGTCTTCCATTTTCGCTATTCGAGCTCCTTGTGACGTTCGGCGATCTCGTCGGCGAGTCGGTCGAGCCCCGCGAACGCCTCTCGGTCGGGAAGCCCCTTCGTCAGGACGGGCTCGAGCCACTCGGCCTTCAGGTTGGCGCAGAGCCCGCGTAGCTGCTCGGCCGCCTTCCCTCCCCAGCCGTAGGAGCCGACCACGGCTGCGTGCTTCAGTTTCGGGCGAAGGGCGCCGGTCAGGTACGCGGCGAAGACGACGTTCGGATGAGGGCCGCCGAGAACGGTCGGGGTCGCAAAGACGACGGTCGCCGCGTCGACGAGCCGGGCCGCATACGCGCCGAGGTCGGTCCTCGTCATGTCGAACACCTCGACCCGGACGCCACGCTCGGTCAGGACGGCGACGAGATGATCGACCATCTTCGCTGTGCTTCCGTGCATCGACGTGTGGGGAATGAGGGCGAGATTCCTCGGCGGATCGAAGACCCAGTGTCGGTACGCGTCGAGGATGAAACGCGGATCGTCGTAGAGCGGCCCGTGACTCGGCGCGACGAGGTCGATCTCGACGTTGGAGAGCCGCTCCAGGTGTCCGCGGATCTGATGGGCGAACGGCATCATGATCTCCGCGTAGTAGCGCTTCGCCGCCTCGTAGACCCGCGCTCGGTCGGTCGCGTAGAGGTTGCTCGTCGCCAGATGCGAGCCGAAGAGGTCGCAGGTGAACAGGATTCTCTCCTCGCGCAAGTACGTGAGGATCGTCTCCGGCCAGTGAACCCAAGGGGCGTGGATGAACTCGAACGTTCGATCGCCGAGGGAGAGGGTCTCGCCGTCCGCGACCGGCGTGATCCGGTCCTCTGGGACGCCGAGGTGATCGGCGATCATCGATTGAGCCTTCGGGCTCGACACGATCCGGACGTTCGGATACCTCTCCAGGACGATCGGAAGGGCTCCGGAGTGATCCTGCTCGACGTGCTGGATCACGAGGACGTCAAGCGCGGGCACCCCGTCGAGCTGGGCGAGGAGCAGATCGACCTTCGCCGGATCGGCGGTGTCGAGCAGGGCTGTCTTCTCGCTTCCTCGAACGAGGTAGGCGTTGTAGCTCGTTCCGTCAGGGAGCG
>Ga0180432_10010546_pt1 | contig 11042 bp, 7 predicted proteins | sample SS_ome_10_FD_132414 | JGI IMG/M metagenome (GOLD analysis project Ga0180432, IMG submission 132414) | Hypersaline lake sediment archaeal communities from the Salton Sea, California, USA - SS_1_MS_2 metaG | ecosystem: Environmental > Aquatic > Non-marine Saline and Alkaline > Hypersaline >... | reverse complement strand
GGCGCGGGTGATCGAACACCAGTTAGACGCCGCTGGCGTCGAGCTGTCGCAGATAGATGAGGAGGAACGATATGGCGCCAACTTTGTCCTCGTGTATGGCTTTGCCATGATTCTCACCTTTGCCACCTTTATCCCCTCCGGCTACCTGTTGCGCAGTGTGATCGAGGAGAAAGAAAACCGCACCATCGAAGTCGTCCTCTCCTCGTTGCGCCCGATGCAGTTGTTGACGGGGAAGGTGCTGGGGCAAGGCACGGCGGGCTTGGTGCAGGTAGTGATCTGGTTGGCCAGCGGCTGGGCGCTCTTTAACCTGGCTGCGGGCGAACTGTCCGCTCTGAGTGGCGTCGAGCTGCCGCTCAGCAAAATCTTGATCGTGTTGCTCTATTTCTTGGGCGGCTTCTTGCTCATGGCCTGTTTTCAGGCTGGGGTGGGAGCCATCTCAGCCAACATGAAAGAGGGGCCCCAGTACGCTACTCTCTTCACACTGCCAATGGTGATCCCGCTCTGGCTGCTGAGCATCTTCATCGAGACACCCAACGGCACTCTAGCGACGATTTTGAGCCTGTTTCCCGTCACCGCACCACTGGCGATGGTGCAGCGCATCGCCATCACCGTGGTGCCCTGGTGGCAACTGGCGCTCAGTCTGGTCTTGCTCGCAGCGGGGATCGTTCTTGCGTTGTGGCTGGCCGCCAAGATCTTTCGCGTCAGCACCTTGTTGGCTGGCACGGTGCCCCGACCCGCCGAGTTAATTAAACTGCTACGCGAAGCATAAAGACTCGGTAGATCCAAAAACGCTCTGAGGGGACCCAGCGCCGCACAGCTTTGCTGGGTCCAGGCCGAGCAAAATCGGATCTACTGAGACTCGGCCAGTGGGGATCGTCGTTTAGCCCAATCTCCAACCAGGCGAAGCGTCTAGCCGACTGCGCTCTCAGAGGACAGGTCTCCATTCCTGCCCTCTGAACCGCTGAGGCGCAAGTTCCCTGGCGGTTTAATGAGGCTGCCCGGCCTCATCCTCCAAAGCTTTCAGATACCCGACCGCTCGCTCCTGCTCCCCGTTCATCACAATCTCCAGGTAACGCCCACCGGCGACCGCCGGCACGTCAACGACGTGGACATAGCGCGCATATGGCGCATCAGCCGGCAGTAATTCAGCCAGCACATTGGGAGAGTCGCTCAAGAAACGGCCGTTCAGCGTCGAACCGTCTTCGCCGGGAATGATGGGCAATGGAAAGATGCCCGTCTCCACCAGATCCTGGAAAAAGTGCGTACCATACGAGGCATCAGCCGTAATGCCCTCTTTGACCAAAGGAATTTCGATCAGCACTTTTGCGTTATAAATATCGGCATAGGTCACTTTGACGCCCAGGTCCAGGTTAGAGCTGCCCCAGCGCCCTGGCCCCATCAAGATGTACCGTTCGCCCTCCAAACGTCTGTTCAGCCGCCCAACGACCCGCGCCAACTCGATCTTGGTGACGTAATCCGGCACTCGACCATACTTTTCGGGATCTATGTACACAATATAACGCACTCGCGACACCACGCCCTGCGGGACCAACCTGCGCGTCGCAAAGATCAAACTCTCCTCAGGGATGCTTTGTGGGATCTTGATGTTACCTGCCCACTCGTGGCTGACCAGGGGGCGACACTGAAGCAGATGGAACGTGTATTCAACCTGGGGATACCTGGGCTTGATGTCTAGGGTGAATTCGATGTCCACCGGCCACTTGTAGTGCCGCTCCAGTTTTTTGAGAATGGTCTTGGTCAAGGTGATGAACTGCTTGTCTCCAGACAACTGCTCAAAAGTCAACACTAGATCGCCGCCGTTGCCCGCTCCAACGCGCGAGATGAGAGGCGATAAATAGTCCCCTTTGTCCACCGAAGCCACATAGCGCAGCGCCGGGTAGCCGTCAGCGATTACCTCTTGTACCGGCAGAGTCTTGAACGCATTATCTTTCAAATCGATCAAATCCACAAAGTGTTGCGAGTACTGCCGAATCCTTTTCACGCCGACCTGGGGCCGTAACCGCGGATGGCTCAGGGCGATGATACGGGGGTAATCGTTGGACACCCGCTCCACCGCCCTTGTCCCTAGTCCCCATACCAGACGCAAAAATCCATCCTCACGACGGATTTTGGGATTCCAACGAAAAGGGTTACGGCTATAGCCTACGCCAGCGACCTTGGGGAAGAAATAACGCTGGTATTGGGTGCCTTGCACCTTCTGAATCAAGATCGCCATGCGCTCATCATAGTCTACCAGTCCCATGTGCTGGCGATACAGCAGCGCGTCAGGACTCACCACGCTAGCGTACACACGGGCGATGGCGTTCATCAAGGCCGCCAGGTTCTCTTCAGGGGTGCCCTGGTTCGCCAGGAAGAAGCTGTCGTACTTGCCGGCAAAGGCGGTGCCAAAGTTGTCCTCTAGCAGACTAGAAGAGCGTACAATCAAGGGAGAGTTACCAACATCCTTCAGTAGACCCTTGAGACCATAGACAATTTCCTCGGGAAAACAACCTTTCATATAGGCCGCCCGGATGTGCGGATAATCAGCTTCCATTTTATCCCGGAGCTTGTACTTTTGGCTCATGTAACGATTGAGGTCATTAATCATGAGAAAATCATAAAACACGTCGGCACCGATAAAGTACGAGTCGGGTATCTGGATGTACTCGCGCACATCCATCTCGTCATCATCCTCCACCAACTGCAATATCTTACGGGCCAACAGCATGCCAGCCGCCTTGCCGCCGATCTTTCCCCGGCCAATGCGTCGCCGCCGAATCCCTTTTAAATCTGGAATAGTGAACAAATCTTTAGCCAAACCCACGAACTCAAGCTGGTCGCTGATCATCCCTTTGATGAGAACCACAATGATCTCGCGCAGGTGATGTTGGATCTCGGCCCTCTCCTCTGGCGGCAGTTGTTCATATTCATCACCCTGGGTGAACAACAAATCCCAGGGTGCCAATTCGGGGTTAAAGCTTAACCCTCGCGAAGGCTCGGCCCTCCGGCGCGCCAACACTGACTGGACAATCTCGGTCAGACGCTCGTGTGGGAGATTATAGGCGAAATAAAAGTCGGTGATCTGATCGCGCACATAGTTAAGTCGTTCGTTCCAGGTTTGTGCGGGTTCCTCTGCAAAGGGGTCCGCCAATCCTTCACGCTCTTGTGAAAGGACGGCTTTCCTCTTGACTTCCTCCTCAAAAGCCTCAACTGTGATGATCCCTTTCGAGAACAGCTCTTGGCGCATCTGCTCTCGAATCTTGCGTGCCAGAATGGGATACTGAGCCAGCTCCAGATGGACTCCTATGACTTTGTGCTCGTATTGCACATCGGCACGGCTCCTGCTTAGTGCATTAGTTGACTTTGAAGAACACTCTTGTGCATCGTTTGACATAGAACACCACATCCCTTTGGTCATTCTCACCTGAGAGATTATCACAAACAAAGACTTTAAGCAAACATCACGCTGGTTTTCACCTGGAGCATCTTTTCTTTTCTCTTGTCTGATGTTATCATGTCCGTAAGCAAACCGAGAGCGCTGAACAGGAGTAAACGATGAGAAAAACGATCACCCTCATCAGCCTAATAGTCCCACTGTTGGTCCTGGTTGCCTGTAGCGAAAAGCCTCCCGAGGTTGAATGGGAGTTGGTCATCGACGGTGACGTCGAACAGAGCATGACTTATACTTTCCAAGACATCACCGAACTGCAGCGCGCCCGGTTGACCGACATCTTGACGCGCAATCCCGAAAATCCCAGTGAAAAAGTCTCATGGGAAGGGGTGACGCTGTTCTTGCTGCTGCGCGAACCTGGCGGGGTCGATTATCAAAGCGGCGTAACTTGGTGGGCTCTCATCACCCTTGTCGATGGCAGCCGCCACCGGTTGAGCTTGGCGGACCTGCGGGGCGCCATCATCGCTCTAAAGGATGGAGAGGGGAAATGGCTGGCCGAAACCGAAAAATGGCCGGTGCGATTGGTCGCCCCCAACCGTCCCAGCAACGACTGGCTGTGGGGCCCGGTGCGCATCACCATTCACGCGCCCTGAGCCTCGGACTGGCTAGGACACTGGAACCACCGTCCCTATCACTTGCACGGCACCGCCCTGGCGTAACGCTTCGGCCACACGCGTCCCATCCTCCAACCTGGTCAACGCGATCATGTTGCCGCCACGACCAGCGCCAGAGAGCTTTGCCCCCAGCGCGCCCGCCGCTCGCGCCGCCGCCACCAACCGCTCCAACTCGGGGCTGGAGACACCCATCTGGCACAGCAGATCGTGGTTGCGGTCCATCATTATACCCAGCATCGCCGCATCCCGACCAGCCTCTATGTCCCCCCGCGCCTGCTCAACCAACTCGCCCACCTGGTCAAACAGCCGCTCATAACGGGCCGCATCCTTCTGCCACCCCTGGCGCACGTTCCCCACGGCAACCCGCGTGGGGCTGGCGACGCCGGTGTCGCCAATCCACAGGTGTAGCGGCGCACCGACGCCAAAGGTCTGCGGCGACTGCCCCCGCACAAAATATACCGGCCTGCCAAAAGAGATGACGGTGTTATCAACGCCGCTGGGAGTGCCGTGGTGCAGCTTTTCCACTTCGTAGACCATCCGGCTGACCGTTGCCGGCGACAGCTCGTGGCTCAAATAGGCTGCCAGCGCACGGACGATGGCAGTGCTCACGGCCGCACCACTACCCAATCCACTGGCGATAGGAATGCTCGAATGAATGGTGAGCGTCGCGTCAGGAGGAGCGGCGCCCAGATGGGCCAGCGTCAAACGGGCTATGGACGCCAATGGGTCGTCCCCAGGAGCCTCGTTCAGGCGCATGACCCGATCCAGATCCACGGCGGACACAATCAACCCGCTGCCGGGCGCTGCCGGATCGACGGTCGCCGTCGCTTGAACCTGGTGAACCGGCACCGCAATAGCCGGTCGGCCATAAACGACAGCGTGCTCGCCCAAAAGGATAATCTTGCCGGGAGCCGTCCTCGTGACAGGTGAATTCATCGTCCGTCCACACCCAAGAGTCGAATCGATACGAGCCGATAAAGCCATTCTACCACGTTTCAAAGGACCCTTGCAAGTTAACTGGCGTGATTTATGGTTCCGTGGTATCCTCTGCCTCTGTGGGCAATCAACGCATCAAATCGGTCCTAATCCTCACCATCAGCACGCTCCTGGTTGCTACCTGTGGGCGAGGTAACCCGCAAAGCGAAAACCACACGCACCCGCCCACTGCCACGGTTTCACCGCAAGCTAAACCCGACACAGCATTGCCAAGCACGCTTCTCCCAGAAGGCGCCGACGTTCAGATTTCACCACCCCCCACCCCGACCCTACCGGTCACTGCGTTGCCCGCCGACCCGGACCCGACGGCCGAACCTGGCGATTCTAGCACAGCCGTCCCATCTTCGCCGCCCCCTACACCCGCGGTGATTCAGCACACTGTCCAACCTGGCGAGACTTTGCTCGGCCTTGCCATGAGTCACAACGTCTCGATGGCCGCCATCCAGTTGGCCAATGGCATGCGCGACTCAATCGACCTGGTCGCCGGACAGACGCTCTCCATCCCTGCCAGCCCCCAATGGCCCGGTGAGCGTGTCTTTTGGGCGGTGCACATCGTGCGCGCGGGGCAAACGTTAATCGAGTTGTCCAGCATTTACAATCTGACGGTGGACGAGATTCTGCGCGTCAACGCCATCGCAGACCCCGCCCTGATCCACATTGACCAGCAACTGATCTTGCCCTTGACACAACTGGTCACGGCACACACCCCCCAACCCACCGCGACGCCCGCGGCCGTTGCTGCCGCCCCAGCCGCCCTCAAGGTCCAGGCAACATCGCCTCCCACCGAAGCCGCAACGCCTCTGGAAACTGTCCCGACGACAGCGCCGCCACCCGGTCCACCCGCGGGCGAAGCTGACTGGTCCGGCTATATCCTGGCACGCATCAACCAGGTTCGGGCCGAGCACGGCCTGAACGCGCTGACTATCGCCCCCGAGCTAACCCGCGCCGCTCAGGCTCACGCCGAGGACTGCGCCCAGCGCGGCTGGGGCAGCCACGTCGGTTCCGATGGTGCAGTACTCAAGACCCGCCTGGAGCGCGCGGGCTACTATGGCCGTAACTGGGGCGAAAACTGGGTACAGGCACTTGGCGCGGAGCGCGCCTTTGATTGGTGGTACGGAGAAATACCACCCAACGACCCCCACCGGCGCAACATCCTCTCTCCCTACTACGCTGAGGTCGGTATTGGCATCGCCCAAACCGGTTGGGGCTATATCTTTATCACCGATTTTGGAAGACGCTAGGGCTCCATGAGTCTCTCGGCCCGCAACTATTGGATTAACCTGGTCAAGCTGCTGCGCCGCGAGCGTTTGCTGCGGCCACTGGTCGTCACCTACTATGTGACGACCCAATGCAACCTCAACTGCGTGTATTGCGAAGACTTTGGTGCGCGGCGAAACGCTCAGGCCGAGACCCCACTCCCCCTCGAGGATGCCCTGCGCGTGCTGCGTGTCATCCGGGACGGCACGGACAGCCTGATCGTGACCGGCGGCGAGCCTTTGCTTTACCCGCACATAGTCCCCCTGGTGACCCGCGCCCGGCGCGAATTGGGGTTTCACCAGATTACGCTGTTGACCAACGGCCTCCTGCTCCCTCAACACGAAGCAATATTGCCCCACCTTGACCGGCTGGTCATCAGCCTCGACACAGCCGACCCCGATTCTCTGAGCCAAATCATCGACGCCCCACTGTCCACTGCTCAAGAGATTTTAGACCATACGCGTACCTATGCCCGCCGCCAGCGCCAGGAGGGCTACCAGTTAATCATCAATTGTGTGCTCACGCCCGAGACCACGTCCAGCGTCCAGAGCGTGCTGGACCTTTGCGTCGAGCACCGCACGCTGGTCTCCTTCTCACCCCAGGCGGTCCACAACTGGCCCCGCTACGACCTGCTGGTCTCCGATGCTTACAAAGCGCTCCTGGCCCAGTTGATGGCCCTGAAGCGTCGTGGCGCGCCCATTCTGGGCAGTGTGGCCTACCTGCGCACCTTGCACGACATGGTCCCTTACACCTGTTACCCGACGCTGGCGCCGCGGGTGATGCCCAGCGGGGACCTGGTGTATCCCTGCCGGCCGATCGAAAATGAAGGAGACAGCCACGGCGGGCGTCCATGCAACCTGCTCGAGGTCACGTCGTGGGAACAAGCCATCGAGCTTGCCGCCAACGCGTACGGACCGCCGCCGCGCATCTGCACCAGTTGCTTTCAACAATGCTTCGCCGAGCCCTCATTGATGCAAACCCGGCCACTGTCGTTGCTGCGCGAGTTGATAGGCTACGCACCGTCACGGCAGGGGGGGGTGTGGACCCACGCACCGGGATAAAGTCGGGCCGGGATCAAAGAAGAAAAGATGCCCTTTTCTTCCGATCCCAAACGCCCAAGTGACTGTCGTAAATGGAGCGAGAAACAAAGACCAAAGGATTTCGTGATTCCGACGCCCCGCACCCGGTGATCGTCGTTGGTGCAGGGATGGCCGGCCTGTCGGTGGCGCTGCACCTCGCCGAGCGGGGGCTGGCCCCCCTGGTGCTGGAAGCCGATCCACATTACCCCGGCGGGCGTGTGGCGGGGGACGACGTGGTCGAGCTGAACCACAGAGGACAGACCTGGCGCTTCCGTGGCGAGCACGGCGTTCACGGTATCTGGTCCGCCTACCATAACCTGCAGGCCATGCTCACTCGCTACCACATCCGCCCCATGTTTGTGCCGGCTCAGGAGGAGAACTGGACCTACAAACGGGGCGGCCGGGTCTACGTGGCGGAGGCGGGCAGCGCCATCCGGCATAGCTGGGTGCCTGCACCGCTCCACTACCTGGCGCTGTTCATACGCCCGCGATTCCTGGGCATGCTGGGTCTGCGCGACTGGCTCACGTTGCCGCGTGTGTGGTACAGCCTGATCTTTGCGCTGGGCATCGACCCTTTGCGCGAGGGACAGACGCTGGAAGGGTTGTACCTGAGCGATTTCACCAAGGGCTGGTCGCCAGCCCTGCGCGCCATTTTCGCCGGCCTGTCGCGCAACTTTCTGTCAGCTGGCCCGGAAGAGACGCCCTTGTCGGGGTTCGTCGCATTCCTGCGCTTCTATACCTTGCGGCGGCGCGACGCCTGGGCCTTTTCCTATATGCCAGCCGACAGCGGCGCCAGCCTGATCGAACCAATGGTCGGCAAGCTGCGCGAGCTGGGCGGTGTGCTGGAACTCGATCGCTCCGTAACCCGGCTAGAGCGGGAGACGAATGGCTGGCGCGTTCACTGGCGAGGGAACGCGAGCGACGAGACGCACACGGCGCTTGCCCGGCACGTCGTCCTGGCCACCGACGCACCCAACGCTGAAAAAATCCTGCGCGCCAGCCCCGATACGCGCACCGCCGCCGCTGACCTGTACTGGCCTCGCGCTATGCCCACCGCCACGATGCGTTTCTGGTTTGACCAACCGCCCCGCGCAGGGGCCGAGGCAGGCATCTTTAGCGGTGAGTTTGTCATCGACAACTATTTCTGGCTGCATCGACTCCATAACCCATACGTCGAATGGCACAAGGTCACCGGCGGGAGTGCCGTGGAGGTGCATCTGTACGGTCGGCCGGCGATGTTGGAAGAGCCTGATGCTGCTCTGCTGACCCGCGCCATCGCTGACGTGAACAGCGCCTTTCCCGAGTTGCGGGGCCACCTGCTTCATCAAGCCATCCGGCGCAACGATGCCACTCACACCTTATTCAGCGTAGGCCCAGCCGGCCGGCATTTGGGGATCACGTCTCCCTGGCCCGGCCTCTTTTGCTGCGGTGACTGGGTGCGCCATCCCTCGCCCACCTTTTTCTTGGAACGGGCTTGCGTCACCGGCATCGAGGCGGCCAACGCCGTCTTGCGGGCGCACCACTCGCCAACCTGGCCGCTCCTGGACGGCCCGCCACCCGAGCGCTTTGCCCGCTTCCTCGAAAAGTTGATGTTGCGGGGGCGGCGCGCACGCCGCCGGCGCAAAAAAGCAGCGCCGCCCTGAAGAGAAGGCGCTGAAGAGACGGCGCTAGGGAGACGGCGCTAGGGAGACGGCGCTTCCCCACGCTCGCCAGGGACCCAGCGCCGCACAGCTTTGCTGGGCAGGTGTCGCCAGATCCCGGCCTTGCACGGCGAAAACTGGCCGTAGAGCAGCAAAAACGATGCTTCAGACGGGGATCTGACGATCCCCTGTGAGCAAATAACTAAAGAGAGCAACGCTGCTAAAGAGACAGCGCTAGGGAGTAGCGCTTGAGAGCAGAAATGTCACTCTGAGCGCAGCAGCCTGTCCTGAGCTCGCCGAAGGAAAGAGTCTCGTTTCCCATTACAATTTTACCCTTTTGACTCGCTTGCAGAGTAGGCCCGGTTGCGGTACAATCCCCCTGGCTTGGCGCTGCCCATCATCATACCGGCCGTAAATCCATCATCGTGCCTTACAGCCTGTGACAACATCGATATCCAGCCAGCGCCAATGGTGAAGTGAATGACCGATCTCGAACCCAAAGACCTGTCGTCATCCCCACCCGCTACAGAGGCAGACTCGCCTCAGGCGCGGACTGATAAACCAAGTACCACCACGCCGGGGGCGCAATCTCGTGCCGCTCGCCATCTATGGGGAGCCAGCGTTTCCCTATTGCTCATCGTCGTGCTGCTCATCGGCGCTTATTTCCGGCTAATGAACGTGGACTGGGACGAAGGCGAGCATTTGCACCCCGACGAACGCTACATGACGATGGTCACCGGCGCCATCCGCTCCCCCGGATCCTCCAACGACTTCCGAGACCCACCGGCGGGCTGCGAAGCGTGGGGCGGCTACTTTGACAGCTATTGCTCACCGCTCAACCCCTACAATCATCAAGGTTATGGCAGCTACGCCTACGGCACCCTGCCGCTGTTCGGCGCGCGCATCGTCGGCGAGTGGCTGAACGGGGCCTGCATTGACCCGGCGAACCCCGACGCGACGCCCTCCGCCCTGCCGCGGCACGTCGCCGGCTTGCTCTTTGACGACGTCGAGGGCTGCGTGGGAGAACGCTTCACTGACTATGGCCACATCCATTTGTTAGGACGCATGCTCTCCGCGCTGGCCGACTTGGGTGCGGCGCTGTTTATCTTTCTCATTGGGCGACGCCTCTACGGGCCGTGGGTCGGGCTGTTGGCGGCTGCCCTCAGCGCGTTGGCCGTGCTGCCGATCCAACAATCCCACTTTTACACCGTGGACGCGTTCGCCGGCCTTTTCATCACGGCCGCCGGTTACTTTGTGGTGCGCGCTTCACAAGGCGGGCGTTGGCGCGACTTTGTGCTGTCGGGGTTGGGCTTGGGGCTGGCGTTGGCCTGCAAGGTCAGCGTGTGGCCCTTTGCTGCCGTCATCGTCCTGGCGGCGTTGCTGTATTATGTTTATGGGCGTAGGTCCAGACGCAGCCCTGCCCTCGACTGGCTGATGGTCTTGCTGGTCGTCGTTTTCTGTCTCCTAATCGCTACCATCGCCCTCTTTGGCATCTGGTCGGCGGTCAAGATCACCTTCTACCTCGCCATCGCCTTGCTCTTTACCGGCGCGGTCGCCTTCTACGTCTTGAGGCCTGGAGATAACCGTGCCCCACACAGCGAGACGAGCCACAAGAGCATAAACGTGGACCAGGCACTGCTGCGGCTGCTGCTGGCTGGTTTCGTCGCCTTCGTCGCCTTTCGAGTGGCACAGCCCTACGCCTTTGTGGGCACCAACTTTGATTCCAACCAGTGGCAAGAACCCGAGTACGACTGGCTGCGCGCCAACGTGCCCGAATTCTGGTACACTCTGGAAGAAAAACTCCCCGAACCATTGCGCGCCCTGTTCCTGCCCGACCCGCGTTTCATCAGCACCCTGGGCGGCGTCAACAAGCAGTTGACCGGCGAGGCCGACGTCCCCTGGGGCCATCAATGGACCGGCCGCCTGCCCTTTGTTTTCCCCTGGGTCAACATGGTGGTCTGGGGCATGGGGCTGCCCCTGGGACTGGCGGCCTGGGCCGGTTGGG
>Ga0180432_10010545_pt1 | contig 11042 bp, 5 predicted proteins | sample SS_ome_10_FD_132414 | JGI IMG/M metagenome (GOLD analysis project Ga0180432, IMG submission 132414) | Hypersaline lake sediment archaeal communities from the Salton Sea, California, USA - SS_1_MS_2 metaG | ecosystem: Environmental > Aquatic > Non-marine Saline and Alkaline > Hypersaline >... | reverse complement strand
GGTAACAGCCCGCGATCCGACATTAATCCTGCACTGGAAGCGGGTATCGGCGCTGTTTATGTTCCACATCCGAATACCTGGACGCTGGAGGTGGAGGATATTGCGGAGCCAGGGAATGTAGCCGTTCTGAGTCGCTTTGGTGAACTGGTTACGTTATTCAACGAGTGCGGAGAGCGTTGACGGGAAGCATGATGATTTACGAACTGGACAAAGCAAATTGCGAGCTGTGTTGGAACGGGTGCGGCAGACCAAGTGGTAGAGCCTGTGAGACCAACGGATAGGAGAGATATGCTTGACTATACGATCCGTCGTTACGCTTGTGCCGATAACGCAGGGCTGGCCGTGATGTGGAATGAAAGTGACGACCAGTGGCCTGGCACGTTCACCGGTGGTGTACCTGTGACCGCGGAGATCGTGCAGGACTGGATGGAGAAGGAGACCTGTCTCATACGCTTCGTCGTTGAGGAAGAGACCAATGGCAGCATCGTCGGCTATGGTTCACTCTGGGAGAGTCCAGGCCGTAAGGATAGTTGCTACGTCGCGTTGCTTAACGTCCATCCTGCACACCAGAGGCGCAGCCTGGCCCGTCGCATGTTGACCCGCATGGTGGACTGGGCCACATCTCACGGCTATCACCGGGTGACCATTGAGACTTGGCCGGGAAATCTAAAATCGGTGCCTCTGTATAAGAAGGTCGGCTTCTTTTGGGTCCCAGACACCGATGTCTACATGGAGAACTACATCCCGGCTATCCGCCGTTTGCCCGTCGCTCAGCAGTTCTTCGAGCGACATGATTGGTATACGACCTTTCGGCGTGAGCTCAAGCAGGTGGAGGACGAGCAGCGCCATCCTGAAACCGGTGATATGAAGGTCTACGTCTTCCGCTGGGAAGAGGACGGCGAGTTCCTGGAGATAGTGGTGGACCGTCAAGGTCAGGCGATCACGGGCCTGGAGACTGAGCACTTCGCCGCTTACGCAGTCGTGGACGAGAGTGAACCAGCCCGAGGTATCACCTATCCCGTTCGCTGGCGGATTGCCAACAAGCGAGACGAATCGGTGAGTGTCTCGGTGTTGGCGGATGGCGAGTCCGATGTAAAGCTAGACCATCGGACCTCGTTCGATCTGGGTGCTGGGGAGGAGCGTGTCGTGGAGGCTGCATTTACGTGTGCCGTGGGGGCGCCCCGTCTTGATCCCGACGACAAGAGGAAACCCGCACCTAAAATTCGAACTGCCCTGGTCATAGGCTGCGATGTGGTGGAACTGGCGACGGGCTTGCGCCACCGCTCTGCCGTCACGGTCGGTACCGAGCCCGAGATTCCCTCGTTACTGCCGGGCTGTCCAGGGGTAGTGCATCTGCAACTGCAGAACCGTGCCGGATGCCCGTTGAGCGGTACTGTGAGCATCTCGCCGCAAAAGGGCTTGACGACCGATTGGCGATGTCGTGAGTTCGAGCTTGCGGTCGACGGATATGCTGGTCTGCCGTTGACGGTGACCTGCGATCAAGCTGGTGCCGTTCCTCTGCTGGTGAAGGCTACCTTTGTCCATGGGGGTCGGCAGGTCACGACCGCACCTCAGCGCATTTCACTGCTAAGTACACCGGTCGGTGGCATCGCTGCCGATCTCGGCGAGGACAAGGTCCTCGCCGAGAATGACTTCTTCCAGGTCATCTGCAGGAAAAAGGGCGGAGTTTGTCAACTACGGAGCAAGGCTCGTCAACGGCGTGATATGAGCGTTAAAGAAGAGCTGGGTCCCCCGTTCGAGCCCTGGGATCTTTCCGAGAGGGAGTACGATTTGGCACTGGAGCGGGGAAGAGGATGGGCCCAGGTGGCGCTGACGGTCCAATCGGACCGTTTCCCTGGCCTGACCATCACTCGGGAGATCGCTCTCACTGGCTCACCGTTGATAAGGGTACAGTATAGACTTGTGAACGGTAGCGCCAGCTCATATAAGCTTCAGGTCAGACCGAGACTCTGGCTGGCCGACAAGGAGGCCAGTCACGTCGCGCTACCGCGCAGGGCGCGTTTGGTGATTGAACGTGCGTCCGAGTTCCCTGCTACTGAGGGGGACATGCCTAAGAAGCCAGAGTTCTTGGCTGAGCAATGGCTGGCTTTCAGCCGCGATGGCCAGGTTGCTGGCGCCATCTGGAGCCAGGATGTGGTGGAGCACGAGTTCTGGTGGGAGAGTCTTTATCTCTACTTCGCTGAGCGCACGCTGGAGCCGCAGAGCGCTATCTGTGTTGGACCGTTCTATTTGTATAGTGGTCCAGGCAACTGGCGAGATGTCCGGCGTGCCTGGCGGCGAGCAGCGGATGTGAGGATGCGACCGACGAGAAAAGGCGTGCTCCTGCGTCCGGAGGCTGCGCCTGTGTCGGATCGTCCCTACGCTTTTGGCCTGGCCCCTTTGCCATTGGTGACGCTGAACGGCCAGGCTGAGGCCACGCTGTATGCTAATAGCGTCCGCGAGCGCGAGATGGAAGGACGTCTTGCTGTCGAACCGCCGCCGGATTGGACGGCGGATCGCGCTGAGTTCACGGTGGAGAGTGTGGCTCTCAGGAAACCGTTTGAGGACAAGCTGCGCTTGACGACGGCGGAAGACCAGGTCGGGGCGTTCAGTGGTCAACTGCACATGGAGGCTGAGCAGTTCGATGAGACACGCCCTTTCGTTGTGATCCGCCTTGGTGATGAGGGTACAGCCGTTTGTGTTGAGAAGGCCCGAGAGGCTGGGCAGCCGGTTTGGACTGTGGACAATGGTCGTTGTGTATGGACCATCGCTCCTGACTTCCATGCGGGCGTCATCTTCTGGCGCGAAGGAGGGGATAAGAACAACCACCTGTTGACGGCCTTCCCCAACGATGGCGAACTGGGATGGCTTAAGCCTTGGTTCGGCGGCGTCCGCCCCATGATCATGCCTATGGACGAGGATCACGGTTGGCCGGGCAAGCTGCACGAGGAAGCGTTTGCTGCTGCACCGTTTGAGAGCTCCGATCCGCTTGGACTACCATGGCGTGGCGTGCAAGTGACAACCTCTATGAAGCGCGAGGGGTTCCGGGGGCTGCGAGCCGAGATCGCCTACTTGACTGTGGGAGGGAGCAACGTGCTGAAGATGGTCTACCGGTTGGTCAACGACACAGACGTTTATCGCCATCTACTGCTTGGGCTGCTGACGTTCTGCCAGGTAGATGGCCAGTACGAGGACACTGTCCTGTATGGTGGGGACTTCCAGCGCAAGAGCACGCCTCAGATGTCTTCGTCGTTTGTCGGCCCCTGGGGTGCGGCAGTCAACCCGATCACCGGCCGAGCGGCGGTTATGGTGGTCGCCTCAGGGGAGAAGCGTACGCAAGTGAGTGATTGGGGGGGCGATGGCGGGCACCTCATGGCTTACAATCGTGTCATGTTGGAGCCACGGGGCAGCCACGATCTGGTGACTTATCTCGCACTGGTTGAATCGCTGGAGGAGGCACAGCACTATCGCCATCTTTCTTAGTAGAAAGGGAAGCATAGCGATTCCTTGCTGAATGACGTTTTCGTTGACCGTTTTGTGGAATTCTCTGGTGAGTGGCCGGTTCGTTTCATAGGAGAGCAATGAGGGGTAAGGATAGGATACGAGACGAGGTTCGAGCAGTGGTCTTTGACTACGGAGGCGTGTTGATGCGCACCGTCAATCCCGCTCCACGTCGTGAACTGGAGCAGCGCTTAGGGCTGCCACCAGGGGGCGTGGACAAAGCGGTGTTCGAAAGCCCGCACTGGGACGAAGTGCAACGGGGCCACCTCAGTAGTGCGGAGTTTTGGGCCGATGTGGGCCAGCGGTTGGGATTGAGCGCTGGGGAACTGAGGGACTTCCAGCGTGCCTTCTGGGCTGGAGACCAACTGGATGAGGGCTTGGTTGCCCTCGTCCGGGACTTGCGCGATCAGGGCTACCATACTGCTCTGCTCAGTAACGCTCCTGCTGATTTGCGCCAGCATTTAGGGTCCTTGGGGATCGTCGACGCTTTCGACACTATCATCATCTCCGGTTGCGAGGGGTTGATGAAGCCGGATCCTGCCATCTTCGGCTTAACGTTGGAGCGGGTGGGTGTGAGAGCGGAACAGGTCATCTTTGTTGACGACTCTCGGGTGAACGTGGCGGCAGCACAGCGGTTCGGGCTCCAGGCTATACACTTCCGTGGGCCGGCGCCGCTGCGCAAGCGATTGCGAGACCTGGGGGTGTCCATCCAGGATCCCTCACCGGCTCCGCTATCTGACGTCCGGGCTGTTATCTTCGATTGGGGGGGGGTGATGGAGGCCTCTCTGGACGATGCCTACATCGTTGAATGGGAGCAGCGATTGGCGTTAGGGGCTGGGATGCTGCCGAAGGTGCTGTGGGGAGAGGCGTGGCGGCGATTAGAGATAGGGGCGATCACCAGCGATGACTTCAGACGCTACGTAGCTGATCGGATCGGGTTTCCCGACGTAGAAACCGCAGCCCGTTTCATCGAGGAGTTCTACACGGGTGGGTGGTTTCTTCCGCAGATGGCACATGTAGTGCGTGTCTTGCGTGGGCGCTGTAAAGTCGCCTTGTTGACCAACGCTTTTCCTGAGCAGGACGATTGGATTCGCGAACAGTTTGAGTTCGATGTGCATACCGAGTTTGACGTCTACGTCAACTCCGCTTGCGTTGGCCTGCGAAAACCTGATCCTGCCATCTTTTACCTGACACTGGAGCGGCTGGATGTCGCACCGCACCAGGCGATCTTGGTGGACGACAGTCTGCGCAACGTGGACGCCGCTCGTGAGTTAGGTATTCATACCGTTCAGTTTGTGGACCCGACTACGTCGCTAGCTGAGTTAGAGGCGCTGTTGGGGTTTCGTGTCCATATGGACGAGAAGGAATGAGAAATATGCCCGCACCCGAATTTGATTTCAAGAATACGGTATCAGAAAAGCCCTTGGTCGGATTGTGGCGCATGATGAGCGATTTCCGCTCGGCCTACCTGGGGGCGGTAGTGGGCGTGGGCCTAGCGGCTGTCCTGAAGACGGCTAATTACCTGTTGCTACGCTATTTCGTGGACGACGTACTGGGGCAGGAAAGATTCGGTCGCTCTCTACTTCTGATCGCACTGAGTTTTTTGGGATTGGCCTTGTTTCAAGGGGTATTCACCTTCCTCAGCGGCCGGCTGGCAGCGCGGACGGCAGAGGGGATCGTGCTACGCTTGCGCAACTACCTGTTCGACCACATTCAGCGGCTCTCGTTTGCGTATCACGATCGAACTCAGACCGGAGAGTTGATCCAACGTGCCACCTCGGACGTTGAGGCTTTGCGTCGCTTCTTCGCCGATCAGGCCATCGGCGTGGGCCGCATCGTCTTGCTGTTTATCGTTAACTTCACGGCTCTGATGAAGTTGAACACTCAGCTGGCCTTGCTCTCGATTGTGATCGTGCCGCTGGTCGTGATGATGTCATTTTTCTTCTTCAACAGAGTCTCGAAAGCGTATCAGGCTTTCCAGGAACAGGAGGCCAGGCTTTCGACCACGTTGCAGGAGAATCTGACCGGAGTTCGGGTGGTCAAGGCCTTCGCTCGTCAGCTGTATGAACAGGAAAAGTTTGACCAGGACAACACAGAGCAGTTCAGGCGTGGCCGACGGCTCTTGATGATGCATTCATTGTACTGGCCTGTATCGGATGTTCTTTGCGGTGCTCAGATGTTGGGTGGCCTCTTCGCTGGCGCCTTGATGGCCATAGACGGCACGATTACGTTAGGGACCTACCTGGCTTACACTGGGCTGGTCGTTTGGATCATCTGGCCTATGCGTAACCTGGGCCGGCTGATTGTACAGATGTCTACCGGGTTGGTCTCCTATGGGCGAGTTGTCGAACTGATCAGGGAAGAGCGCGAGCCCTTGGACGAGGGTACTTTCACGCCATCAAGTCCTGTGCAGGGGGAGATCGTCTTCTGTGAAGTCTGTTTTCGGTATGATGCAGATAGCAAGGTGTTGGAGAACATCAGCTTTCGGTGTCGGCCGGGGCAGGTCGTGGCGTTACTCGGCTCGACGGGGTCGGGCAAGACAACGCTGGTCAACTTACTGCCTCGCTTCTACGAGTATACTAGTGGCAGCCTGGCGTTGGATGGGGTGGAGCTCAAAGAGTATCCGCGTCATTTCTTGCGCCAACAGATCGGCATTGTCGAGCAGGAGCCGTTCCTGTTCTCCCGTACCATTCGTGAGAACATCACCTATGGCGTAGGGCAGAGTGTCTCTGATGCTGAGGTCGAGGTGGCAGCGCGAGCTGCTGCCATCCACGACGTTGTCCTTTCCTTTCCCGATGGCTATGATACGTTGGTCGGTGAGAGGGGCGTGACGTTGTCGGGCGGACAGAAACAACGCGTTGCCATCGCTCGTACACTGCTCAGAGACCCGCGCATTCTTATCTTGGATGATTCCACCTCGTCGGTGGATACGGAAACCGAAGGCCTGATCCGTGAAGCGTTGGAGCGCTTGATGCGCGGACGCACCACCTTTATCATCGCCCATCGTGTTCAGAGTGTGATGAGCGCTGATCTGATTCTGGTCCTTGACCAGGGCCGGATCGTGCAGCGAGGCACGCACGCCGAGTTGATGGCTCAAAAAGGCATCTATCGCCGAATCTACGATATGCAGGCTCGTATTGAGGACGAACTGGAAAAAGAGATGGGCCGCGATCTGACTGCGAGCCCAAGGCACCTTGAGTTGACCGAGGAATCGCCTGAGAGGCACCCGGTCACGCTCGTTGGCTCGTCTTGAAGCTTTCAGGGTAGCTATGCGGAAGGGTTAGAAGAGGAGACGGTGTATGTCACATTTTGGGTTTGAGGAAGAGGAATTTAGCACCCAGTTCAATGGGAGGACCGCCATCCGCATCTTGGCTCAGGCCAAGCCTCATTGGCCCCTGCTCATTGGTTTTCTGTTGGCTATCTCACTGGTGTCGATTATGGACTCGTATCTCACTTTCCTTGGCAAGCGGATCGTGGATGAGGGTATCGTGTTGAGTGACAAGGGGATGCTCACCCGGCTCGTCGCCACCTATGGCTCGTTGATCGCCTTGCAGGCTGGAGGAATCTTCGGCTTCATTTACATGACTGGTATGCTGGGGGAGCGTATTCGGTACGACCTGCGGCAGAAGATGTTCAACCACCTGCAGGAACTGTCCTTCTCTTATTTCGACCGCACACCGGTGGGCTGGATTATGTCACGTGTCACCTCCGATTCGGGGCGTATCGCTGAATTGGTGACGTGGGGGCTCCTGGATATCACCTGGGCTACTATGAACATCGCCACAGGATTATATTTCATGATGGTCATCAATTCGAAGCTGGCGCTGATCGTTCTTGCGATCATTCCGGTGCTCGTGATCGTGGCGGCCGAGTTCAGGAAGAGGATCATCGTGCAGTATCGTAGGGTGCGCAAGATCAACTCTAAGATCACAGGCGCTTATAATGAGAACATCTCCGGCGTGCACGTGGTGAAAGCCCTCTGCCGCGAGAAGGAAAACCTGCGGGAGTTTGGCCAGCTTTCCAGCGAGATGTACCATGCATCCTATCGAGCAGCCTGGCTATCGGCGTTGTTTCTCCCGGTGGTACAGTTGATCAGCGCGGTGGCGCTGGGCAGTATCGTCTGGTACGGTGGGTTGCAGATCCGGGTGGGTGGCATAACCATTGGGGGTATCCAGGCTTTTGTCTCCTATGTGACGTTTATGCTCTGGCCTATCCAGGACCTGGCTCGTGTTTATGCCGAGATGCAGCACACGATCGCCTCGGCCGAGCGTGTCTTTTCTCTCATTGATGCGGTACCTGAGGTAAGTGATCGGCCAGGGGTTGTTGATCCTGGCACTATCCAGGGCGATATCGAGTTCGATCACGTAGACTTCTGGTACGAGCCTGATAAGCCGGTATTGACCGACTTCAATCTGAAGGTAGAGCGGGGTGAGACCGTTGCCCTCGTTGGGCCGACGGGCGGAGGCAAAACCACCATCGTCAATCTGCTATGCCGCTTCTATGAGCCCAAGAAAGGCGTCATACGCTTGGGCGGGCAGGACTATGTCGATCTTCCGCTGCATGCCATACAGTCTCGGATCGGGATAGTGTTGCAGACGCCGCACTTGTTCTCAGGTACCATCCGTGAGAACCTTCGCTACGGCCGGTTGGACGCGACGGACGACGAGATCGAGGAGGCGGCCAAGCTAGCCGGTGCCCATGATTTCATCGTAACGCTGGAGGAGGGCTATGACGAGGAGGTGGGCGAAGGAGGCAACCTTCTCTCCGTCGGGCAGAAGCAACTGATCAGTCTGGCACGGGCAATTCTGGCGCGCCCGGAGATCTTCATTATGGACGAGGCCACCAGTTCGGTAGACACCCTTACCGAAGCCTTGATTCAGAGAGGGATGGAGACGTTGATGCGGAATCGCACCAGTTTTGTCATCGCTCATCGTCTTTCGACGATCAAGCGTGCGGACCGGATTCTGGTTATTGAGGATGGCCGTATTGTAGAGATGGGCACTCACGCTGAGCTCCTGCGTGCCCGGGGTCACTACTATCAGTTGTACACCAAACAGTTCCGTCGCGAGCGGGAGCAGGAATACGACGTCTCCAGGACGCCCGGCTTGGTGGCGGCGTAGAGGGTCGTGAGGACCCAGGCGTGCGTAGTCTGACACAGGGACGGGGCGCGTTCACGCTCGAGTTCCGCCGTTACGAGTTGGTACCGGATCGCTTGGCTGAGACGATCATCGAGCAGCGCCGCGCGGCGGAGAAGAGCCCGGTTCGGTAGACGTATGGAGAAGGGATAGAAGTAGGGGAAAAAGATGATCGCCGTAAACCTTGACCGCGTGACTATCACCTACATCTCGGAGCCGGTTTTCGAGGACCTTTCGTGGGAGATTCGCGACGACCGGGTTGTGGGCCTGGTTGGGCCGAACGGCTGCGGCAAAAGCACGCTGCTGCGTCTCATTGCTGGGGAGCTGACCAGCGATACCGGCTTCGCTGTCCGACGGAAAGGCTTGACCATTGGCTATCTGCACCAGGAGCCTCAGCTGGAACCGGGGTGCACTGTGTGGCAGGAGACACTGACCGCTTCGACCGCGTTGTCCCGGGTGGAGGCAGGGTTGAGCCGCATTGAGACTCAGTTGGCCGACCCGACCATCTATGGCGACGAGAAAGCATTAACGCGGGTGATGGGTCGACAAGCGCGGCTGCTGGAAGAATACGAGCGCCTTGGTGGGCCCGGTTATGAAGGACGTGTCCGTTCGACGTTGTGCAGCCTGGGGTTCACCAATGCTGACTTCGACTTAGCGGTTGAGGTGCTTAGCGGCGGGGAGAAGAAACTGGTGGGGTTGGCCAAACTGCTGGTCACGCAGCCCGACCTGCTCCTGCTCGACGAGCCGGACAATCACCTGGATCTGGGCGGGAAGGCTTTCCTGGAGCAGTTCATCCGTGATTACGGAGGAGCGGTGATCATCGTCTCGCACGACCGGTACTTGCTGGATCAAGTGGTGGACGAGATCGTTGATTTGGAGGGTGGGCGGCTCACGCGATACCTTGGTTGCACATACTCGGAGTACGCTGTCCAGAGACAGTTACGTCTGCTTCAGCAGCAGCGGGCGTACGAAGCCCAGCAGAAGGAGATTGCCCGCATCGAGGCAGCCATCGCCCGCTTCGAGGAGTGGGCTCACAGGGTGGACAACGAGCGGCACGCCCGCCAAGCCCGGAGTCGACGCAAGATGCTGGAGCGGATGGATCGCGTCGAGAAACCGATACTGGAACGTCGTCGTATGGGGTTGGAACTTGACGGCTGGCGGGGCAGCAATAAGGTGTTGGAGATCGTTGACCTGGATAAAGTGTTCGCGTCTGAGAACGATGATGATGCGACCGTCGTCTTGGCCGGGATCAATCTCTTGGTCTGGCGAGGCCAGCGCGTGGGATTGATTGGGCCCAATGGGGCCGGCAAGTCGCTTCTGTTCCGGCTCATCCTTGATCGTGAGATGCCCAGTGGTGGCCTGATCAAGATTGGACCGAGCGTCAAGATTGGATATTATGCCCAGGAGCACGAGACACTGGATTACGAGCGCACGTTGATCGACACGGTGCGTCAGGCGGCGAAGCTTTCGGAAGATGGGGCGGTACGGTTCTTGGGGCGCTTTCTGTTCACCTACGAGCAGGCCCGAGGGTTGGTGAGGGATCTCTCCGGTGGAGAGCGGAGCCGTTTGCAGATGGCGTTGCTGATGCTCTCCGATGCCAATTTTCTGCTTCTTGATGAGCCGACCAACAATCTAGATATCCCCTCGGCCGAGGTTCTGGAGGAAGTTTTGGCTGAGTTCGAGGGCACGGTGCTCGTGATCTCTCATGATCGGTATTTCCTTGATCGGGTGGTGGATCGTGTCGTGGAGCTGGAGAGGGGATCGTTGGTGGAGTACATCGGCGGTTACAGCGACTATCAGGAGACGAAACACAGTAATCGTTGATTTTGCCTCCTTCTTGTTACTTTCCACGGTGGCCGGCTGGTCAATTCAGAGTTTTCTGGTATAATATAGTTTCTGATGATAACAGGCGTTCGGCCGTGAGCGTCATCGGCTGAGCGCTTTTTGTACGAGTTTTGGAAAGAAGAGTGGGAAGAGGCATGAACGGGAATAACGAGAAGAGGGAAGCACCAATCGAGCAGGTGCGCATCATTGGCATCTTTGCGCACGTCGATGCTGGTAAAACGACCACGTCAGAAGCGATTCTTTACTACACCGGACGGATTCATCGCCAGGGAAAAATTGACGACGGGGATACACAACTGGACTGGATGGAGCAGGAGCGAGAACGTGGTATCACGATCATGTCGGCGGCTACAGCTTGCCATTGGCAGGGACACCGCGTCAATTTGATCGATACCCCTGGCCACGTTGACTTTACCGCCGAGGTTGTGCGGTCTATCCGTGTCATCGACGGCGCAATTATCGTGCTGTGTGGTGTCGGCGGTGTCGAACCTCAGACTGAAGCGGTCTGGATGCATGCCGATCGTGAGAACCTGCCTCGTGTTATTTTCATCAACAAGCTTG
>Ga0180432_10010544_pt1 | contig 11043 bp, 22 predicted proteins | sample SS_ome_10_FD_132414 | JGI IMG/M metagenome (GOLD analysis project Ga0180432, IMG submission 132414) | Hypersaline lake sediment archaeal communities from the Salton Sea, California, USA - SS_1_MS_2 metaG | ecosystem: Environmental > Aquatic > Non-marine Saline and Alkaline > Hypersaline >... | reverse complement strand
GTTTTTTTTTTATGTTGGTTTTATATATGTGTTTTTTTTGGAGGAAAAAACCCTAAAATAGATATATATTTTTTTATATCCATCCGAATAGAAAATTCCATATACCGTTGAAGAAATCTGTTATATCAGTCCATATTGTTCTCTCAGGTGTAGGTGATGGATCGGTATCAGGATTATCATCTCCACCACCCCCCGAAGGTGGTTCTGGTTCAGGTGTTGGATCTTCATCATCTGTGTCATCTGGTACATCAGAAGGGATGCTTTCAAATGATAACTCTACATCAGTATCTTGTTTTATAACAATAGTTACCTCTGATGTTTCATATATCTGGTTATTAATCTTCCATTGTTTAAAACTATATCCATCATCGCTTTTTGCTTTAAGTGTTATCTCTGTGTTATCTTCATATATATCTTTCAATGGTGAAACTGTATAGCTCCCACCATCATTTTTTTCTATGTTTAGAGTATATAATGGTACTTCATATATGATGTTTATATTAAAAGATGCTACTCTTATTTCACCTGTTCCGCCTCCTCCGTTATATATATCAAGTGATCCTTCTATATCGTTGAAATCATCCCAACTCCATTCTTTGTTATTAATAATATAGCTATATTGATTCCATCCTTCAGCTATATAGTTATGTTGCCCTTTGATAATCCATTTGTCATCTATATTGATACCTGTCTTTACCACACAAGGATAATCCCCATATGTATCCATAGCAGTTATTTTTAGTTCAACAGCTTTTATATCATAATCAACAACTTTTAAGGGTTTACTAAAACCATATGTATCTTTTCTGCTGTATCCTGTCTTATACCAATATACATATGAAGATGATTTGTTATCGGTCAATACTTGATAGTTTTTCCCACCTTTTGAATATAGTTTACATCCTATACAAGATATAGGTTTTAATGTAACAGTTTTTTCAACTGTGGGTTGATCTATTATTGAGAGTATATCTGTTGTACCTAAGATAAAACCTAAACATACTACAAATAATAAAACTACTATCATTATTTTTTTCATAAAGAATCACATTATAAGATAAATAATTATATCCAAAACTATCGCTATCAAGATAGGTATTATTTTCAATGGAAATGCTACTGGTAGAAACAAACCAAGAATGATACCAACAGCTAGTATAAATATAAGGAGAAATGTTTTATTAGTTATCTCAAACTCAAAAGTATCATCACCATCATCATCTGGTTCAGGTGTAGGTGTTGGATCAGGGTTAGGATTACCACCATATACAGTGATAGTTTTACTTTTTTTCATACCATCTACATATAGACATGGTTCAATGGTTTCATCAAGATTATAGATAGCGATAGTTTCACTAACTATCTCACCTGGAGTGATTACCATATTTTTTGTATACCATTCATATTCATTTATAGTCTCTCCATATATCTCCATCGGTCTTTCATTGTAGAGAACAAGTTGTATCTGTTTAGATTGCTCTCCAAGGTTTTTAACCACAAAACTTACCTGTATATCATCACCTTTGTTACAGCTACCTGGACAGCTGAAACCTGTTATCTTTATATTAGCAGGATCAGGTATATCATCACCACTATCACCTGTATCATCATCGTTATCGTTGGAGTCTTGTATAAAAACTATTTTTTCACTACGGCTATCAACTGTTACACCACGTGTTATAAGACTTATAGTTGTAACAAGACTATTTTTGTTAGATGGTTTATCCATAATTCTATATATTTTTTCAGAAAGACTTTTTCTATAGCTATAATCTTTATCAACATGTTTATTACCTATATCATCATTTATCACTACTGTAAAACCACCTGTGTTACCAGATACTTTTTTTATATCATAGTTGAAACATGTCTTTTGTCCATCCATAAGTCTATCAGGTTTCACATCATATTTATCTATAGCATAACGGCTTTCTATCTCAGATGAACCTTCTTTTACATAGAAATGGAAGTTTCCTTTATACATAGTAGTCTGCCAGTCAGCTATTATTTCATATTTAACAGTCCATGTACCAGCATAATCAAGTTTTGCATTTATAGGTATAAGACTACTAGATGGTTCATCACTTGGATTGGTTTTAGTAGTCTTAGATGTTCTAAGATTATTAACTATTTCTGTTCCATCTGGTTTTTTAAAACTAAGTATTTTAATAGTGAGATAGTCCTCTGCTGTTACATCACCAATTGTTTTTGTAAGACCATCGAAATGTAAAAAATTCATAGTGCTATCTAGTTTATATGTATTTTCGCTTTCACGTGCAAACTCAAAAGTTGTATATCCAAAAGCAAATACAACTATGAATAATAGCGCTAAAACAATATATTTTTTCATTTTTAGATCCAACTAGCTATAAAATTAGCATAATAATAGATACATATACCCCATATCGCAAGAAGTAAAACTAGAAGCATACCAAGACCTACTGTGAGACCAAGAACAGCGATTACACATCCACTGAAAAGTATAGCTATCTGAATGATGGGTTCCATAAGCCATCCTGGTACATCTATAAATACGTTAGCGATATGTAGAATTATAACAAAAGCAAAAACACCTGTTAACGCAAGAAGCCTCGGTAGATGTATTATACCATAACTGTTTTCATTTAATTTTCTATACATATTTTTTTTATCTCCATAAAAAATATTTCTTTTTTAGTAGCTATTTAAAAACAATACATATTGATAATAATCCGTTATCGGTCCGTAACCAGTGAGCAATACAACATCATATCCATACATACTAATTACACTGCTACCGTCACCTACTACTATACTTCGACCCATATATTCATCGTTATACCAGACTTCTGCATATGCTGTATAACCAGGTCCATATGTTACCCCTTCGTCATAGCTTACAAAACCATCCTCTGTCATATCTTCTTTATAATCCTGATGTACACCATAAGCTGTTGTCTCATCAATTCCATATGCTGTCATATGTAGACCTTGGATAAAAGTCCGATGTTGTTCAAAAGGAGGGCTACGGTTAGTCAACATGCACATAATCTGATGGAACTCCATATCAGAAAGACCAAGATTGGTATATTCACCAGATACATTAGCATTACCAGGATATGTAGGATCATTATTGTTTTTAATATTTAAAAGACTACCTAGATTTATAAATCCAAGCATACCAGCTCCTATTATAGCTATCACTACAACTAGGATAACTATTATTATTGCAAAAGTTCCTTTTCTCAAAATATCACCATATTACATTTTTTTTTTATTTATGCAGGACAAACAATACTATCGCTAGGATAAAGAAAGCACCTGCTCCCCATCCGAATAATATCATAAAAATACTAAGACCTGCCATACCCTGTGGATACAACTGTATAAGTGCAAAAAGTGTTGCATAAAGAAATATAAAAAGTCCGCAGAGTAAACCAAATATCATACTCATCTTCATAACTATATCCTCCTTATATTAAAAACCAGATAGCGATAGATATTGCTATACCACAGAAAAACAATAACATTCTACCTATCATTCCACCTGGTATCGGTGTTTTTATTACAAAAGCAAGAAGCCCAAAAACAAGTAGTACAAAAACTATAGCTATAATTTTTAGTAGTTCTTCGTTGACATAGTTATCCCAGTTTCCTTCACCTGGTTCCCATGGAAAATTATCCTCAGATTTACCACCACCATAATCACCTTCACCAGCATCATCCTCTACACTATCATCAGGTGGTTCATCTTCTTCCCATACATATAGACTCCAATAGCTTGTACTTCGAGAGGGTCTACCTTCTACATCAAAAGGTTTAACAAAAACAGTAACCCAGCTTTCTTTTGTAGGTGTAAAACTAATGCTCTGTGGTAGACTACATGCTTGTTCATTGTTTTTACCTATATCTGTTGTATGAACAATCCATCGGCCACTACTCCAGTCACTAGGTAACAGTTTATCATGTTCACCATATACAACACTCACTCGGAAGAAATCTATATCTGCTTGTGTAGATGGATTTACATCTGCTGTCATAGATACAGTAGTTTTACTATTCACCCTTGTTTTTATATCTCCATCAAGAGATGGTTTACTAGGGCATTTATACCAGAAATCAACAAAATCAACATTTAGAGTTCCTTTCGGTAAAAGAGAGTTCCAGATACGGATAGTATATGGTTGGTTGTATTGCATACTCTTTTTTGCCATTTCTTCTGTTACTGTAAAAGTAAAAAAAGTGTTAGATGCATCGCAGTTATCAGGGAAAAACTGTTTTTTAACAACACCTGTGGAAAGATCATCTTCTGTTATACTTCCACCTATTATTGGTTCATTAAGTGTAACCATCCAGTTATCACCAGAGCTTGTTCCACCTGTTCCTGTTTCTACACCTATACGAACCTCTGTTCCTATCTCAAAAGTGCTATATGGTAGATCAGGGTATTCTTCTTCAAGTCCACGTGGTAGATAAAGACCGCCTTGTCCTTCATATAGATATGCATAATCAGTCTGCATTTTTTTCCATTCATATCCTGGGCCAAATGGTTCAATCACATTTGCATCTATATGACACCAGAATTCTACACGTATGGCTTTAAGATCATTACCAACGATATGTGTCTCAAAATTAGGTGCGTTCCATATACCAACATTATAACTTGCTTTTGGAAGTTTTAAATAATTTATATTTCCAACTAAATATTTAGATGTCATACCTGGTTTACCTATAACCTCCCAACCAACACCAGTATGTCCATATATCTTGTAATATGCTTTGTTGAGATCGCTAAAGGTAAAAGGATTCATATCACCTGCTACTTTTAGTTTACCAGCTATATTTATAGTCTGACTTTCACCATCTTGTTTATAGCTACAGATATATCCCTTGTTTTGTAATAATTCACCTGTTCCTTTCCATGCTCCATATTTAATATTTTTTGTTTTTGTATCAAGTGTTCCTACTAGATTTAAGGGTGCTATACCACTGAATACAGCTACAAAAATAAATATTACTGCTATAAAAACTACTACTAATATTTTTTTCATTTATGTCTAAGTCTCCATCTTAAAAACAAAATTATTAACAGTTGCCCGAATATACCAGCTATCAACAATACAGTTCCACAGCACCAGTCACCAACTTGATCTATCATAATTATTTTTTCCATCCTATAAATAAACCAATTATTGAGGTTAATATTATGAAAATATCATCTATCCATCCGATTAATGGTATAACATCTGGTATAAAATCAATTGGGAACAAAAAATATCCTATAGCGAACAATAAAAACAATACTGAAAGTATTCTCCCTATCATGTATTCAAAACCTTTATACCTAATATTGAGCAGAATGTTACTATTATGAAACCTAGAAATATAGATGGAAAAGCATTTTCGATTAATGCATAGTTCCAAATACCTGTGTTTAACCCTGTGGTTACATAGTCGACTATATTCCAGTATAGAAGCCATACTCCAAATATTCCTACAAGTGACAATAACAATAGTTTAACAGGTTTCATATAATCATTCCTTTTACACTACAAATATAGAGACCATACATCAACAACGTAATACCCAACCCTACAGGAATAATAATAGCTCCTATATGATGAGTGAGTTTATATGTCAACAAACCACTTATAACCATAAGTATACCGATAGCTACATATATCAAAGCTGAGAGATCATGGTAGCTATCAGCATCACCCGTGTTCTCTATTTGTTGTACATTAAGATATTTAGTAAAAGTAAGACCTACTACACAACCAAGACCTATAACACTAATCAATAAACCGATTTTAATCCACATTTTTATATATACTCCAAAAAAGGATTAAGCCATCCACTTGTAACAATAAGATAGATAACAATAACGATAGAGATACCCATACAGAGCAATACTAACGGGTTAGTAAGATACTGAATGATATGTCTACCAACCATCCATCCACCTATAACTAGGCATAACAATGCTAAAACGAAAAACAATGGGAAAACCCATACACCTACCAATGCTGAAAGCGGTGTAAGAATAAATATTTCATCAAAAGGACTGATAAGCAACAAACCGATAGTGAAAAGTATTGTTCCTATTCTCCACATACTCAACAATACCTCCTCTTATTTTCCTTTTGTAAAAAACAATAATAATATTCCACAGAACGCAAATATAACTATCCCTGATTCATGGTGATATAATGATATTTCTTCCCATTCAAACCATACACCCCAAACAAGATACTGATGTAAAGCTATACCAAAGGAAGTTAATAAACATAAAACACCTATTGTTTTCAATAAAAACATAAATATATCTACCACATTCTTACGTCATACCAATAAGAAATATCACTAAGTTTTAAACAATATGTTTTATCACCCAATGATCCACTAAATTCATAACTATAAATAATACCAATACTATCAGGTTCAGATGGCGTTAATTTAATTTGTGCATCATCAAGAAGTTTCCATGTTCCTTCATATGACCTACTCAACTCATTCTTTTCAAATACCGCTTCAATAAAAGTACCATCTTTTCTAAAAGTAATAAAGGAATAACTCCTAGGATTTTTAAATGATTTCCATGTTCCGACAAAACGATTTTCAATTGAATCAGTTATACAACCTGAAAAGATGCAGATTGGTAACAACAGCATAACACCAATTATTACTATAATTATTTTTTTCATATAACAGTAGCTCCAAGCAGAAAACAATTCCATGCCCAATGTATACCGATAGCTACACCAAGATTATATCGATATACACAATAAGCTAAAATACATCCCATAGCAAAAGCAGTAACCAGACTACCTATATTTCCACCATATGCTACAAGATGAAAAACACTAAACGCTATACTACTAATCAAAACAGCTGATATAAGACCAAAAATTTTATAGAAAGAACGAAATATTACACCACGGAAAATAATTTCTTCCGATGCAACAACAACTACAAGCTGAAAAACCAATGTTGGAAGGACCATATCCAACGGCAACGGGGATACACCCTGGAAATATATACCAAGATCATAAAGAACTACAAAAAAAACTGTGAGAAAAAGAAAAACACCGAGAAGACCAACAATGTTATAACTGATTTTACTCTCCAACTCAGAAGGAAGCTGTTCCTGAACTCCAAGAAATAATGCTACACCAAGTAGATATATAATACTTGTAAAAGTCCAACTGCTATCCCATTCAGCGAATAATCCTTCACCATTGATAAGGAAATAAAAACTAAAAAGTGCATATATTAATAGTAAACTTATTTTTTCTAGTTTACGGTAATCAAAACTTAGATGTATTATTTTATTCTCCATATTTATAAAACCAACAAATAAACCCTTTTTTTTTATTTAATGAAAAGATAAATGTTAACTGTGAAAAAGAAAATGAATCCTAAAAAAAATAGAGAAATAGGGAAAAAAAATCCCCTATCTGTTTTATTCTGTATAGCTTACTACTATAGCGTTTACAGTTATTGTTTCTGTCTGTGTACCACAACTGTTTTCAACTGTGATATACCATGTTACACTGTCACCGATCTGACTTAGTTCAGATACCCATGATCCACTGGTACCATTTACAAAATCATATTCGACTTCTGCCCATGCGGTTTCAGTGAGCTGTATATCTATAGTATCCTCATAGTATTCAGTCCCATCTGCTGTAGTAATTGTTGCATCATAGTCTCCACCTGTTTCATCGATTATGTATTCACCACCATATTTCATAAGGTAATCAGTGGTAACTGTTACTGTTGCCATATCCTCAGTTGTTCTACCAGCACCCATTGGATCAATAGTTAGGTTTACACCTGCTTCATATCCAGTTAGATTTCCATCACTGCTATCAGCTACAGTAAGCGGTATAGTTAATGTAAGAGTGTCATCATCCCATGTTGTACTACTTATATCATCAGTATTACCACTTGTAATAGCTGATCCGCTAATCTCAAACATTGGGCAGTCGCTATCACTTGTATCTGTTTCTACTGTCTGTGCAGTAAATGGTACAAGAAAGATAGCTCCTATAAGCATAGCTCCTATTCCAAAACCAGCTACTTTTTTAAGATTCCAAATTCCGAAATATCCCATTGCTACTATAAGTAGACCTATACCTATAAGTACCAAACCTGGGTTATATCCACCGATAGTCCAATCGTCACCAATTGCACCTGCACTAACCTGCATACCAGCTCCAACTATCAACATTAAAAATGCTGATAGCACTAACAAAATAGTTCTTTTCTTCATATTTTCACCTACCTCTATCTGTTCCTCAACAATATCGGGATATTATTCCTACCGATAGCGTGGAACACCCTAATGATAAACTTTAATCATGCTGAGTGAACAGTTCTTTTTTGTAAAACAACACAAAAAAAACAAAGTTTTTTTTTGTGTCTGATTTACTCTCAAAAAAAAAATTTTTTTTTATGTTACATATGGAAGAAGTTTTTCATAGTCAAGATGTGTAACACGTGCTAGTTGATCTATAAACTCATATTTATTGCTTATATGACGTAGCTGTGATTTCCATATCTGGTTAATCTTTGATCCTATAAGGTTGTAGTCACGGATTATCTGTTGCATACGTTTATTACGCTGGTTTTTACTCATGTATTCTTCGTTGTATTCAATGATTGGTTTCATAACTCCACATTGCGGGCAGTATGTCATAAGTTGTATACCGTTCTGTGTAGGATAATAATCACCACTGCAATGCGGGTTTTTTACCATCTGTGTACCACAGTTTCCACATGTTATGGGTTCTCCTTTTTTGTTATTGCAGAGTATTATTTCACTTTTGTTGATAGCTATCTCTATCATATTATTCCTCTATTTGACACATAGTCAAAGAGTTCCCATCTCTCATTTTGTTTTGTTTTTGTAACATTTTTGTGTTACTTTTGTTTACATTTTTGTAATTGTTTTCTTTTTATTTAAATGTCTCAAACTGATTTTTAAAAACTTTTAAAAAAAAATAAAAAGGAGTAGTTTCAGTTACCTTATGTTATAGTTTATATATATGGAAACATGTGTTTTCCTTTAAAAAAACATAAAGGTTTATATAACAAATGTTACAATCTTTAGGTAGTGTTAATTTATGGGGGAAATACAAAAAAATAGAGAGCTTGAAGCTATTTTAGATCTAGATAAAACAAAAGATTTTGTAGAATTTAAAATACCAAACGAACTTTATAATACTGCTTGTAGAGACTGTGTTTTTAAAAAAAATGGTTGTTGTACAGGTTATTGTATAAAAAAATTTATTTCTGGTTCTCCCTAATATGCATACGGATTGCTTCTTTGATTATTTCAAGTCTGCTTACATATTCAGGGTGTTCTTCTAGATATTCATCAAGTTTTTTAACTAATGTTTTTGGTATCCTTATAGAATAATATTTATCAACCATTTTATGTCAGGTATACAAAACTATTTTATATTATTTATGTCTTTTTGTGAAATTTCGTAAGTATTATATACTACGTCTTATATTACGTAATATATGACACCGAGAGGATTTACAACAATCGCTTTGCCTGACAAAATAACAGATAAAATCGACAAGTTGGTAAATGAAAGCAACGGGTTATACCAAAGCAGATCACATATTGTGAAACTTGCTTTATATGATTTTTTTGAAAAGAATAATGGTGGTGAAAAAAAAGATGGGAGTACTAATCACAACTAAAAAACCATTATTCAAACAAAAAAACAAAATCCACACAGAACCCATCTATCCAATGCACCTAAACGAACTAACAACAATACCAGTTACACAACTAACATACCTAACAAAAAAAGATATAGAGAGAGAAAAAATAACGCATCCCATCCCTCAATAAAATAGGAAAAAAACCCTTAAAGCATCCCAAAAAAAATAGGGGGTTTTTCTCTCTATATCAAAAAAAAAATATGAAGGATATTTGAGGAGAAAAAAAAGGATGGAACAAACAAAAAAATTTGAACGGCTTAAAAACTATTTCCGTGCACTTGACAAAGATATGTTGGATGTTTATCATACTAAAAGAGGTAGATAAATTTTATGAAATTATTTATAGAGATTGATACCAGTAAATATACTCTTGAAACAACACTTGATTTTATAAGAAATATATATAAAGGTAAGAAAGAACCAAATCAGTCAAAATTAGATAACAATAATAGTGATGATATAGTTAGTATAGTAGTACGTGATGGTGAAGAAAACAAAACAGTTGATGTAAAAGAGACACTTAAAGAACTAGGTTTCAACTATTATGCTAAAACCAAAAGTGGTAAACCTGATCCAAGATGGACACAGACCTGTAACCTGGATCATTGGGATACTATAAAAGATAACTCTGTTTTTAATGGACTTAATATCTGGACAAGCGATGGTGATGCCTAAATATGACTGAAATACTCCAGATACCAAGCACCACCCGATCTGGAGTAAAATATACACTAACAATAGATACAACACATAACAACGTAAAATGTACATGCCAAGGATTCCAATGTCATGGATACTGCAAACATACACGGATGTACAGACCACTAATAAACCAGAAACTATACGGAGACCCATTTAAACAAAAAGTAATAACATCTTTCAACAATTGTTATGATTTTATAATAAACCTATGTGAACAATACCCAGAGACAAAAGGAGACTACAACAAACTAGACCAAATCAGTAAACATGTAATGGAAGGACTAGGTATACACTATGCAACAGAGACACTACACAGAAGCTACCGTAAAGCAGTAGAAAACGGAGAAATTTTGGAACCAATAACAGCACAAATCCGTAAAGAAAAAACAGAACGTGTTATGCATGATATAAACCGTTGGAGTCCAACATCTTTTAAAAATATAGATAGCAACCAGACATTACTCGTTGACGATGGGGAGGGATACACCCGATGAATAATACAAACCAACAAGAATTTGAAGAATATAAAAAACACTGTCAACAAAAAAATATTAAACCAAGTCTAACTGGTTTCTTAGATTGGAAAAGAGATCAAGATATAAGTCTTAAAGGATGGCAGAC
>Ga0180432_10010542_pt1 | contig 11046 bp, 5 predicted proteins | sample SS_ome_10_FD_132414 | JGI IMG/M metagenome (GOLD analysis project Ga0180432, IMG submission 132414) | Hypersaline lake sediment archaeal communities from the Salton Sea, California, USA - SS_1_MS_2 metaG | ecosystem: Environmental > Aquatic > Non-marine Saline and Alkaline > Hypersaline >... | reverse complement strand
TCCGCTTGAGAAGCTATTTCTGAAAAGATTCCATTAGCGCCGGGTGCCCCGTTGGCACCGGCAGCACCGGTAGCGCCAGCGGGTCCAGCGTCTCCTTTATCGCCCTTGTCGCCTTTAGTTCCTTGCGCTCCTTGGCCTCCGGAGATAGCCGTCCATAGGTTGGCATAGAGATCGTCGGCGAAAACGCCGGCAGTATGGTCGGAAGCTGCACGATATATTGCTCCATCTTCATAAACGAAATTGCCTTCTTTGTAATCAGTTCCTGTACCCCAGGTAGGTAAGGCCTCTACGTTTTCCAAAGCGGTAGCATCGTCGTTCCATTTTAAATATTTATTTGCTGCTTCTACAGGTAATCTGATATTGGTCAGAGCAGATCCTACTGCTAACCTTATATTAGAAGCCAAATTATTAGCTGCTTCTTGAATCATTCTGACTAAGTTATCTAGAGCTGTTTCTAGTGTAGTTCCAATGACATATGAAGTAGTATAATCATCCTCTTGAATTATCGGAGTTTCCCTTATAATCTTGAGCTTTTGAGAAGAAGTAGGAGCTGTATTCATTTCCACTGTAGTTACAGGAGGACCACCAGTTAAAGTATAATGTGTCGTAATTGTCTGCTTAGTCTCAGTATCGCTTTCGATTAGATAGACCGCTATGACATCCTCATCAAGGAAATCAAAGGGAATCGTAAAGCTAGTAGTTACATCATTCCCATCCCAAACTTGATATACTGTTTCGTTTGCTACTGTCATATTTTACTCCCAAAGTAAATACTCCTGACCCCTCTCGTCCATTCTTTCCCTTTTACGTTTAGTATATCCAGGAGATAGGGCCTCTTGTATCTCATCTAATATCATATAATCTAAGACGGCTTGCGTATAGAATAAATTTACGAAAGGTGTCTCTCTTCTTAACATACTAAAAACCTTTCCTGCCTTCGGATCTCCTTTTCTTAATGCAGACCATAATTCTGAAAGATTTCCGAAGGTTCCGCCAATTACTGGACCTAATATATCCTCTGATAAATTACGGTATCTACTATCATAATCTGCCCAGAGAAAATCTCCATATAGCCCAAGAGATCCGCCCTTAGTCATAGCTTCTACCCAGAAATCCGTTGAATCTACATCTCTCACTGACTTACCCATTGATAAGTCTGACAGTATCATCCCAATAGCTGCCAAAGAGGTAGTCCCCATAAACATTCCAGCTAAATTTCTCATTGACGATTTATTTCTTATTGCATCTTTCATAGACCTTACTGCATTTTCAGGATCGCTCATCATTGCGTGTCTGGCTACTTTATGCATCGTCAATCCGAAGTTTTTAAATTGCTGTACCATTCTTAGCATTTGACCTGGGTAAGAATCTGGATCTGTATTACCAATAAATGCAGTTCTTTCAGCTATTCCGGGTGATGGAGAGCCTAAAAATTCCCCGTTATGTTGTAAATATGCTGCCAATTTTACTCTTAATTCTCTTTTTGTTTTGGGGTCTAAATCCAGTTGCTCAATGGCATAAGGTGTAATCATCCTCTGACCTTCTACAGTTTCCACTGCTTTAGATAAATTATCCCAATCTGCCGCATTGATATCATAGCGAGCTAAGTTAGCTTTATCATTTGGATGTAACCCGTCAAATGACCTCCCAGCATTATCAGCTAGGTGCATTGCATATACCATCTGGTTGCCTGTTTTGAATATATCTGTCTGGGGGTGCATTAAATTTAGTTTGTAATATAAATCATTTATTTTAGATACTGTTCCCCCGGCTATATCATCCGGATTAAATCTACTCCAATATTCCCCTAAAGCATTGTCAGTAAACATCTGTAATCTCTTAGCATATTGCTTACGTTTACCTTTAGGTAGGGCATCGAAATAAGAAGATATTGTTTCTTTATAAGCTGAAAAATAGCCCTTGCCTGTCTTTGCTTTCAATACTGATGCTTGGGTAGCTAGGTCCGTAGGTCCTGCGACAAATACTGTTTTACCTAGACTTCTCCAAGATGCCATGCTTCTAAGGTTTCTTGACCACCTAGAAAGCATACTGTCCCCAACATTAAACCCCCTAGTAGTATTTTGGAATAATTCGTCTAAGTTAGCTACTTTTGATTTAAATTTCTTAAATGCTTCTGGATCTCCCTTTAGCGACTTTGCTTTTCTTGCCTTTAATTTTTCCCATGCACCTCTTGGATTGGTACCTAGCCTATTAATTGTGGCAGCGTTTCTTGCATCATTATCTATAGCTTTCAATACGCTTTCCAGTATAGTGCGCTTACCATACTTTTTCATGTAAGCATATTCTGATGCCCCGTCTTTGAAGAATAAGTATCTGCTTCTGGATAGTTTTTTATCAAACCCACCTTGGGATTTTAAATCAGTCATCTTCATTACTTGATCTGGTAGTCCAGGATTGTATTCTCCAAGTATTATTGAGTCATATATACCTTTTAAATTCTCTTTTATATGCGCTATATCCCCAGCTTTTGCTCCATAAATTCTATCTAAGTCTAGTAAAATATAGGTATCTTTAAACCAATCTTCAAAATCCACTTTCTCCATAGTAAGACCATCATGTATCCTCTTACCTAGATATCCTTCTAATCTATTTCTGCCTGACCCTACTAGCTCCATTTCTGTCTGAGTTCCGTTTAATATATTTGCATAAACTTCAGCAATTTCTTTAGCTTGAGGAGATACATTTACTGGCTCACCTTTTGCCATAGCATGACGAGCTATGTAGATTTCTTGATCTAGTTTCCCTGATTTAGCTATATCTAACAGATCTCTATCTTTAAGAGCATCAGCTAATTCTCTTTTATATTTACTACTGATTCCATGGGCCTCCATCTCTATGGACATATTACCACCTTCTACTAAGTAATCTACTCCATTGGTTACGGCCTTCAGTGAATCCGCTGGATTTTCCTTAAATTCATCCTTTAAAACGAACTTCTCTAGCTTATTAAACTTGTGGGCATTTTCGGCACGTTCCTTAATTCTATGCGCCATTTTCCTTTTCACTTCCTTTTGAAAGGCTTCAGATCGCTTCTTAAATTCTGATTTAGATTTTGAATTTTTCTTATGATATTCTAATTCATCTACTATGTAATCTATAACGTCCTCATAATAGGTTCCTTTATATTTTTCTCTCAATGAATTTTTACATAAGTTTACCATATTACTCCACGCAAGTTACGGCATCTCTCATTATATTATCTGCATCTTTAATATTTTGTTTCATAGTCTTTATATCTTTAGCTGCTTCTGAATTTTCAGGGAAATCATATCTTTGATCAATGTCATTTATAATTCTCTCAGGATCAATGTCTGGAGTATCTTGTTTCAATTCTGGAGATCTTGATTCAAATTCAGGTCTTGATGTAACTTCATAATATTGCTCAGATATAGGTTGAGTAATATTCTCTTGGATTCTCTTTATTTCAGCTTCATCCATCATAAACTGACCTTTATCTACATATACTTGACCTACTTCCTTTAATTTCTTTTTATTGAATAATACTACCCTATTCGACGGGGTGTCCTCTACAAAGCTTTTATAGTTTAACCCATCATACCCTTCTGCTTTTAATAGAGCTTCTACTTTATCCTCTACTTCTAGTTTGTCCTTTATACTCAATTTTTCAAATAGTTCCTGTACTTTAACTTCCGCTGGATCAAACTTCTCACCTATTTTTGCCTCTATCAAATCTTGTATCTTTTTACCTAATTTACCATGAGATTTTACTTGATACTGCATATCAAACAGTTTGACTCCGTCAGCAGTTACTTCAAATAAATGTCCATTAGATTTAGATTCTAATATATTAAAAGCTGCTGCTCTAGGATTATCTACCACATGAAATCTACCTTCAAACAGACCATCCCCCAATGTATGACTTCCTATAGAAATCTTATTACTTGCCTTTAAATTACTAGGGGCATATAGTTTAAAACCTTTAGCTAAATTTCCATTTCTTCCTAGAGATAAATTAGCATGGCTATAATTCATTTCTACGTTAAAATATTTAGTAGGTAATTCTGGAGGTATAATATATCTAGTTTTAGTTTCTACATCCACTATCATATTTGATTCAGCTTGAGCTACTGCTTTTTTGAAATTATCTGGGAAAGAACCTTTTTTCAAATGTCCAATTAAATCTAACCCTGCTCTACCACCAACATCTATAACGGTCCCCAATAAAGCACCGCCAATTACACTTGTAGCCGCATCTTGTACCGTATACTCTTCTTGATTATTATGCGCTCCGTACATCAGCCAAGGCTCAATCAAAGCATTACCTAGTAAAGCTCCACCAAAAGATATTCCGGCCCTAGCTGCTAATCCACCTAACCCAGCTCCGGCTCCCACTCCTCCGGTTAATAAACCTACTGCCAATGAACCAGCTACCCCAGCAGCAAATTCCCATTTGTCTGTGGCGTGTGCAGCTATATTGGTAGCAAAGTTAAGAACTGTTTGAGTAGTATCTGTAGGTCCTGAATTTATAATTGATTGTAGAGTTCTTTGTTTATTCTGTCTTTGAGCTATTAAGTTAGCTAATTTTAATCCTGTAGGCTTGGAAAAAGGTATTTGGAGATTAGGATATTTCCTATTTAATACTTCTGGACTCATTAAGATATCTTCTGTAATGGCCTCATTCTCTGACATATTATCTAAATAGGCGTCCGCTGTACCCATGTTAGACAGCATCCAAGAGGCTCTAAGTGAGTCCCATCGGGAGGTTACACCATACATTCTGTTGAAATTATACAGATCCGTATTCGTTATGTTTGGACCCAATAATTCCATTAATGTCCCCCCATAAATGGCTTAAGTGCTTTTCTTAAATCTTCATCAAAACTTATCATTTCCCAAGAAAATATAATAGGTTGATTATTTTTATCCGAAATTGGAACCCATTGCCTATTTTTTGGAGAGAATACATTCACAGTTAAACCTTTCATATCTCTCGAAGTAACCCATTTACCATTTCTCTTTATGAATTCCTTAAATGCTTGTTTTTCATTTATATTCTTACCTAGTATACTTTTTAATGCTTGAACTTCGGACATCAAATCTATTGGTATTTTACCTACTCTATCAGATACATTCTGAGGACCTATATTTTCTATAAATTGTTGTACCCTTGTAGGGTTAGACTTAGCTGTCTTTGGAATAAAAACAACGTTTCCTTGTCCTTCCAACACATGGTAATTTGCTCCAAGAACTTCCTTTATAGACCCCTCAACCGCATCATCCACATCTTCACCTTGAAGTATCGAGTGCATCGATAAGCCTATAACTGCGTCATTAAATGTGTTATTTACTCTAGCTGCCTGTCCTGAATCAGCAGAAGTAAATCTAATTCCACGTTTAAAATTTTGCAATAAATCACTATCTGCCATTTCTTTGTGTATATCAGCTATATCATTATCTTCATTAGTTTTAAAGTCTGCCTTCATGGCCTTTAGATTTTTACTGTTTAGGACCGATATCATTCTCTTCATTGAAGCCCTATCACTAAAAGTTAAGGCTACTCTTGCTTCAAATGGAATTTCTTCCTTACTTAAATATTCTATATTTATTCTATTCCACCCGGAACCCCATTGTGATTTTAGACCTAATAACATATCAGTCTTTTTACTAGCATCTTCCGTTAAATCATAAGTTTTAATAAAATTATCTACCCATTCTTTAGGTACATAATTGCGCTCTATATCTGGGGTCTTGAATTGATTATACCTTTGATCCATAAAATTTATATATTCTGATATTTTTCCAGTTTCTAATGTTTTTTTGATTGTAGAATCGTGCTTCAGCCAGAATGAAGCCCCGTCTCTCTTTCTTTCTTTATTATAAGAAGCTACTGCCGCATCATAAACTTTGTTTAAATTCTTAGCTATGTTAGAAGTTACAAAAGATTGTTTCAATTGATTTGAGAACTTACGTGTTTCTGGATATTTAGAGAATACTTCTGCCAATGCTTTTTTAGGTCCTTTAAGCAATGCGGCTTTTTGTTGTTCTTGTTGTTGTGGGTCTAATAATGCTGCTTCATTAAGTATAGGTGTTACTACTTTTGCTACCGATAGTCGCATTAATTGTATCGGTTTCTGAATCCCCTTTTCCCTTTTTGCTATTTGCCTCTCTAAAAAGTCTACTTGCTTATTGAAATTCTCTATCTCACCGCCTCTTCCTGAATAAATCATATCAAAGAAATTACTTAAATTCTGTTTATAAAATTCTTGTTCTTGTGCCCCAACATTCCCTAGTAATCTTTTAGCTTTATTATAATAAATGCTTGCTTGTTCTGGTGTTAGAGATCTGGATAGCGAGGCTAATGACATTTGCTCAGATTCTAAGCGTTTTGCATCTTCTTTTGACAGATTTTTAGCTTTTAATACTTCTATATCTCTAGGGTCTAATCCTGTAGTATCATATAGAATATCTTGCTCTAGCTCATCTATACCTTGATACCCCTCTTCTAATCTGCCTAATTTTAAAAATGCTAGTAGGGTTGCTGGTTTGCTATGATCTAATAAGTTTTGTGCGTATCCAACACCTAATTCATTTTTAGTTTCTTTTAATAATGCTTGTGATGTAACACTATTTATTACACCATCTCTATGCATATCGTGAACATTTCTTAATAGACCTCTAGTTACTGAATCTACTGTGGTCTTACCATTCTTAGTATATATTTCAGGATGGGTTAGTATAGTCCTTTTATTTTTCTCTGTCTCGCCTCTATGCCAATCTACTCTAGTAGTTACAAACCTTTTATATGTTTCAGCATCAGCTGCTACGGTCATAGTGCGTCTTAAAGTTTCTGCTTTACTATCAAATAATTTCTTAGTTTCAATATTGCTTGAAGTATCTGCTACACTTTGTCTTAAACTCTTAGATTGCTCCTGAAACACATCCCCATATTTTAAATTTCTACCATCTTCGTCTGTACCATATATATCGGGATTTAAGGTTCCGTCTGCTGACATATTTATTTTTAATTCACTATCTAATTTAAGTAAATCTCTATTATATTGTAGGTACTTATCATTTGCTTCCAGTGAGTCATTTGCTGCTTTTCTTTGCTTAGCTAATTTTTCAAAGAAAGCTTGACCGGCTACTCCTAATTTAGAAAGTTCGTCCCCAACATCTCCTGCTTTTTCTGATAAATCTGGGGTAGGTATCCTTTTAGATAATCTATTTTCAGCTCTATATCTAGGTATCATTGGCATAAATTACCCCTTACTTTTCTTTTTATTCTTAGAAGTTTTATCTAAATAATCGTAGTATGCTTTATAATCTTTATCCCCGTCGGTAGAGATATCCTCTCTAGTATCTGAATACTTTAATGCCGTTGCTGTTCCCGAAAGACCTGTAGTTAGCATACTTAAAGTAGTGGCCTTTTTCTTTTCACTCATTCGCCTTCTTAGATCTTCTTGAGTTAGACCTAGTATATGGGCCTCATATTCCGCTTCATATCTATTCATTGCTGATCTTGTAGCTATAACCTCTGCTGTATTCTCCATAGCTAATAAAGAAGAGCCTCCACCAATACCTGAAGCTGCTGCCGCAACTTGTTGTTGGCCCATAAATGTGTGCATTTCTTTCCTAAGTTCTTCATTATTTATTTCTACACGACGAAGTAATTCTTCTTTTTGAGATTCTAAAGCAAAATCTTTATTTTTCAGGGCAGCTATTTCGGACTTAGAAGCCTGGTACTTCCCTGCCATATTTAAAGCTGTTCCGGCTAACATTGCTATGGTTACTGGGTCCATAATCTAATCCTGTGCATAGCCCCGCATAATGATCGTAAGAACATTAAACGGATACGGTTCATCATGTTTTATATAAATAGTGCGCTCCTCATCTGGGGTATCGTCGAAGTCTACTTTCACCTTTCCAGTAAAAGTTTCATTAGCATCAACATCAGGATACTCAATAGAATATAAATTAGTAGTACCATTACCCTGTTCCCCTGATAAAGATTTAAATAGTTTCAACAATACTTTATCAAATCTACCTATTTCCAGTTGGGAGTTTCCTATTTGAGATCCGGCCTCTATTGGCATAGTTTCTGCTACTGCGGTATATTGTAACCCTACTATTACCTCCGATGCAGCAGTATCTAACTCAATATCTCCACCAGATATTGTAAACTCACCTACATAGCTACCGTCTGCTAGAACTTGTACCGTCTCACCTTCTAAGTGATCTAGTCCAGACCAAGTAGTTTGCGGTGTTCCGTTGGTCAGCCTGATTGCACAATCGCTAAACCAAGGATGATCATCGCTGCTAGTAGAACTATTAGATAGGTTGACATGTTCAAAATCATTTCCCACTTTTTCCAAGTAGCTGACGGTAGATCCGTCGATTGTTCGATTAACAGCAAGCCAAAGATCATCATGGGTATTGTCACCATTAGGAAGAACTGCCATTCCAGTGATTGTAACATCGGTACCTCCTAGTTGATGCCAATGCCAGGCAATTATTTCTGATGAAGGCACTATAGTTATACCTAGTAAAGTATTATTTGAAGTCAATAACCATAATACGTTCCTAGATTGATGCCATACCATTTGGGTTATTACTATATCTTGATGTCCGTCTGAAGCTGTAGCTTCCCTTAATCTTATTTGATCTGATAGTATCGAAAGATCTCTTGAGACCGTAGCTCCATTTTCTTCTGAATAACTTGCTTCAAACAGTCTTTTACCATCTCTCGATATAAATGCTGCGGAATTAAATACTTTTATGGCTATGGGTTTACCGCCAATACTTCCTTGAGGCTTAACTTGTGGTCCGCTAACTGCACTATATACTCCATCTTGTCGATCGATTACAAATTCTGCACCGGTGGTCCCCAATTGTAATGTTCTGTCTGGCACCATCCATTGAATTGCATTTAATTGATTACTCCTTATGTAAAATGAAAACGCATCGTCTGCTGATAGTGGTCCCGGATATCCTATACCTGAAGAGTCTCCTGCTGAATCCTGAGCTAAATGGGGCTGCATTAAATGGTCAAAGTTATCTACCATGGAACAATAAATAGTATCCGGTTTTTCAGTAGTCCCACCGAAGATCAATCTTCCTTGGTATAACGCTACTGTTTTAGGGTAGCCTTGTCTCTTACTAAATGCCATTTCTCTCCAATACATTGACTCCTCACCTGCCGGTGCCCAAGCATGAGCTACACCAAAATATACCGGGGCTGATACAACTTTAGTAGGAGTTATTGTCCAGGATCCTGTTCCACAAGTACACATATCTATACCTGTACCAGCTATAGCATTTGCTACAGAAGTACATAATTTAAATGTATTAGCTCCTGTATCACTTATATAATATGTAGTATCGTCGGCCAATGGTGGGGGTGGACTTCCGGATACTATTTCAAAATATACTTCGTCACCTGTTGAAAAATTATGTGCGGCACCGTAATCAAATTCGTCATCCCTATATAACATATTAAAATTTCCGTCACCAGCAGCAGTTAGATCAATTGCTGTACCGGCTGCGGCGTTTACTGCTGAAGTAGCTAGTTTTACAGTATTTGCATCCAATACTATATAATAATATGTTGTCCCGTCTGTTAGGGTAGTAGGCTCTACTCCGCCATTTACATCAAATTCGGCAGGATCTTCAGTAGACCTACCATGACCTGTAATAGTTATCCTTGTTCCAGTTCCGGCAACGGCATTTAATTGAAAATCTCCGCTACCATTACTTGTGATATTTATAGCTGTTCCTGCTAAAGCATTTGCTTCGGAACTTGCAACCTTGAATTGGTTTGCGTTTATTCTTATAATCCAATAGGTAGTTGTGTCTACTAACGGATTAGGCGGAACTCCGGCATCAACATTAAATACAACTTCATCTCCAGTAGTATATCCATGACTATTGACTTCAAATAAATCCAAAGGATGATTTACATTAGTCTCATCAAATGTTTCGTCTTTTATATCTATGTCAGTATGAGCAAAGGTATTAGTATATGCATCTAACATTGAATTATTTAATGTCCTGGCTGCCCAGTAAGTCCATCCTGTTTCTAAATCATAATCAATTTGGCTAGTGCCTGAAGTAGATAAATCACTTTTAGTTAGCATATGCCAAACACCGTCATGGTTTTGTTCAAAATAAGGTATGGGATTACTGCTACTATCTAAAGAGTAAATATACCCCTCATTTGGATATGCGTCTGTAGCAGACATTTTTAATTTAATTTCTGGATCTGTATTCTCATCTAAGAATGGATATCTTCTTGCTAATTTTATAGAAGCTTCAAACTGTCCAGTAAGAGGTACATCATATTGATCTCCTCTGAAAGTACCAGAAACATATCTAGGAGTATTGGTTCCAATTCTTGATATTTTAAATGGTGGTATAGTCCCTGAAGTGTGAGTGAAATATAATACATCCCCTGATTGAGCGTATGATAATTCACGAACATCTAATCCGGCGGTCCACCCTATTTGATGAGATACTTCCTCTATATAGGTGCCTGTTTCGTCATAAGCATGTACTCCTAGAACTCCAGAAGTTTTTTCAGTTAGGGCCAGCATATATACTTCATCAGTAGAGAATATAAATGGGTATAGCGCAAATATACCGTCTACTGAAGTTAATGCAGACATATCTGCTAAATATCTGGTTCCTGGACGTTTAGCTATTCCGCCTGATTTTTCAGGTATAAAATTTCTTAGTTCTTGTGCGCCTTTAGCATATTGCTTTACATCAAATCGGCCTTTTAGTTTGGGGCTTAGTTCCCCTGCACTAAAGTCATTCTGAGCTGTTATGAATTTAGACATTAGTACCTCGATTCTAAAAATACATCTACTTCATAAGTATCTTGTCTAGTAGCTTGAGAGTCAAAACATCTTGCGTCAGCCAATACTTCTTTTAATTCTGTTATTAATATTTGCTTCAGATTGTTATTCTGAGTCAAACTATAGCAAGCATCTACTGCTAAAGTTAGGGCCAATGCCTTAGTAAACTTAGGCGAAAATTTAGAAGTATCTGTTATATTCTCAATATATA
>Ga0180432_10010541_pt1 | contig 11047 bp, 8 predicted proteins | sample SS_ome_10_FD_132414 | JGI IMG/M metagenome (GOLD analysis project Ga0180432, IMG submission 132414) | Hypersaline lake sediment archaeal communities from the Salton Sea, California, USA - SS_1_MS_2 metaG | ecosystem: Environmental > Aquatic > Non-marine Saline and Alkaline > Hypersaline >... | reverse complement strand
TGGCCTTTTCATGATGTGTCCTGGTGGCCGATGCAATGTATACCATGGCCAGGATGGCAAAAATATATGCCTGTATGAGCCCGGTCAGTAGACCCAGGGCCTGCATGATCACAGGGAAGATGAAAGGGATTACGGCCAGTAGGATGGCCGCGATCTTGGCCCCGCTCATCATGTTCCCGAACAGGCGCACGGCCAGGGCCAGGGTGCGCGAGAATTCGCCGATCACATTAAACGGCAGCATGAACGGCGTGGGTTTGAGGTATTGCCTGAAGTAGCCTAAAATGCCCTGTTGGATGATTCCATAGATGAATACGGCCACGAACACGCATACGGCCAGTCCGGCCGTGGTGGACAACGATGCCGTGGGGGGAATGAATCCAGGGACTACTGACAGCATATTGGAAACAGCGATGAAGATGAAGAGTGTGCCGATGAAGGCCAGGTAGATGCCCGGATCCTGATGACTTATCTCCCTGATCTGATCCCGCATGACCTGGACTATGATTTCCAAAAGATTCTGCCACCGCGGTATCCTGTTTCCAGTAGCCAGGTTTCTGGTCACCAGGAAAGAAAACAGAACCAGCAGGAGCATGACCCCCCAAGTATATACGATAGTCGCGCTTATAGGGAACGGGCCCAAGTGGAAATATATTACCTCGTCCGGGCTTATGTTCTGCAGATTCATGTGTTTTCAGTTTTTTGCTTCATATTATAGTCCATGGGTCCGACCCTGTGTACTATGATCAGTCTGACGATGAATATGGCCAGCAGCGCGGCCAGATACCTGCGCCAGTCAGCGTTGCAGATGAAATAGAGCGCAGTCAGGCTCACCCCGATGCGTAAGATCAGACTGCCGAAAATCAGGAGCAGGGGATGGCTGGATCCGGGCACACGATTGACGGTCCACCGCAGGCCGCTGAAAAAAAACAGCCCCACGACGAGTCCTGCTGCAAAGGCCCTGGCTATGATAAGAATCTGTTCGGTCATTTGCCTTCTCCGTTTTGGGACCAGCGTTTCAACAGAACGTGAACCGCTATGGGCGACAAAAGACAGGTCAGTCCGGCCATAACAACCATGCCTCCGTAAATATTAGCCGGCACGGCCCATTTGCCCAGCTTCAGTCCTTGCTGGATGATAACCATGGCTATTTCCGCCCTGGGGACCATGCTTACCCCGAGGAGAAATGCGCTTTTCCAGTCTTTCATGAAATAAACAGGCAATCCAACGGCTAGAATTTTGGCTAGAGATGCCGAGGCCAGCAGTATTATCCCCAGGCCTACCGCCGAACCCGCTGCCTGGGGATTTACTTCGAATCCGATTCCGATAAAAAAGAAAGGAGTGAAAAAATCGTATAAGGGTAGATACGCAGTCTGAATCTTGAGCCGACTGGAAACCTTGGAAAACACCAGCCCGGCGAAAAATGCGCCAATGGCCAGTGAGAATCCGAGCATGGCGGTCAGCGCGGCGATCACAAAACCCAATCCTACAATGGTCAGGGTCGGATCGGGCGGGGTCTCGATCCTTTCGAACAGATCGACCAAAGGCCGGGTGACATAGTGGGTGAAAAAATAGCAGAACGCGGCAAATCCTACGAATTTGAAGGCGAATATTCCAGTGGTGGTCCCTATCAGGCCGGCTATGGAATTATGAGCTGACCCTTCGTGCAAAAGCGGCAGGACACTGAACAGTAGGGCCATGACAATGACGCCCGAAATGTCGTCCAGTTCGGCCAGGTCTACAAGAAGGGACCCGTTGCGCGATTTCAGGACCCCGGCCCCCTTCCATATGCTGACCGTAACACCCACGCTAGTAACACCGAAGGCCGCGCCGATGATCAGGGAAGTGGCCTGGCTTTGGCCGAGCAGGTAGTATCCGGTAGCGTAACCTATGGTTAAGTTAACGAAAAAGTCGCCAATGAAGGCAACGCTGGCCTGTTTCAACTGTCCCAGCAGGGCGTTCAGCTCGCTTTCCAGCCCAACCCTGAACAGCAGTGCCACCAGCCCAATATTGGCCAAGAACTGGAGTATTTCTTCGGACCCCTGCGGCAGAAGAGGATATTCAGCCGCTGCCAGCCTAAGAGCGAAACCCAATACCAGGTAGCCCACCAGCGGCGGCAGGACCGTACGTTCGAGCCCGGCCTTGATGAGCATGCTCATAAGCACCAGGACCCCTGTAATCAGAATCAGGATGGAATAATCCAGCCCCTGCTCAATCATGCCTGCTTTCCCTTTTTACCCATAACCAGGCGTTTAGGCACCCGATAATGACGCCTATGAACAGAAAACTCAAGGTCCAGGAGAAGCCCGCCGGGTATATTTTGTCCAGCCAGAGGCCGATGGCCGTTCCTATCAGGGTAGGGATGGCTATGGCCCAGCCGACCAGACCGAACATGCCCAGACCGAACCACACCCCCTGGTCCTGCTCCGCCAGTTTCTTGAGCTTGCGGTCCTGCCTGGCCCCGACTTCTTCAGACCATTGTTCCAGGGTTTCTTTGCTTTTGCCCGGTTTTTTCTTCTCAGCCATGCTTGCTGATCTCCAGAAATCTCCTGACTATCCCGGCTTCTATCCTTGCCGCGGCGCTCCTTGCCTTTTTTTCCTTTTCATCCAGGACATGGAAGCGTTCCCGGATGGTCTGCTTGAGCTTCGAAAGCTCAGATCCGCGTACTGCGTTCCGCACGGACACCAGGACCTTTTCTCCGCATTTGACGAGGATTCCCTGATCCACAGCCAGGTATTCCTCGCCCTCATCCTCGGTCTTGAAATACAGAATTCCAGGGACCAGGGCGGAGACAAAGCAGACGTGCTTGGGAAGCAGGCCGAACGACCCGTTCTGGCCTTCGGCCACTATCTCGACCACTTCCTGGTCCAGCAAAACTTCCGATGGCAGCAGGATTTTGAGATTCATGGCCTTTCTTCCTCTTTTTTTTCCGCTTCTTCGATCTTTCCGACCATGTACAACGCCTGCTCAGGGTAGCTGTTGAACTCATCGTTGAGGATGCGTTCGCAACCCTGGATGGTGTCCTCAAGGGCCAGCATCTTGCCTTTGTAACCGGTAAATTGTTCCGTCACGACAAAGGGCTGGGTCAGAAAGCGTTCCAGGCGCCTGGCCCGATAGACGGTGCGCCGGTCGTCCTGCGACAGTTCCTCCATGCCCAGCATGGCAATGATGTCTTTCAGGTCCTCGTAATCGGCCAGGGTCTTTCTTGCCTTCTGGGCCACCTCATAGTGCCTTTCCCCGACGATTAGCGGGACAAGCATGCTGGACGAGGACTGCAAGGGGTCCACGGCCGGGTACAGGCCTTCGGCGGCCTTTTTGCGCGAGAGCACGATGGAGGCGGACAGGTGCCCGAAGGTATGCACCGCGGACGGGTCTGTAAAGTCGTCGGCCGGGACGTATACCGCCTGGACCGAAGTGATCGCGCCCTGGGGCGTGTTGCAGATACGTTCTTCGAGTTCAGCCAGTTCCGAACCCAGGGTTGGCTGGTAGCCAAGGCGCGAGGGCAAACGTCCCATGAGCCCTGACACCTCCATGCCCGCCTGGATGAACCTGAAAATGTTGTCAATGAGCAAAAGCACATCCTGGTGCTCCCTGTCACGGAAATATTCAGCCATGGTCAAGGCGGCGTGGCCCACGCGGAACCTGGCCCCGGGCGGCTCATTCATCTGGGCAAAGACCATGACCGTGTTTTTGAGCACCCCGGCCTGTTTCATTTCCCGGTAGAGTTCTTCCCCTTCGCGGCAGCGTTCGCCGATTCCGCAGAAAAGGCAGACGCCCTGGTATCCACCTACCATGTTGTTGATCATTTCCATGATCAGCACGGTCTTGCCCACGCCGGCGCCTCCGAACAGCCCGGCCTTGCCACCCTGTTCCAGAGGAGCCAGCAGGTCAATGGCCTTGATGCCGGTCTGGAAGACCTCCTGGGTAACTGACTGCCGGCCGATGGGCGGAGGCCCCTGGTGGATGGACACCATCTCGGCGTCCTGGATGGGGTCCTGTTTGTCTATGGTCTTTCCAAAGACGTTAAACATTCGTCCCAGTAGCTTTTTGCCCACCGGGGCCTGAAGCGTCCGCCCGGTGTCGGTGACCAGGGAACCCTCGGCCAGGCCCTGTGTCGAGGTCATGGCAATACAGCGCACGGTCCTGGAATTCAGGTGGGTAATGGTCTCCACGACTATGTCGTTGTCTTCGCCCATCAACAGCACGGTGTTTATGCCCGGTAACCGTCTTTCGAAGTGCACGTCCACCACGCTGCCGCGCATGGAGAGGACCTTGCCGTAATTGTGATTTTGCTGGTTCATTTAATGTTCCGGATTGGATTTGGGAGCAGGTTGATCAGAGAAACCTGTGAATTATGTAGGCCAAAATTTCCTCAAACTCCATATTTCCCAATTCTTATGACATAGAATTCGTGTATCACGATTGGAATTGGGCTGTCAAGAGATCATAACGATATTCTGGGTCTGTTCGGGGAAAATAAAAGACAAAACAAGACTTACATGGAGGTCTTGTCAAGATCAGAAACTGTAACGAACAGCGGCGTAGATATTGCTGTTTTCTTCAAACTGTCCGAAAAATGTCTCCTGTTTTCCTGTAAAGATATTGCCGCCGACCTGGATCTTCCAGTTATCTGTAAAATCATAGGTGACCTTAGGGCGGAAATAACAGTCGTTCTCTGACAGCGAATAAAAGACAAACAGGCTGAGTACAAGCTGGTTCTGGGCCATCAATTCCTGGGTGAAGTCCACTGTAATCCATTGTCGGGCCCTGTTTCGATCAGATGTGCCTGGGGGAAGGGCCTTTTTGTAGCGGTGGTAATCCAGCATGTAATTCAGGTAATATTGAAGACCTAGGGTCAGGTCAGCGGCCACTTCCTGCTCATAGCCCAGCAGAAAACGCATCTCGCTGTTTTGTATAAAGGGGTTTGCTCCACCCGAATCATCCCGGCTGTCGTACCAGGAAAACTCGGTATTGCCTATACCATAACCGACCGTTCCTCGAAGACTGGCCCCGAGTACAGTCAAATCAGGGAAAAAACGCCTATCGGTTGCCGGATCCATTCCCGAAGGCCCCTTCCAGAAACCGACATAACCGTAGGCGGCCAGTTCATAAGCGCCTAGGCTTTGATATATGCGCAACGCCAGTTCGTCATCATCAAACCATTTATCCGGGCGTTCGACCTCCATGGGCATATTCTCTCCCCGAAGTGTTCCCATGGCCGGATCATAAAAGGAGAGCCGCGATCCGTTCACATACCGGTCCGGATCAAATTTGGGGGTGTACACAATATCCACGTTTACTATCTTGCTGTAGAACGAAACCTTGACTGCATCTGAAGGCGCCTTGAGATATTCCAGGTCGCGGCTCAGAAAAAAGGACCGGTAGTCCTTGGGAAAAAGATCATTTAAAAATATCAGGTTCCCTGTGCCCCAGGTAAGTATCTGCCGGCCCGCCTTCAGGTCCATGAAATCCAACGGTGTAAGGGAAAGCCAGGTTTCCCTCAAGTCGATCCATCCTTCTCCGTCTTCGAGGTCTGTATCGTTAAGATCGTCCAGAGTGGCATCAAAGATGAAGTCGGTGGTAAGACTGAACTGTCCGCCGGGAACGTAATCGGCAATATATTGGTCATAGGTAAGCTGCAGACGCGTTTCAGCCAGGGATATCTGATCTTCCAATGGATCATCCTCGACCCTGACGCCGCTGCGTATCTCCCAGTAACCGCTCACATTAGGAGGAAGTTTCCATGACTTTTGCTTTTCCTGTGGAGGCCCCTGCTTTCCAGCTGATTTTCCCCCGTTCAATCCCGAAGGCAGGGTGGGTTCGTCGAATGCTGTCTCGGTTTTTTCCACCAGCCCTGAAGGCAGCGCTAGGCCCTGAGTGGATTCCTGTGAAGGGTCTTCCGCTAACCAGACAGGCAGGGACGGTTCCTGTGCATGAGACTCCAAAACCCATACAGGCATGAAGAAAAAGATAATGAGTACTATAGGAGATAAGCGGAGTTTTCTGCGAATCACCCTGTATCCCTTTGCCTAATTCTTATCATCAGCCCCTTGCTTAATTTATAGGCCCGCCTGTCTTTCAGGACCTTGATGAACTTTTTAAAAACAGTAAAAAGACCGGTAATTGGTGTTTAAAGTAGATCAACTTGAAAATTACTTGGTTATATACCTCATGGGCGGTTTTCGCAGATACCGTTCGGTAAAGATATCAGTGGGCAGGCCCACGTCATATTCCACGCGACTGTACTCGATGGTGGTATGCCCTCCTGATCGCAGGTCATCCATGCTTGATTTCATAACAGTCAGAAAACCCTGGGGTCTGGAGACATTCAGAACTTTATATCTGCGGTATGCCTCTCCCCGTTTGTCATAATACTCGGTCTGGATCGGGAGATAGGTATCCTTGTGAATCCACATCTTGTATCGGGAAAATTCCACCTGTTCAGGTTTTTTGGGGGTATTTTCCAGGATAAAATAGGTGCTGGTGACATCCACCAGTTTGTGTTCGTCTTCATTGATGTTACGGCCCGAGACGTCCTCGTAAAAAAAGTGCGACCCCACAAAACTGGTCCGCTCATCCGAGGCCGCGATGCGCTTGACCAGATCCAGACCCGGCAGATAGAGCCATCGATCATCGTCTTGATCCAGGGCCACGTGTTTCCAGACCATGAAGACAGTATCCTTTACATCAGGCGGGGCGTGGAAATAAATATAGAACCTCTGATCTCCCGCCCAGGTATTCGGGTCTTGATCAGCCTGATCCTTTGTCGGCGTATCGTCCCTGCGCAAAATGGTAAATTTTCGAATCCTTTCCCGGTCCTGGTCGTCCACTATGGTCATATTTACATCTGCCCGACCGTCTTTACCCTGATAGTAGGCCACCTGATTGGCGCGCTCGACGATCTGCTGCACAGAAGGTTCGCTTTCATTTTCCCGGGCCGCGGAAGGATGGTTCCACGATGCAGTAAGGACCATAAGGACAGCGACCAAAATGCCTGACTTAAAATACCGTTTCATGTCTTTCCTCCCTGTCTTTCAGGTTTTTTGTTTTAAGGGTATAGGAAATCTTTGCGTCTTACCTGAGAACACACTTGATTTTTCCTATTGAGATTGAGCTTTTGCTCCAAGCGGCATGTCCGCTAAGTTTTATTCTGTTTGGGTGCAAAGGTTTCAGTCCTTTTTTTCTCCCCCCGGGACATCCATGCACACCCGCTCGCCAGTATGATGATAATTGACAGGCTGATCCAGCTCAAGGTCGTCCATTTCACGGCCATGAATTGACTGATATTGATCCACACCAGGGCGACCCCGGCCAGGATGGATATACTACAGGTGGCTCTATTGCAGGCCATGCATGCCCTGCGCGTGCGGGGAAACAGTTTTCCTTCCAAAAGCCTCATGGCGGAAGGCAGGGTAAGCATGGTGCTTACCCCGGCCAGCAGCAGGATGCCGGCGATAAATATACCCACTGTCTGATAAGGGACCAGGGGTGCCAAGACAAGGGGTAAAAACCCGATCCCCACCACGATGGCATTTCTGGCAATGGCCCTGGCCGGTTCGCCGAAAACAGGGCCGGCGGTCTTTTTCCATGAACCATAATCCACATACATCATTCTGCTGCGTGTGAGAAAATGGATGGCATAGTCCACCGCCAACCCCAAACTGAGGGAAGACAATACGGCCACTGGCATGTCATAGGCCTTTCCCGTCCAACCCACCAGTCCGTAAATCATGGCAATGGTTACTGTCAGCGGGGCCATGCAGAGCGCCCCCCACAGGGCGGAGCGATACAGAAGGGTCATCATCAGGAACACGGCCAGAAAACTGCCCAGAAAGGCCTGCAGCATACCTTTCACCATTTTTTCCTGCCATACCACATTGATATATGTGAGGCCGAACCAGTCATGCCGCAACGGGTGCGCGGGGGCCAGCGAGTGCATCTGCTGCTTTAATACCGACACAATGCGGACCGGGTCTTCGGAAATTGCTTTTTCAAGATCCTGGCTTTGCGGTTCGGATTCAGAGACATATCCGGCTACCGAGCGAAGAATGGGAGTGAACTTCTCCGGCTGCTTTTCTATCATGTCAGCGGCTTCCGCTTCATCCGCATTCCAGAATTTCAGCCAGTCATTGACCCGTCGGGTTACCTCACTCATATCCCGGTTATCCCCGCTGGTAAGCTGGAGCCAGAGCACCCCGGTCCGATGGTCCGGGGTGATAAAATGCCACAGGTCCTGGGGCCGATGGCTGTTTTGGAACTGAAGAAGGCATTGGGCCACGCCACTCCGTGAATTCGGCACCCGCATAGCCTCTTCTCTGGTAAGAGCCCGTCCGTCCCGTTCAACGCCCACCATAAGTTCCCGGTGAACAGTCTTGACAATATCGCTCACCGAATTGGATTTTCCCACGAGTCCGCCTAATTCAGTATTCATATATTCTTGCAGTGCACCAATCCACCGAAGTGTAACCGGATCTTTGAAAATCGGCTCTTCTTCCTGCGCGTGTTTTTTCAGGGGCCGGGGTTCCACCGCATCCCTGTTCCGGCTTTTGGCCTCTCCTTCCAGACCTGTTGGAAGCATGGGTTCGCTTTTTTTATGCTGGCCGGAGGGGTCTTCGAGACCAAAAGGCAATGCAGGTCCGTCGTCTCCCTTTTCCCCAGAAGAACTGTTCAAGCCGCCGGGAAGGGATGGTTTCTGCTGGTCTTTTGCAGACTGCTCGACGGTTGGCTGCGATTCCGTCTTTTGCTCTCTCATCAACGGCAAAGCCGGGTCCTCACATGGACGAAAGGCCAGATAAGCCATGTAGGTGCCGCCGAAGTGGTCATTCAATACCGAATCGGCAATACGGAGGGGATGTCCTTCATCGAACCATTTGGTCGGGTTGTCGTTAACCCGGATGAGGCTGATACCATAGGCGGATACAATCAGGACCCCCAAACTTACGGCAAGAATGGGTCTGGCGTGCCGGTATGTCCTTTTGCCTGTCATTCGCAGTACCCGGCCCAGCAGGGTATGAGGTTCAGATTCGCCACCGGCTGATACATGCCTTTCCCCGAAATTGTCTAGGACTTTTTGGGGCAGCACGGAGATAAATGCCGGCACGAGAAGGATGGAACAGAGCCAAGCCACAATGACACCGAATGCCACGAACAGCCCGAAGACCTGAACCGGAGGTATGGGTGTCAGTGCCAGGGATGCAAAACCTACAGCCGTGGTCAAAGTGGTATAGAGCATGGGGGTGAATAATCCGCTCATCAAATTTTTTAATGTCTGTTTACGGTCCCGGGTCTTTTGGTAACGGTCGAAAAATTCGGAAATGATGTGTACATCGTCGAGTACCGCGATAGGCACAATAAATATGGGGATCATGGAACTCATGATATGCACGGTATTCCCGGTGATCACCAGGAGTGACATGGTGGCGGCGGTGGCGATCAGGGCATCGTAAATGGCCGGAAGAATCACCATGGCCGACCGGAAGAAAAACCACATGAGCAGGAAGATAATAACCATGGCCAGGGGGGCGGATATGGCCATCTGTTTGAACATCTGAACACCAAAGGTGTCCTCGGCAACAGGCAGACCGGTGATGTGATAGGTCTCATCCCCTTTCAGCTCGGCCACCGGGCTTTGGATTATATTTCTGGCAAAGGCGGCCTCTATCCATAGACGTTTTAAGCGATAGTTTTTTTCCGGGGAAAGCACCCCTGCGGTTTCTTCAAGCAGTTTCCGCCCTTCGGGGTTTAAGAGCTGCCTTATTTTCTCATCAGGTTGAAGCCAGGGGCCCGAAGCGGGTTGTTCCATCCAGGCGTTCAGATCCCCGACCATCGCCTCCAGCGCCCCCTTTCTCTGTTGCCAAAGCCGACGCAGCTCCGTCTTTATCTCTTCTGAGGCGTTTATGTTTTTCCCTGCCTGCTCATAACGAAACAGGGCATCTTCCCACTCTTTGATCAAGGTCTCCGCATCCCTCAGCTGCTGCCGGGTTTTCGAAGAGAACTCCTGCCACAGAAGCTGAAGCAGCAGGCCTTCTTTTCCTTGAGAGGCATCGATCAGTCGGTTGAGCACCTGGTTAAAGTCCCCGATTTCCGAGGTAAACACACGGGAGGGGGCGGCAATCTTCTGCTCCAGTGCCGAATATATGCGGTGGCTGAGGTCCTTGGCCGTAACCGGGAGATAGAGGCATACCGCCTTACCGTCCTCAGAGACCATGGTCCCTTTGAGAAACGGCAGCTCCATGGCCTTATGCATTACGGATAACGCCTCTTCCTGTGTTTCAGGAGGCCGGGACATCAGCCATTCAAAGCGCACCACCCCGGCCCCGCCGGATTCCACATTGTCCACTGTGGAAGGGGCAATAATGTCCATTTCCACCACGCCTTCGCGCCGGGCTGGATTATCATCATTCCGCCATTGAAGGCCTTGAGCAAACTGGGTCAGGGCGAATATCTTTTTCAGGGAATCCGGGTTGAATACGCCGTGTTCTTCATTTTTTTCATTGACCACGCCCACCACGATCATGTCATGCAGGGACATGATTTTTTTCATGCGGTCATGAAATACCCTGACCGGCTCACGGGCAGGGAGCATGTTTTCCGGATCTGTATCTATGACCAGGGAGTGGAGGGGCTGGAATTTGTGCGGCCATATAGTGGGCAGGCCGGCCAGGATGCATAAGATCAGAGTAATACCGACTATCAGAAAGGCTATTGCCCGCGGGTGTTCAACCGCAAAGGTCCCGACTTTTTTCCCCGTTTCCATTTACCGGCCTCGTTGAGGAGAAAATTCCTTAGTATTTTATAGTATGCTTTGTAAAGCGTTAGATTTCAATACAGAAAAGAGCTCGAAACATGATTCCGCTCAAAAAACCGGGATGCAAGGCTGCCTATGGACCAAATTTGTTTCAAGACTTGGGGGAATAATGCCCTGCCTGGTCTTGAGACCGTATTCAGGCAGGAATCACTTTCAGAGAGGGTAGGGGCGCGACTGCGGGAGTTGTCAGCCGGCAGCTTACCAGGCCACCGGCTAACGGTTGAATGATAAAAAGATCCTCA
>Ga0180432_10010538_pt1 | contig 11048 bp, 13 predicted proteins | sample SS_ome_10_FD_132414 | JGI IMG/M metagenome (GOLD analysis project Ga0180432, IMG submission 132414) | Hypersaline lake sediment archaeal communities from the Salton Sea, California, USA - SS_1_MS_2 metaG | ecosystem: Environmental > Aquatic > Non-marine Saline and Alkaline > Hypersaline >... | reverse complement strand
TTAGCGCCGGCTTCTAGCAACCAGGTCGCTACGTCGGAGAAAAACTCTCCAATTTTGCCGGGGAGCTCGGAGAACCAGGTGACAATGCCTTCCCACACTGAGACAATGCCCTCCGGCGACCCTTGGATAGTTTCCACTAGCCAAGTGAAGATACCGATTAGGACATCGAGTACGCCGGCCAGAATGTTAATAGCGGCGATAAGAATAGCGCCAAACACTTCGGCCAGGAACACCAGGATTGGCGTTAACATAACCAGTAGGTCGACCAGCGGGGGAAGGATTTGCGCAATGAGTGGCATAAACGCTTCCATAAGCTTAAGCAACACTGGAATGAGCGGCATAAACACCGCAATGGCCAGGTTAATCAGGATTGGAGCGAGCTGTTGAATAACTGGAACAAGTGAAAGCAGTAGCTCAGCGAATACCGGAAGCACCATATTTATAAGGTCAACTAGTACCGGTAGGAGTTCTAGGAATGGTGGAATCAGTGCCATTATCACCGGAATGAGCGCGGCAATAACATCCATGACAACCGGAATGATTTGCACAAATGCGGTTGCCAGCGCCCCTCCGAGCTCCACAATGAGCGGCACAAGAGGCAGAATGGATTCGAACAGGCCGGGGAGCATAGTGATTAGCTGTTCGATAACTGGGCCTAATGAGGCGGCCAGTTGGGTGCCAATCTCCCCAGCGGCGTCTTGTAGTGGCCCAAGCGCGTCTTGCACTCCACGGAATAGGTCACCAAAAACTGGATATAGGTCTTCCAGGAATGTAGCACCAAGTCGACCGACCGCCGTTTGCATATTTGCAAACGCGCCTTCAGTAGTCTCACCGGCCTTAAGCGCCGCCCCACCAAGATTAGCGTCTAATGCGTCTCCAAGCATTTCGGCACTAATCTCACCGCGGGAAGCCATATCAAAAATGGCGTCAGCGGAAACACCCGCTTCTTCGGCAAGCATTTGATAAACGGGTAAACCGCGGTCGCTAAGCTGAGCAAGCTCCTGGTTAGTCGCCTTATTGCTAGTCGTAACCTTGTTCATAATGCCGCCGATTTCATCCAGCGACGAACCCGACACCGAAGCGACGTCAGCAATGGTCGACAAGTAGCTTGTTAGCTCTTCACCTTGCCCCACACCGGCGGCAACAGCACTAGCGGCAACTCCAGCGGCCGCGTCCAGCGAATAGGCAGTACCCTCCACCGAAGCCAGGGCGGAATCCATCGTGCCCTCGACAGTGGCAGAATCTAGACCGATACCCTGCAACAAGTTGCGGGCGTTTTCCAGTCCTTGCAAACGGCCAAAGCCGGCAGTCAGCGTAGCGCCAACCCCGGCAACGGCCGCACCCGCCGCAACAGCGCCAACAGTGAGGGCGCCCTTCATCGCGCCGGAAAAGAAACCTCCGGCTTTCTTCCCAGCGTCAGTTCCGGCGTTCTTAATCGCCGGCCCAAGCTCTTCTTTGAGCTTTTTCTGGAACCCTTCAAGGCTGGGTACGACTGCGACGAACGCCGTTGCGAGACTAGACACTTTCCTCCTTCGGGTTCATCGAAGATAGAATCTTTTTCACCACCGAAGAGGGAAGGTCAGTCTTGCCCATCCGAGAGCTGGAATTATTATTAAACGGATTCGGGTAAGGCTTTACTTTACGCTTCGAGTTAATCTGAGCGGTGAGCTCCCACAAGTGAGCCATCACTACCCATTCGCGGGTGATTGGGTAGTCCCATCCAGCAATCTTTGCCTGCAAAGCCGATTCGGGCATACGTAACAGCATTCGTACTAACAGAGTCGCCTCAAGGAGCGAAACAGTTTTGCCGATATCGTCTATTCCAAAATGGTAGAAAGCTCGGAAGTCACTTGCTAACTCAGCCGGATAATCAGATATTAACCGTCTGAGTCTAAGGCTTCCCCCAGCGTTGCCCCCTGAGTCCACTCCTTCATCCACTCACCAAGCTCTTTCGCGCTCAGAGTGTCAAGAGCCTTAATCTCCTTACTGTTCTCCCCCATCGTTTCCTCAAGGATAATAAACAGCTTGTCGATTTCATCAGTGCCTTTACGCGACTTACGAAGCGCACCGGCGGGAATATCTAGGAACTGCGGGATTTGATACTCAGTCTTATCAATGGTGAATTTAAACATTTTGCGGCCTTTCGTTTGCGGTCATATTAGAACCGTGAAGGGGCAGTGACCGCGACCGCCCCCTCACGGGGTTACTAAGACGCTTCCAGGTCAGACAAGAACTTCTTGTAGGAGTATCCGTCAGCAGAAACGTAAGCAGTGATAGTGATTCCGTACATTACGGCCTCACCGTTAGCGGCAGTCTGCGGCTCGACGGAAAGCACTTCACCCGAAGGGATATAAGTGCGAATCTTTGAGTCGCCATCCACAACGTCAATAACGAAGGACTTTTTGCCGCCGGTAGCCGCCGGGTCAACCTCAACCGAGCCATCCGCGGGGTCAACAGTCGCCCCGTAGTAAAGCTCCAAAGTGGCAGTGGTCGTTTCCATGAGCATAAAGGTGAACGTCGCCGTAGCTTCGGTCACAACCTCACGGATAAGGTCACTGTTCTGCCAAGCCCGAATCTGGCTTGTAGAACGGTCACGGGTTTCCTCAACTCCATCCGGCCCAACATAACCGAGGTCAGTGAAGCCGGTAAGGGTTGAATCTGCGGCGGTAGGAGCCGAAGCGGTAGTTTCCCCCGCATAAACGGCACCTGTTACGCCTACGCGAACAGAATCAGCAGTGAGAGCCATACTCTCCCTTTCTATGAACCGGTTGGTGTTGGAGCCGTGTAGTCAGCTCCCTTAACGATAAGGTCGAAGGTCATCGACCTTTTTTCTTGCGGCCCTTCCTCATCATCCCTGAAAGGCCCAATAGACACTTCAGTGAACTTTATAGTAGTACCGACAAGATTAGGGCATTTGCTTGCAATAAAGTGGGCCAGGCCAGAAGCCGTACCGTAGTCTTCCGCAAACACTTCCACAAGGACAGTCGCTCCCCGCCGAACCTTATCCAGAGTCTCTTGATAAGACACTTGAATAATCACTTCGGACTGGAGGGGATTACCCGGCGGCAACTTTTTTGTCGCCACCCGAACGTCACTTGCGTAATCCTCCGTGGACTCATCCACGAACGTTTGAAGCTTAGCGACAATGATAGGTTCGATATCTGGAAAGATTACCGCTTCGACGGCCATTCAATCCCTCCAGTTTCCTTCATCACCTGTCTCATATGCCCAATGCCATTCTTTTTCTGAGTGGCAAAATGAACACGCATTGCCAGTTTCGGGTCAGCATTAGACTTAACAATAATCCTCTGCCGTTTCGACCGTTTCTGAACCTCGACTCCGAACCCGGCACCCGCATACCCTTCGAGTCTGGTAGACCCTAATTCGGCGGCCTTAGCCGTAGCGCGGGCAGTCCTAGCAATAGCTTGAGCGGCCGGTTGCAACAGATTCGTCACTTCAGCGGATTGGATAAACTTCTTAAACGCCGCTTTCTCGAACTTAACATCGCCGGCCTTAGCCATCGCGCCGCCTAACAGTCAGTGCCACTCCAGGCACAAAGCCGGGCCACAACTGTTGCCACTCGTTAGGTTCACCGTCCTTAACCCACATTGTTCCGCGAATCTCGAACTCGTCCCCATCCTGAATGACCGTCCCGTAAGGCAGATACAAAGTAAGCTTTGCGTCTACCGGGTCACGTTCAACGTCGATAGGTTCAGTGCTACTACCAAACGCAAACAGTGCGTCTCGAACCAGTATTTCTTCCACCGTGTAAGTCGGATTGCCATACTCATCGACACCCGATTCGGTCTTTCGGTGAATGTAGATAGGTTCGTCAGTTCGCACTATCAACCCAGATTCCTCCAAACGAGGTCTTCCAGGTCAGTGTTAACATCCAGCGGCGGCGAAACAGCGTTCGGCCCGAGGTTTACCGCAAACGACTTACCGCGGCTCACAGCGCGAAGCAGTTCACGTTCAGCGACAGTCATCCAAATGTCGGTTGCCGCGTCGCCAAAGTTTCGTGCCTGCCCAAACGGGCCAGTCTGCTGTTGCCAGTAGGTTAGCCCTTCCGGGTTTCGCAACAGTCGAGTGACCATGCGAGACACAACCATTACTACAAGGTCTTCGTTTAACGAGCCGCTATCAATACGGTCTTGAATACCTGGATACTCTTTAAGGACGATAGCTTCAGCGTCGTCAATTAACGCTTGCAGTTGGTCAGTGTCGGTTGGAGCTCCAGGCCCAACCCAGCGGTCAATAATGTCTTGCGGCGTAGCCCAAGTGCTCATAAACCCTCACTTCCCAGGGGAGCGGGCCATTCGACCCGCCCCCCAAACGGATTAAGAACCAGCGAGAGTGAACTTGCGGAAGGCCTCATCCAGAGCGAGGAAGGACACCTCAACCTCTGCCAGAATCGCAACCATGTTGTTCTGGAACAGAGAAACAGTCTCTTCCCCAATGGTCAGCGAAGCCTGGTCAGAAATCTTGATGTTCACGGCTTCCACCGCTCCCCACCAAGCCTGAGTCCAGTCGCCAATGAAACCGTAAACGGCGTCATTGCCTCCAGAAGCCGCCTTGTAAACGTGGCGACTGCGGAAGATAGGCCGGCCAAGAGCAGAGCCGATTGCGCCTTCGGTCTGAAGGTCGGCAATAAACAGCGGGCGCTCCTGGAGGTCTTTCGCGGCGAACAGCGAACCCTCAGCCTGGGGCGACAAGATAATGCCGTTAGCTTCGTACCCTGCAACACCAATGTCGGTCACGCCATCCACGAAAGCGTCATAAACGTTCGTGAAGTCGATTTCCGTGACACTCTCAAGGGTGTCGAAGTTGCTACCGGGCGCGGTTCCGTGGAACACAGTCTCGTCAAATTTCTTTGCGAGCGCGTTCGGCAACCGGTCGATAAGGGTGTTGTAAAGGGCCGCCTTGTCACGGGTGAGTTCCTGCGAAAAGGTGGTGATAACCGCGACCTTGTAAGGGGTCATGGTCTTCGTGGCGAGAGTCGCATTTGAAACAGGCTTTTCACCGGTCTCAGTCACCCACGAAGCAACAGCGTCGCCGGTAATCTGCTGGAACGAGATTCCAGGGCCGGGAAGAGTAACCTGGTTTGCGGCACTCTGAATAATCGAAGCGTCCTGAACTTTAGCGAGAATCTCGCTGGACACCTCTTGGGGAAGGACTACTCCAGAAGTAGACCTGCTAATGTCAACCATTAAATACCTTTCTAAAGGAGGTCACTAAGCACCGCGGCAAACTGGTCAGCGGTCGTTCCGCCGCCCTTAACCGGTTGCCCCTGAATGGAATCGGGCTTAGGTGATTTTTTCGTTTGGGATTCGATAAGCGACAAAAGTGAATCAGCGGCTTCCTCAAGCTCTTCTTTTGTCTCACCGGAAAGCAGTCGCACCGCTTCAAGCGGGACTTGCTTTTCTTGAGCTACCTCATATCTGAGAAGCGCCAACTTTGCAGTAGCGGCTTCCTTCCTTAACTGGTCGAGTTCGTCAGCCATACGTTCCTGTTCTGGCTTTTGGCTTTTCTCATACTCAGCCCACTTGTCGGCGGCCTCACGATACTTAGCGCTTTCTTTAGCTCGACGTTCCCACTTGCGGGCTTCAGTTTTCCAATCGGTTTCGTCAGTGCCTTGCGGCTCATCGGGCTCGACCGGCGCTTCAACGCCCTCAGTAGATTCGGTAGCTTCGGTTACTTCGTCACTCATCGTTCTCCTATGCAGAAGTGTTAGCCTTGCGGCTTTCCCCGGTGGGGAAGTCTCAATAGGTTTAAACACGGATTAAGGGATAGCGTCCACCCAAAACCGGCTTTCAGCTTATTCCCAGGTAGGGCTTGCGCCCAGACTGGGGTTCTGCTATATTTAGAATGTGCTCGACGGAGATATCCAGAAAGCACCACTAACTCAACAGAGAAGTCCCTCGGTGGCAAGCCAAGTCAATGGCAAGTTAATCGGATGGCGCGAAAGCGCTAGGGCGAAAGCTCACTCAGCGGAATAGCTATCCGCTAAGGCTCTGAACCTCTGTGTAAATACTCTGAGCCCCATCGCAAGAGGACAATCTGTGAGTAAGTCTGAACTGGCGCCTCAATGGAGGCGCTAGTTTAGTCGTTCGATTCGTTTAATCCGAGCTTCTTTTCTACAAACTCTGCGACTGGGACTTCTGCCGGCAACCCGTCCACTTCTGTTCTAATCAGAAACCGGGGAGTGTCGTCTGTCCAATATTCTGGCCGCTCATCGCTCATTCAATAACCTCCGCTTTCAGTGTCCAAGTTTTCTGAAACACGCTACGACGTAAATCTTCAGGGGTGTCTTCAGTCCAAGGCGTAACAACTTCGGTAATCCTAATCGGAGTGCGCCGGTCAAGCAACAACTCTTGCTCGTTTGCAACAATCTGAGTGCTCCGAACCGCGTAAGGAATATCAATCGCTCTTGTCCCGGCAGGAACGTCGATTTCTAAGATAATGCCGCGACTGCCATACTGCAAAGCGTGGACTTCCGGATTAACCCGGGCTACATTCGAAGTGGACAAGTACCCTTGGTCAAGGATTGTCTCGCCCACAAGACTATTTAAGTATTCAGTAACTGCGTCCGGGTCAGTAAACCTGAGTTGGTCAAGTCGATTAGAAACACTTACCGGGTCGGCGTTAAAGTCAAACGCTCGGATATCGACACCGCGGATAACCGTTGCCGGTTCGGTCGTAACCGACTTAGCCATAGCCGAATCAAGTTGGTTTACAAACGGAACAGTGCTGGGCGCTTCATCGTTTCTCAGCGAGCTGTTAATTGACGAATAGCTTATTCCCACATAGTTGCTTAATGCGTCACGCTCAGCGGCATTAAACTCTTCACTCAGGTGGGTTGCTCCACGGCTAATGTCGTAAGTCTTATCACCTAGCTGGAATACGCCCGGTTCGATTTCCGTAATCGCTGGAGCCTGTTCGATAATGTCGACCACTCCGAAGTCACGGGTTTCCGCTTCGATATTGGCGCGGATACGTCGGAAGGTTTCGCGGCGGCGCACTTCGGCTTTGTTAGTCGTTTGGAGCTCTCTGGCCTGATAGCCTTCCGGCAATGGGGCGTCTTTGTATTCCTCATACTGCCGTTCGAACTCTTCATAGTATTCCGGGAAGTACGGTGACTGGGCCTGAAAGATTGGCACCGCATAACAGGCGCAATTCGTATGGTAGCCGCCATCCTGTTCAAATGACGTGTAAAGGTTTAATGCGACGACTCGACAAAAGGTGCAAGCGTTCGACCGGGCGATTCTTTGATATCCAATAGCTTGCGGGTCTCTTGCCACGTTTGCGGCGATATTCGAACGGAACACGTTACCGACTGCTTTCTCCAGTGAGTAAAGCCAAGCGTCATAAACGGCGTCTGTGATTTGGTCACGAACCCAGTTAATCTCACCCGAATAGGTCGGATTAGTTAAAGCGTCCGGCCCGTAAGCGTCTTTAATGAACTCGCCAACGATAGGGTCAACATCCTGGCTAATGGTTGGCGCGGCGGGAACATCCGGCGTGAACTCGCCCGTAATGCCCGATTCGCGTCGGAGCTCAGAGTAAACAGCGTTCGAAGCCTGGATTGCGGCCGCTGAGCCATCCCGATAAACACTATTCGTCACTTCACGAACTATGCCCGCCATTTTCTGCCGGTCAGTGAGTTTCTGCCGCGGCAAAAGAGCCCCCGCAGTTCCTTGAACCGTTGCGTAAATGCCCAAATAGTAGCTTCGGGTGTCCAGGATGGTCTGTTCGCGGGTCATTAAGGCAGTTCGTCGATTCTAGTCACCTCGGAGTATCGCAAAGCAATCACGTTCTCAGTGGCCGCCCACTCACCATTAACCTGTTCCCACACTCTCACTTGCAAAGCGGGGTCTTCCGGGGTGGCCTCGATTGCGAACTCTGAGCCCTCGATACCAAGCACGCCGCCGGTCATAATGTGTTCAACCTGACCATATCCGGCTGGGAACTCCACAATGTCGCCCGTGGATAGGTCTTGGAAGGTGTCGACGGTTTCTCCACGCGGCTCACCGGTCGGTTCAGCCTGTTCCGGTTCCGCTGGAGTGAACTCTTCAGTTGTGCCTGGAGTCGCTGTGGGCGTCTGTGCGGCGCTAAGAGCTTGGAGTAGCTCCACAGTACCTACGGTTTGTTTTTCGGCCCGTATGACCCGTTTATCGGTCTCTGAGAGGCCAATACGGTTGTAGGTCACCTCGGAATCGGGCAAAAGTACGCCTGCGCTAATCAGTTTCACTGCTTCATCGGCGGCGGCGGCCCTTGTCGGAGTCGACGGGTCACGCCAAAGCGGTCGCACTTCAGAAATTTCATCCGGGATTGCGCCATCACGGAACAGCAAAGCCAGTCTTGCCATTTCCATCCATGCTCGACCGAACTGTTTCTGTCGACGTTCCGCCTTTTTCACAAGACGAGACTCCATTTGCCGGATAGCGTCTGCCGAAGCCGGATTATCGGTTTGGAATCCGAGATACGACGGCGGAATAGCGGCTTCCGCGGCAACTAGCTGAGCTAACGCCCGAATCTGTTCAAAGTAGGGCGCGGTCGAGTTTGCGGGGAACTGTCCAACGGTCGGAGTGCCGCCTTCCTCGTTCATCGGCAATGCGAGAAGCCGGCCCTGGATAACCTGCCATTTGTCTAGCGCGTTACCGTCCGAATCGGTGAACATTTCCTCATCGGCGCCCATAACGTAGCGTTGCGGGGCGGAATAGAACTCGCGGGCGATTTCCGCACCAAGCAGGGTGCGCATTGCGCTGTTCGTGTAAGACCTAATCGCTCTTGTAATCTCTGAACGGCCGTAGGGGTCGCCTGAACGCGGATTATTCGCCATAAACACGACTGGGACACGGCCAAGGTTGTGAACGTCACGCTCCACGTCCACGGGGAGGCCATTTTGCCATTCCAGCCAAATAGTTTCGTTTGGCAAATATAAAGCACCCGATTCTGGAGTGCCGCGCTCATCGCGGTTAATGGCGAGCGCTGAAGTGAGCCGGCGTAAACGCATATCGTAGTTGCCGGTCATCCGCTTCGGAGATTCAATAGTGATAAGCGGGCTCGGTTCTCCCTCCATGCCCTGCCCAACCACTAGGAACGCTGTTCCATAGATAAGCGAGTCGACGTGCCCAAGACTACTTTCGACATCCAGGTCGTTATCGCGGTAAATGTCGTTCAGTCCGAGAGTGTCTGCGCCTACGAATCCTTCAAAGTCGAGTCGCTGTTCCAGAACGGAGATTGTAGTGTGAGGCCATCCGACAACCGATTCGACGTGAATCAGCGCCGGCGGGATACTAATTTTCATATCCTTAAGGCGGTTTTTGCCCTCGAAATAGTTTTCGAGTTCCAGGTTCTTAGGCGCGTGCCGTGAAAGCTTTTTCTGCAAGCTGTCAACAGCCGCCATTTCATCTGGAGTGAGTGTCATAGAACGATTGCCCTTCGTGAGCTTTGTGGCTTTCCAGCTATCGCGTGCCGCGCCCCATTAGCGAGCACCGCGCAAGCCAGTAAGTCTATTTTCCGTGGACTGTTTCGTTTCTCCTTGCGGAACGACCCTGACTCGGTTGCCACCGCGTTAAGGACGTGTCGTTGTAAGCGCGGGTCTCCATTATGTCCGACCTCTTTCGCTACTAAATCTGCAATAAACTGTTGGGCTAGTGGAGCCATCCGGTGTGTTGTGGGCGGAATACGTTCCACGCGGCGCTTCCACGTTTGCGACCAAGTGAGGACATCCGGTTCGTAGAATGAGGGGTCAGCCCAAAGCATTTGAACATCATAATAGTCGAACATCTTTTCGATAGCGGCGTTTACGTCATCTCGGTCGACCGCCCAATCCGGGTTGTGGGGGTCGGGTTCCCAAACGGCGTGAACCTGGATGAGTCCAGTGTTTACGTCTTGAATAACAATGCCGGTGGAGTCACCCGATACGGAACCGTCAAAACCGGCGGTGATTCGCGCCCCTTGCGGGATAGTGCCGCCCATTTTTGCTTCGGCCCAAAAGTGTGGGCTTACAAAGTCCTCCCCGGCTAGTCGAACCCATTGGTTTAAGCGAAAGCGTTGGAACCCGGCGAACCCGCTGGAGCCTGCCGCCTTAATAGCGGCCTGGAAGTCTCCTTCGTCAAGCAGTCCTTCGGCTAAGTTCGGATTGGCTTTCAGCCAAACGTTAGGGTCGGTGGGGTCAGACTCATCGCCTGCTTCCCACCACCAAAACCCAAAACTTGGGTCAAAACTTGGGTCATCTACTGAAAGCTCACACTGCTGTTTACCATATTCGTAAAGTCGCCCAAGTAGTGTGTCTACATTTCCGCCGGCTGTTGTAATACCTACAACGAGGGATTCGGCGCGGTCACCCGAACCCTGAGTAAGTGCTTCATACAGTTCGTCGCCCCGTGTGCTAGTTGGGCCAGAAGGCCAAGCGTGGAGCTCATCCATCACAACCAGCGAAGGAGCGTATCCCTGAGCGCGGCCGGCGTCTGCCGAAAGCACCCGATACACCGTTCCAGTAGTAGGCATTTCCAGCGCGTCACGGTAGACATTTACTACCTTAGATAAAGCCGGATTGTTCAAAACCTGGTTTCTTGCCTCACCGAACACGATTTTTGCCTGAGCCCGGTCGGAGGCGACAGAGAACAGTTGCCCACCTTTCGGCCCATACACTAACTGCTCCAGTGCGATAGCCGTTCCGAGAAGGCTCTTCCCGTTTTTGCGGGGTAGGCCGATAATGGCGCGGCGATATCGGTAAAGACCCGTTTCGGGGTTTACCTCCATGAGCCGGTTCATAAGCCACTGTTGCCAGTCAGTGAAAACAAGCGGTTCGCCGGCCCGGAATCCACGCGAAGCCTTTAACAGGGTCGCTGAGAAGTCGATAACGTCGTCGCCGCGGGTTTCCTCACTGAGACTGGGGACAAAAAACTTTGGCGCCCAATGTTCGGCCGGTTCTGGGAGCATTACGCCCCGCTTATTTCGCCCCGCGGATTATCAATAGGTTTACGCGGGCGGTCGGTCGAAGTTTTCGAATAGGACTCTGGCACTGCGCGTTCAAGCCACCA
>Ga0180432_10010536_pt1 | contig 11049 bp, 12 predicted proteins | sample SS_ome_10_FD_132414 | JGI IMG/M metagenome (GOLD analysis project Ga0180432, IMG submission 132414) | Hypersaline lake sediment archaeal communities from the Salton Sea, California, USA - SS_1_MS_2 metaG | ecosystem: Environmental > Aquatic > Non-marine Saline and Alkaline > Hypersaline >... | reverse complement strand
GGGAGGAAGGTTACCCAGGAGCCAGATGAGGAGCGAGGCTGGCCCCGCGAACTCCACCGCTCGCCACATCGTGTGGGCCACTCGGTCCACCAGCGCCCGCCATGCCACTTGTCCCCACTTCGGTTTGCGATAGGGGGGCATCTCCAATACAAAGCCCCCTGGTTCCCCTCGGAATAGGGTTTTGTTCAGGATCAGGGTGGCCAGGGAGGCCGCCCCTAGGCTGAGGAGGACCAAAGAGAGCATCACCGGCAGCGCCCAGTCGCTGAAGAGGGCGATCACCAATGCGATGCCTGCACCGTAGCCGCCGCTGCAGATGATCAGAGGGCTGGTCAGGATGGCCGTCAATTGGACCTTTTTATTCTCGATGATCCGCGATGCCATCACACCCGTCACGTTGCAGCCAAAAGACATGCCCCACGTGAGCGTCTGCTTGCCCTGGGAGCCCAAGACCTGCATGGGACGATCCAGATTGAACGCTAGCCGGGGTAAGAGGCCCAGGTCCTCAAGCAGGGCAAAAGCGGTGAATAGGATGACCATAGGGGGCAGCATGACGGTGATCACTGTCCCCACGCCTACAGTGAAACCATCGACCAAGGCGCCGGTCACCCACCAGGGGGCTTGAACGCCTATCAGCCATGCCCGGACGGCGCGTATCAACCAGGAGAAAAAAGCCTCTAGCCAGCCTCCTGCGATCTCGGCCCCATTGATGGTGATCCAGAATATGGCCAGGAATACCGCCAGCGTGATCGGCCACGACCAGACCTTGTGAGTGACGACGCGATCGATCCGCTCGGTCTGACTCTCTTCCTCCGGCCGCAGGCGGGAGGCTATCCGATGCACCACATCGTGGGCGAACTCGTAGCGGCGGCGGACGATTTCCACCTTGGCGTCAGGCCGGATCCCCTCACGCAGGCGCACGGCCCGCCTCAGGAGAGCCTGCGATGCCTCGGCCTTGATAGCCAGAGCGGCTGAGGCGGATGGAGCGGTCAGCCCCAGAACCGCCAGGTTCCCCTGTTTGAAGGCCTCGACGATCTCAGGGTCATCCTCCAGGAGCTTGAGCGCCACCCAGCGGCTCTGTTCCTCATCATTCTTAAGGCCCAAGGAGTTCAGATCCTCCTGTAGAGCCTGGATGTAGCCCTCGACGGTCACACCATAGTCCACCGAGACGGGATGGGTCTTTCGACGCCCCTCGGCCACCTCTACGATCGCCTCCACCAGTTCCGGGAGGCCCTCTCCCTCTGTGGCCACGGTGGGCACCACCGGCACCCCCAGCGCCTCCTCCAAAGCCTCAACGTCGATCTCCCATCCCTGTCGCTGGACCTCATCCATCAGGTTTAGGGCCACCACGACATCGTCCGTCAGCTCCAGGATCTGCAGCACCAGGTTGAGGTTACGCTCCAGGCAGGTGGCGTCCACGATGCTCACCACCACATCCGGACCGCCGGAGACGATGTAGTCGCGGGCGATCACCTCCTCGGGCGACTGGGCGGCCAGGCTATAGGTTCCAGGCAGGTCCACCAGACGAATCTCTCGACCCTGGCACTGGAAGACGCCCTCGGCCCTCTCGACGGTCTTGCCCGGCCAGTTGCCGACGTGTTGGCGGCTGCCGGTGAGCCCATTGAAGATCGCACTCTTGCCCACGTTGGGATTGCCGGCCATCCCGACAACGATGTGCTTTTCACTCATCTCTCAACTCCTCCGTTGATGCGGTATTCGATGGAGTCGTCTACAGGCGCTGTGCAGATCACTGTCGTCCCGGCAACGGGCACGAAGCCCAACTCCAGCACACGCCGCTGCCGCATGGGCCTATGTTTCACGATCTGGCGAGCTTAGTCTCGCTGATTCGTCATCTCACGATCGGACGAGCAGCAGAGGCCGGTCTACGCGATGTAGCACGCCAGCGGCCACACTTCCGTAGAATACCCTGGACAGGCCGCTTCGACCATGACTGGCCAGGGCGATGAGATCCACGTCTTCATCTTCAGCAGCGTCTATGATGGCCCCTACGACAGGCCCATAGACGACGCGCGTCTGGGTCTCGATGCCCTTCTCGCGGAATTCTCCCTGCCGGGCAGCCAGGTAGAGCTCCGCCTGCTTCGTCCGCTCTGTGAGTTCATGCTGGTGCAGTGTCATATAGGCTGCTTCTGGCCCCACAACAACGGGAGTTGGCTCAACCACTTGTAGAAAGGTCACTTTGGCGTTATAACGCTGGGCCAGGTTCTCCACGTGGGGCAATATCGCCTCCGCTCGCTTCGACCCATCCAACGGGACCAATATGCTGTTATACATGTCAACCTCCTCGTCAAAATCCTGTGTCCTCGTCTGATGAAATGGACGGATTCCAGGCCCAGAGACGCCCAAACACCACTCGCGTCGCACAAAGTGCCCTTTCTATGCTACTTGCCTCAACCCCGCTCCTGCCGTACTCTGAGCTTTCTCAGGTAGAACCGGTGGCCCCCGTATTCCGTCTCCACGAGCCGATCCTGCCCTACCAGCCGATGGACCACCGCCCAGTCCGCCCCGGCCCGTGCCAGAAACTCGTCCACCGCATCCTCCCGCATAGGATGCACCGACGTGATGCTCAGCAGATCTTCCTCGACGTGGCCGGTAAAGGCAAACGCATTCCCCTCGTACCCCACCAGATACTCGACGTGGTCCACTGTATCGCTGAGGAGCTGATAGGCCCGATTGATGACATCCTCAGCGGGGGGATGTACCCACTCCTCCGCCGGCGGCCTGGTTGGGATCGCCAAGTAGGCTGCGGCAGGTTCCAGACGAGCCAGGAATCGGGCCACATCTCTGATCTGGTCATCGTCATCGTTAACCCCTCGAACCAGCATCGTCTCCGTCGTCAGTTCCCCCTCGAACTGGCTTGCAAATTGCAGCGCCCCGTCGAGAATCGAGTCCATCTGCAAGGTACCGTGGGGCCGATTGACTTTGCGCCAGGTTTCCTCTTGCACAGAATCCATCTTCAGAGAGACCCAATCCGCCTTCATCAGCTCCTCTCTCACGTCCTCGCACCATATCAGGGAGCTGTTGGTGATGATGGCGATCTTGATTCCCAGGGGCCGCAACAGCTCGATCTCACGGCCGAGGTTGATGTCCAGCGTGGGCTCTCCGTCGGGCACAAAGGTGAGGTAGTCAATCGCCTCCCCAGCAACTCTGGCCTTTTCGACCTTGCCCCGGACGTCCTGCAGGATTTCCTCCGGCTCGTAGAATGCATCCCTCTCAACCCGCATCTTGAGGGTGCGTCCCAACTGGCAATACACACAGGCGTAGGTGCATATCTTGGGCGGAATGTTGTTGATACCCAGACTGCGCCCCAGGCGCCTGGACGGGACCGGTCCGAAAGCGATCATAACGTCAATTCCTCCTTGATAGACGGCCTTTCTACTTTGAGTGTACGATACAGGTCCAAGATTCGATCTCCCATTCTTTGGGCTGCTTCCATAGACTCCAAATCATCCCTTATCTCTCCTGGCTCGAAGGCGATGCCCGAGATACCGCGGTTGGCGACGATCATGTCATGTTTCAAGAAAAAGGCGTTGATGGCCGTTATGGCGCCTTCGGCCCCATATCTCCGCCCGACGACGACCGCAGCGCCGATCTTGTCCTTTAGCTTTCCCCTGATCGACCAGGTTCGGTCGATAAAGGCCTTGAGCTGTGCGGTCACATTGTTAAAGTACACGGGAGTGCCAATGACGATAGCGTCTGCGTCGAGCAGCTTGGGTATGATGATGGTTTCCATGCCATCGTCGATCACGCAGCAGCCGCCTTCTCGGCACGCCCAACAAGAGCGACAGGGCTCGATGGCGTAGTCGCTTAGTTTTATAAACTCACCATCTGTGCGACTCAAGACGCGGTTCAGGAGATAGTCTGTGTTGCTCCTCTTTCTTGGACTCCCTGAGATATACACGATATTCATTAGCCGATTCCCACTCGCAGTTTCCAGAGCATAGGGGATCCGCCCTATACCTTGCGGCGCGCGCAGAAGGCAGCGATCTCCTTCCTCAGTTCCCTCTCCGCCGCCGCCGCGCCCGGCGTCGCCGGCCGGCAGCGCCTCCGCTTTCGACCGGAGACGAGGCGCCCGTGGCAGGGGCACCTGCCCCCGCGGAGGGCCGCGTCAGCCAGCGCCCCACGGCCTGGACCAGCGCTCTCCCGATCCTCGCCAACAGTCCCATGCCGGTAGCGACGGCGATGGTGCCAGCGGTCTCCGCCAACGAGCTCGGCTGGCGGACGGCAGGGGCTGGCCGCTCTGGGACGGGGACGAGTTCGCCCTGTACCATGGGCTGGATGGCGCCCTCCGGGCAGGCATCCACACAGGCCTCACAGCCGCTACACGCCTCCTCGTCGACGCGGGCCTTGCCGTCTACCAGAGCTATGGCCCCGGTAGGACACACGTCCACACACACGCCACAGCCCGTGCAACGCGCCACATCTACCCACACTGTCTGTCTCTTCATTATCCCATCTCCCAATACCCAACTCGGACGAGCCGACCCGAAAAGGCTGGGCTCTCTCAGTTAGGTTCTGTCACTCACAATCAACATCATCCCCATGAAGCAAGCATCCAAGGGCGGTCGGGCCGACACCCCACCAACGCATTAATGGTACTCACCTTCGCCTTCCTCCATGTGAAGACGGTACGCTCCCACCAGGTGATCGAGCATCTTCCGGGTCTCGTCCAACTCTCGCACCCACCTGGCCAGCACCTCGTCCCCCCGGGCCGTAATGCGATAGATGCGGCGAGGGGGTCCCTGGGTCTGTTCCTCATCCCACATCGAAACGACCCATCCGCGTGCTTCCATATCGCGCAACGCTCGGTAGATGACGCTGGGAGCGATCTCTCCCAGGCCAAACTCCTCTAACTGCTCCAGCAGGGTATAGCCGTGAGCCGGTTCGCGGTGTAGGAGCAGAAGCAGTGCCGATTCCCGCATCCCGGTCGTCCGGCGACCCCGTCTCCGTCTTCTCTGCCCCTTTTTTCGCATCTTTGCTCTTTCCTCTTTCCTGATAGGGTCAACTAGACCCCATTCAAGTATAGTATATCACACTATGTACTGCATGTCAATAGTCACATAGTACATAGACGGAGGGGCAATACGATGGCCGAGGCGTGTGGGCTACACAAAAGAGCCCATACATGAGCTTTCTCGGAAAGTCTCCAAAAACGCTCCCAGCCCACGTCCCGGGGGCGTCTCAGGTGAGTAGAGCCGCTGGAACCGCCCCAAGGATAGGGCTCCGAGCACTTTCCGAGAGGTCTCACACACGAGCGGAGGTGTTCGAGGCGCGGACCTTGACTAATGCCCTTTGCTTTCCGACGATGTTTCCGGGCGGGGTGTTCGTGCGGTGACTTCGCTACCTCTCGGGTTGCAGATCGTAGCCCGTGTCCTGCCGTTGATCTATGAGGTCGAGGTGCTGCCTGCGGCGAGGGAGGGGGGTGGGTCGGTTTTCACCTCTCTGCACTTGGTCGCTCTGGCGGGGTTCACTGCCGTGCTCTTGGATCTGGCTGTGAGGCTGCTGGCCCGGCCAGTGGCGTAGGGCTTGATCGTGTGGCCGTACGACCGTCGATCTGGCAGCTGGGCCATGCAGTACTTCCCTCCGCTCTCGGTGAATGCAGAACGTTGTCCACGGTCTCAAACAGCAACTGGAGGTCGAACGGCTTGGCGATGAAGCCCCACGCGCCCGCAGAGCGTGCCTTCTGAGCAACTGCGTCGCCTTCCTTCGCTGTGGTGAGGATGGTAGGCATATGGGGGTAGGAATCCCGCACCCAACGAATCAGTTCCATGCCATTGATGCCAGACATGCACAGGTCGGTGATCAGCAGGTCTTGCGGCGACCGATGCAGTCGCTCTAGCGCCTCCTCTCCCGAGTGCACCACGCTGACCTGGTACTGCTGATTCGATTGTCTTAGAACCTCGGCCAGACCCATCGCCAGGGCTGGTTCGTCGTCTACAATCAGAATTTGCTTAGAAGTCATCATAGAGTGAGATATGTTTGATCATTATGGTTGCTTCGTAGGATGTCCTGCATCGATGGATGTCTTGCATCCGCATTCTCTCAGCAGGGCAGAAGTGCCTACAGTGTAGCACAAACGGGGGCGCGTGTCACTGGACTTTGGACTAAAAAGGGTCTAGTCTGGGCGACTAGACCTTTTATGACGGGAACGAGCAAACATGGTACGCCATTCTCAGGTAGCGGTCACATCGCCCCCTCCAGGACGGGGTCCAGATCCTCCAAGAACGGGGCGATATCCCCCTCCCCGATGATCAAAGCAGGGTAAAAGCGCAGCAGATTCGCCACCGGTTTGTACCCCACCAGGAACCCGCTCTCCATAAGCTGGCGATACACCCAACCCAACGAGAATCGCTCATCTTGGCCTCCCTGGCCCCCGAATTCCATCGCCATCATCAACCCCCGGCCGCGCACCTCTTTGACGACCCCGTGCCGCCGTCCGACGCGTTCCATCTCGCCCAGGAAGTACGCCCCCACCCGGTCGCTTCGCTCCACCAATTCCTCCTCCCGGATGACGGCGATCACCTCCCTGGCTATGGCGCACGCCAACGGGTCGTTCTGATGGGACTGGGCATAGTGAAACGCGCTGTCCTCCAACCGCTCGGCCACCTCGCGCGTCATCGCCACGGCGCTCACCGGGTAGCCGTTGCCCAATCCTTTTCCCAGGGCGAAGATGTCCGGCTGAAGCGCGTAGTGTTGGAAGCCATACCACGTCCCGGTGCGCCCCAATCCCGTCGTCACCTCGTCTACGACAACCAGGCCATCCCGGCGCTTGACCAGGCTGGCTAGGGTCTGCACGAGCTGGATCGGCGGAAACCTGACCAAGCCGGACGAGCTGCCCGGTTCAAACACCAATCCCCCGACACGCTCGAAGGGAATGGCCCTCAAATGGCGGCACTGGGGATCGCATTCCTCCGCGTGGGGGCAGGCGACACAGGCGCTCCAATCGAAGCATACCCACTCCTCGGGGCTCTTCCGTCCCGCAGATCCATAGGCTGCCAGGTACGCGTCCGACAGGGTCAGGAGCAGGGGTTGCCCCGTGATGCGCCGGGCGACCTGCACCCCAAACTCAACCGCCTCGCTGCCCGAGCTCAAGAACACGCACTTCCCATCGGGGAGCGTTAGCGTGTCCAGGACCTCCACCGCCGTCTCCTCGATGAGGCTGTTGGTATAGCGATAGCCGATGTGCGCGATGCGCTCGATTTGGGCCTGGATCGTCTGGTTAATCCGCGGATGGCTGTGCCCCAGGGCGGTGCACCACACTCCCGCCTCAAAGTCAAGATACCGGCGGTCGTGCGCGTCGTACAGGTAGCAGCCCTGGCCGCGAACCATATCCGCCCTCATCAATTCGTAACCGGAGCATCTCAGAACGTGATTCATAGTCTCACCTCGCTTCTGGTTGTCAACTAACGATTCACGAAGCCATCCCACAACGGGCACTGCTATTGTAATGTCCCACGAATCGCTGTCAAGGCAGACATGCAGGTGGGACGCACTTCGACATGCAACCGCAGGTTGCGCTGCGTCCCACCTGTGGGTTTGCGGGCCGGGCGGCCCTGCGAACGCCCTTCCGCTCATTGCGTTGAGTATTGGTATATCATCGGGAAGTCATAGCGGTAGTCCTCCCCCACCGACATCGCCACCTCGTCCGTGTCGACCAGGGTGCCGGTGTCGGTCACCGTCAGGGTGAAGGTGGGCTGCTGCGCCGTCGGGTCGCTCAGGGTGACGGTCGGTGTATCACCGATCTGCACCCAGCCGTAGATCAGCGCGTCGCCGTTGTCTTCAGACGAGCTGCTGCCGTCCAGGATAGCGGAGTAGGCCCCGTTTGGGCAAGTTCTAACCCTATCACGGTTACGTGCAGTCCTACCCTGTCATACACTGTCCGACTATCAAACAGGCGAGTGAAATTCGCCTTGGCAGTTTGCAGTTTTGGCGCCTTGCGATATACACACATATGTGGTATTCTATACACATAGGAGGTCCAGCATGCGCACGAACGTTGTGATTGATGACGATCTGATGGAAAAGGCAAAAGCAGCCACCGGTCTTACGACCAAGAAGGACGTGATCCACGAGGCCCTGCGGACGGTGATTCGGTTAAAGAGCCAGGAACAAGCCCGCGCGCTGCGGGGCAAACTGCACTGGGAAGGCGATCTGGACGAGATGCGAGAGAGTCGCTTTGTCGATGTGGATCGTTGATTCCTCGGTTTGGATCCACTATTTCAACGGTGTCATCACACCCCAGACCGATCTCCTGCACAACGCTCTGGGCCAGCGAGCCATAGGGCTGGGCGACGTGATCCTGTGCGAGGTTCTACAGGGCTACCGGCACCAGACGGATTTTGAGGCTGCCAGGGACGCGCTCCTTCGATTCCCGATCTATCCCATCGGCGGTGTCCAGCTTGCCCTGAAAAGCGCTGAAAACTTTCGGCTCCTACGGCGCAAAGGCGTCACTGTGCGCAAGACCATCGATTGCTTGATCGCCACTTTCGTCATTGAGAACGGCTTCTCCTTATTGCACGACGACCGCGATTTCGTTCCCTTCGAGCAGCATCTGGGGCTCGATGTGGTGCGGTGAGGGCGCTCGCCTACCCTCCTCGCTTTCGACTACCAACCGGCGGTTGCGGACGCGGATGTCCGCCTTTGATGGCTGTTGTCGCGAAGCCTTCACAACGGGACACTGCTACTGTAATGTACCGCGCATCGCTGTCAAGGCAGACATGCAGGTGGGACGCACTTCCCGACACGCAACCGTAGGTTGCGCTGCGTCCCACCTGGTAGGGCGGCCTAACCTTCCTGGTTAAACTGTCTCGCCACGTTCCTTACCGCGAAGCAAAGTCTTTGAAGGGTACCGGGAAGTACGGCAAGTAGTAGACATAGCCGCGTAGGTTGATCTTCGTGGCAGTGGCTTGCCCGACGTTGCTGTCGGCGTCCGCTAGATTCACATTGTAATACTTCACAGTCGGGGGCCTGTCCCAACTGTTCATATACTCGATCTGTTCAAGTATTTGTTCTATCATGGCATGGGTTACAACGTTAGAGGAGACGAGCTTGACCTCATCGATATACAGGGTAGACCCAACCCCCATGCCGCCTGAGCGGTCGTAGGTTCCGTGCAAGAAGCGGAAGTAGAGGTTGTTGCCGGTGGTGGTAAGGGGAACAGTGGTCTGAATCCACCCCCCGGTGGTGGCGCCGGTGTCGTAGAAGAGCACTTGTGTCTCATCGGTATCGGCGTTATACACAACCCCATATACGTCATAGTCGTCGCCTCCCGCCTGTGCGTACCAATTCACGGAAACGCTGTCGCCCGGCGAGGCCTCAAATGGTAAAGTGCTGGTGATCTCCGGCCCGTGTGCGGTCCCGTAGCCCTCGTCAACCGAACCATTGATGCGAAGCCGTAGCGCGTAGTCCCCTTTGTACACAGTAGTGCTCTGCGCCTCTGCATACTGTGATATCCAACTGTGATCGTCAGTGGCAGGGTCAGAATCACCGGTTGTCCGTTGAACCCAGGATTGGCCCGTTACCCCAGGATATGAATCGTTGACGGTCCAACCCGACAGATCGCCCGTCTCGAAACCGGAGTTGGGAAGTGGGGAGAAGAAATTGATACGCAAGGGATTTCCATTCTGACCATCCAAACTCGCATCAATAGAGCCAATGGCTGTGCCATTCCAATACACCGAAGTCCCGCTCACTGTCAGAGCCGCCCCGCTCACCAGACGCAGGTTGTCCGCAGTGGTGGTGTTGGTGACGATCTCTATCTCCACGTAGCCCCCGGTGAAGTTGTCCACTCCCGTCGCTGGCGACACCGTGACATCGGTATCCAGTCTGGCCCAGAGATTCTGCTCTGTATAATCCAGATTGTCAACACCTTGTATCCAAGGTGGGCCGGAGTCGGCCAAGGCGATTGCGTAGCCCAAAATCAGCAGTGGCATGACGATGGTAAGCGCTATCAAGATGCGTCTGAAGAAAGAGTTACATACTCTCATCGGGAATTCCTCCTTAAAGGTGTTTCATCTTGTGGATGTTGTCAAATTCGTACCTCGGTTTCATTTGCCCAAACATGACTCAAGAACCTTTCATTGTCCCCCCTTCATTCTAAACACGCCACCACGTCCATCAGAGTATGCGCCAAGTAGACCCGCCCGGAAAGCACCGTCACCGCACCACCGGCGGCGTTGACGCCCACGATCTTGAGACCGGGGCGGGCGCGGAGGATGGCCAAAACATCGGCGGCGAGCACGTCATCAAAGTCCACGATGACGGCGTCGAGGTCGTCGAGGTTGAGCAGTCCCGCGTGGGATGATTGTTGGCGCACGTCCAGGTCGGCGTGGGCCTCCAGTTGTGCCGCCAGGCCGGTCAGGAAGATGGAATCGCCGTAGAGCAAGATGTGTTTGATCATCATGATCACTCTGTACGATGTCCTGCATCCGCGGATGCCTTGCCCCCGCATGCTCTTGGCGGGTCAGAACTGTCTACACTGTAGCACAAGCAGAGGCGCGTGTCACTGGACTTTGGACTAAAAAAGGTCTAGTCTGGGCGACTAGACCTTGGTATAACGAGAATCGACTACACAGCCACACAGCCCGCTCTAGCCGGGTTTGCGACCCGGAGCCCCGCTGAAACCATCCGAAGACGGCCATCGGATGGCGGACAAAGTGCCGATTCTAAACCGCCGAATCGGGGGTGGCATACCCCCTCTGAACAGATGGCTGAGCAGTGGCGACGAGAGGCGACTCGCCGCGCAGGGAGATTCCTCCAGACGACGATGTGGGGGGCCTTGCTGCAATTGCGGATGGACGTACGATCAATGTCCGCAATGTCCGCCTGTTCCAGCATGATGCAATTATGAGATGTGATTAATGTGGAAGAACGCACACGATTTGGAAATCGTGGCTACAAAATTGCCGTCGCGGGGGAAAGGTCAGCGGGTTGGAAACGGATTCAAGGACGGGATTGAGGACACGGACAGCGGGTTAATTCAGCCTCTCGTAAGGCTGAACCGTTTGCAACCCAGGAATGAAGCGGTAATGCTTC
>Ga0180432_10010535_pt1 | contig 11049 bp, 6 predicted proteins | sample SS_ome_10_FD_132414 | JGI IMG/M metagenome (GOLD analysis project Ga0180432, IMG submission 132414) | Hypersaline lake sediment archaeal communities from the Salton Sea, California, USA - SS_1_MS_2 metaG | ecosystem: Environmental > Aquatic > Non-marine Saline and Alkaline > Hypersaline >... | reverse complement strand
ATGCGGGTTGCTGCTGCCGCTGTAGAGGAAACTGGACATGACCTTGCTGTCCGCGTCCCAAATGGCATTGAACTGACCGTTGCCGCTACCGCTGGCGCTGAAATTGACGCCCGCCGCGTTGCCGTAACTGTCGAGGAGATTGCTGGACGAGATCGTGTTTCCCTCGGAAGTCAAGTCGTTCCAGTTCGCAGCCGGGAAAGCACCGGCGATGTCGCTAGGGGCCAGATCGTCGTCATCTTGACTTCGGGGACCTCCCAGCGTGATGCTGATAGCTCCGTCGTTTTGCGTCGACGGCGACTGCACGTTGAGCATCACGCCGACGACCTCTTCCAGATCAAGCACGCTGTCGAAAACGCGGACATCGTCCAACTGCCCGTCGAAATAAACAGGCGTGCCACCCGAGTCGTCGATCCGGCCGAGCGACGAGAAGGGCGTGGTCATGATGCCGGTGGCGGAGGTTGCTTCTCCGCTTATGGCACCGTCAAGGTAAACCTGAACAACGCCGGTTGCGGAATCGCGAGTCAAGGCAACGTGATGCCACGTGCCGTCGTTTATGGGCGTGTCGCTCTGGGCTCCGCTAGTGCTGGCCGCTTGCACGCCGATCCGCCCGGAAGCATCCAGCCAACCCCAGAACACGTCGTTATCGCCGGGATTCTCGACGCCCGCGATACCGGGTGCCTCCCAAAAGGTATCATTGCCGGTTTGCGTGGTGCGAATCCAGAACGTCATGGTGGCCGTGCCGGAGAGCGTGTCATCGGGCTGGCTGCCGACGTTCACGTACTCGTTGCCGCCGTCGAAATCCAACGCACCGCCGTCGCGGCCGGAAATCCAATCGTCGGCGGGTTCCATGTTCGTCAGAGTGCCGTCGGCGCTGCCGGCCGAGTCGTCGGCAAGCGTTCCCGAGCCGTCGTCGAACTTCCAGTGATGAACGGGGGCCGGCGGCAGGGAGGGGATCACCATTACAACGGTCACCGTCGCGGTGTCGGTTCCTCCGAAACCGTCGCTTACGGTGTATTCGAAAGTGTCCGCGCCGATGTAGCCCGCTTCGGGCACGTAATGCAGAGTTCCATCGCCGTTGTCGGTTACCGTGCCGTGGGCACCCTGAGTGAAGGACTCAATGCTAAGAGAGTCACCCTGGGCATCGAAGTCGTTGGACAAAACTTCGACATCGACCGGAACGTGAAGCATGATCGTTGCGTTGTCGTCGACGGCGACCGGAGGGGTGTTTTCTCCATGCCATTCGGGCAAGATAACCACGCGGTCGAATATCTGCGCGTCGAATATCTCGCCGTGGAAGTAGGTTATGGTGGGGGTTTCGTTGTTGTCCAGTTGCCCCCAGCCGATGCGATAATTCTTTTCGGCCAATCCCGATTCGTTCGCCGAGTAGCTCTTCTGGGCTACCCGACTTCCATTGACATAGAGTTCGGCAAGGGAGCCGTCGAACGTCAGGGCCACGTGTTGCGCGACGCCGATTTCAACCGACACGCCCGTGTTCCAGGTGCCGGCTTGGTCCAAGCGAACCACGATCTGGCCGTTGTCCAAACCGAAGCCGCTGCCGTGTAGGCCGCCGTCGCGTTCGTTGTTCGAGTCGAACACCGGCTCGTAGTAGCTAACGTTGTCTGAACTGGCGGGCGTGATCCAAGCGGCCAGCGTTCGCTCCAGTCCGTTGTGAACGCCCGATTCGTAGGTGGTGCTCGTGCCGTTGAAAGTCATCGGCGCGTCGGCGAAGAAATGGCCGATACGCGACCCGACGCGACTGTTTACCGTCGACACTTCGCTCGCCGTGAGGGTAACGTTGTAGAAGCGGATATCCTCCAGTCGTCCCTGGAAGTAGTTTCCAGAAACGTCGCGACCGGCGTACAGATGCTCGGGCGACATGTAGTCGTTCGGCCCGAGGACATCGCGCGGCGTGGCACTGGTTGAAGTCTGGCCGGCGGCGTTTCCATCGACGTAGAACTTGGCCGTTGATCCGTCGAAGGTTACAACCAGATGGGTCCATTCGTTGACGTTGGCCGTCTGTGTCGAAACCAGCGTATCGACTTGCCCGTCGACGCTGATTGTCATCTGCGGCTTGCCTTGGGCGTTGCGGCCGGTCAGTTTCAGGTACGTGTCCGCCGAGGAGCCGAAATAGAGCAACGTCTCGTCCGTGTCGGTCGTTGTCGGCTTGAACCAGATCGAAAGGCTCCCGTCGTCCAGGTCGGCCACGCTACGGTCGAGCACGACGTACTGGTCGGTGCCGTTAAGCTCAAGTACGCGGCTGTTCATCTCGGCATCTTCGACTCTCTGCAAATCGCCGCGCAGCAGGGCATGTTCGGCGCCGAACTCGTCCCAAAGGGCTTCGCCTTCGGCCGCCTCGGTGCGGTAGGACGCAATCAGCCCGCGGGTCTTTCTCTGCGTGTCGCCATAGAACTCCTTGTACCAACCTCCCCAGGGGATGTGGCCGAAGTGAACGCCGTCGCTGAAGCTGAAGCTTTCCGAGTAATCGTGGTCCATGATGGCGGTGCCGGAGATGGTGCCGCCGAGTACCCACGCCGAGCCGCGGACTATTGCCGAGTCCTCGATTGTACCGCCCTGGATATGAGCGTACTCCTCGACCATGGCATCGCCGCGAATGGTTCCGTTGCTGATCAGTGCCTGATCGCGGACCACGGCGTTGTCCTCGACCAGACCGCCGGTAACGGCCGCGTAGCCGGAGATTACGGCGTTGTCTTGCACCGTGGCACCGCCGGCGACGACTGCGTAGTCCTCGACCCTGGCGTTGTTGTAGACCTTGGCCGAGCCGAGTACGCGGGCGTTGGGACCGACGTACGCGGAGGAATGCACCGTGGCGCTGTTATCGACCCAACCTCCGCCGTTTGAGTGGTAGTGGCCCGAGCCCTTGGCCCAATCCAACTGATGCGAGGAGGGATCGGCTCCGGTGATCCTCACTTCGTAAGAATAATGCAAACGGTCGGGATGCTTGTTGGCCCGTTTGCTGTTGGGGTAACTGCCATGATCGTAGGGGGAATCGAGCGAAAGATCGTCGGGCGTGGGAATAACGACCATCAGCACCCGGTTTTCGCCCCCGTTAAGCGCGAAGGAGTGCGTGCCGGGTTCCCATACGTCGCTGTAACGGGCGTTGCCCGCGTCGTCCACGGCCACCAGCGACCACCGCCAACCCTCGTCGGTTCCCAACAGGTCCATGCCGCGGAACTCGACGGTCACCGTGCCGGAACCGTCGGGCGTGAGTTCGTGGTAGATGTAACCGAACTTCTCCGGCGACTTCTCGAACGGTGATCGATGCCAACCGGGCTTGTCGGCCGAGGGAATCAGCAAGGCGCCGGTGCGGAACTCGAATGATGCTTGATCGTTCGGCGTGCCCCACAATCTCTCTTGCATTTCCGCGCCGTATTCAAAATCCAGCAAGGGCCAGTAGCGGAGAGTCTCTCCCACGACGTCCTGCACGGTTACGCCATCCGGCAGCAGCGTGTCGAGCTTCTCGTAGACGGTCATTTCCCGCGGCCCCTCCATCCACAGTTGGGCCGCTATGTCGGAATCCAAGCCGAGGTCTTCGGCATAGTCCTGCAAGGCGAGATGAATCCGCCAGTCGCCGTAGATCAACCGCCCGTGATCCTGACGAACGTTCGAGAAGTCGAAGGGCCTCATGTCCAACGAGGAACTTGAGCCGGTGAATATTTCGGAGAAGGCGAAGTTGCGATTCTCGCGGAGATAGTTGGCGTGCGATTCCCAATGGCCACCGGTGAGGAATCCCTGTTGATGGCTTTGCAGAACGTGGCCGTACTCGTGGGGAACCGGGTTGCCCCATCCCTCGTCGCGCAGGCCGCCCTCCGGAACGTTGAGATAGCCGAAGCCGTCCTTGCCGCCCATCCAGAAGCCGTTGTACCACGTCGTGTGGTTTACCTTGTAGCGATTTCCGTCGCGCTGCGAGTCATTCGAGTTCTCGAACGGTTCGTCGTAGCCGAGTACCTTGTCGTAGACCTGATAAGATTCCTCGAGCATCCGCAGAGCACGCCGTCCGTGAACCGCCGGATCCAAATTGGGGCCGACGACGAAACTTTCAGGCGACCACCAGAAGGTGAAGTGCTTCGACTCCATCTTGCTAAGATCGCTGAAGGTCTCGCCCGACTTGATGTTGAGATTCGTGTTGACGATCAACACGTCGCCGGGCAAATCGCCGACTTCAACGTAATCGATCGCTATCGAATCGCCCGCGTCGCCGTCGCCCTGCGACTCTATCCGCAGATCGGTGAGCGTGTCGCGCCACCACGTTTCCAACCCGAGGTCCAGACGATAGGTTCGCCAAGCCCCGTTGTCGGGAATATCGCTGTCGGGAATAATGAACTCCCGCGCGGTGGAGAAGCCGCCGCGGGTGGTCGTGCCAAAAGAGAAATTCAGATCGCCGCTGTAGCCCGAGGGCATCGCCAAGCGGATTTGAAGATAATCGTAGTAGCCGAAATCCAGATCCGGGCCCGAGCTGATGTCTTCCAGGTCCAATCGCAACGGGGTGCTCGTGCTCGCTGGATAGTCGACCGTCAGCACGCCGCCGGAGACCGAATCCAACGTGCCGGACTCGATTTGCCAATCCTCCAAATCGCCCGGCGTATTCCACTCGCCATAAATGATCGAATTCATTAGCCGGTCGGCCGGATTGATGTCAACGGCCGCGGCCATGTCGAGCAACTCTCTCCGCTCAAGCGGTTCAAACCGCAATTGCTTCTGTCTCGGTCGGCGCGCTCGCTCCTCGCTTCCTCCTCGACCGCGACTCGGCGCGGTCGACGGGTGCCTGGTGTCGTCCATTGCTATCAGGGTCCTTCGGCTAGATATGTTATGTCTGGGACGCGCGTGCCGCTGGGTCGCGCCGCATCGCATCCGGCCACTTGATCGATTACCGCTGCTTCCGATTCCGCCCTCAATACTATCATAATCCGAAAAATCGGTCCACGAAAAAGCCAGCAATCCAATGTGCTTTTAGGTTACCTGTCTCATGTCAGAAATATCCGCATTCTTTGGGAGGGTGCCGAGCGTCCAGAAAGAAGTGGCATAAACCCCGTGTTCATGGAATTCTTGAGACCGTTCATTTGCAAACGATTCCAGCCGGATGTTGCAGCCAACCTCCCAGGCAAGGCGACGCCAACGAAAAAGGACTCACGTCGAATCGACGTAAGTCCTTATCTGGAACATTGCGGGGAAAGACGATGCCCCCACGGGAACTGGTGTTTCCAACCACGCCGAGGCCGCTTGGCTCAGAGCACTAACCGCCAAAATGCTCCGTGCCGTCCGTCTTGGCGATTATTGTCACGCCGCTGTCGGTGACGGTGAAGCCGCGCTGCTCGTCCAGGGCGCGATCGTAGCCGACCTCGAAACCGGCCGGTATCTTAACTTCCTTGTCGATTATCGCGCGGCGGATCTTCGTGTGGCGACCGATGTCCACGCTGTCGAAAAGAATCGAGTCTTCAACGTGCGAGTAGCTGTTGATACGCACGTCCGGGCCGAGGATCGAACGCTCGACCTGACCGCCGGAGACGATTGAACCCTGGCAGACGATACTGTCCAACGCCTGGCCGCGACGGGCCGTTATGCCCTTCTCCGCGAAAACAAACTTCGGCGGCGGAAAGTTCGGCTGAAACGTGCGAATCGGCCAGCGATTGTCGTACATGTTCAACTGCGGATCGACCGAAATCAGGTCCATGTTCGCTTCGTAATACGCGTCCAACGTGCCGACATCGCGCCAGTAGGCTTCCCGCTTGCGGTTCTCGTCCATGAAGGGATACGCAAACACGCGGTGGCTTTCGATGATCGAGGGAATAACGTTGTGGCCGAAGTCGTGGGCGCTGTCCGGCCGCGTGGCGTCGAGGCACAATTGCTCGAAGAGAAATCGGGCGGTGAAAACGTAAATGCCCATCGAAGCCAAGGCATGCTGATCGTCGCCGGGGATCGATTTCGGCTCGGTCGGCTTCTCTTCAAACCCGATCACCCGGCTGTCGGTATCGATCTGCATGACGCCGAACTGGTTGGCCTCGTTGAGCGTCACTCGCAGGGCGCCGATGGTCAGGTCGGCTTCGTTCTCGATGTGCCGCTTGACCAGATTCATGTAGTCCATCTTGTAGATGTGATCGCCGGCCAGGATCACGACGTAGTTGGGGCGCTCCTTCTCGATGGTGTAAATGTTCTGATAAACGGCGTCGGCCGTGCCCTGGTACCAATGCTCGTCGATTCTCTGCTGTGGGGGCACGACGTCGATGAACTCGCCCAACTCCCGGCAAAGATATCGCTGCCAGCCGAGGTTGATATGCCGGTCGAGGCTGATTGCTTTGTACTGCGTCAGCACGAGCATCTTCCGCACGCCGCTGTTTAGACAGTTGGAGAGCGTGAAGTCGACGATCCGATACGCGCCGCCGAATGGCACGGCCGGCTTTGCCCGATCTCGGGTAAGCGGCTCGAGCCGGGCGCCTTTGCCGCCGGCAAGGATTACAGCCACGACGTCTTTCATTGGTGATTCCTTTCGGAAGCGCGGCCGGTTAGACACCGCGCCTATTCCAATTCTAACGAATCGGTCGCCCGCCTGAAGGGGTCGAAGCGGTCAGCCGGGCAAAACTCATCGAGACCGCATGTCTCGACTTATATATATTGCCCACATTATGGCAAGAAGCCAGAAACCAATGGGTAATTTTCCCAACACCGGCGGATAGTTGTCGTTCGTCGAGGAGAAAGGGACGTTTGCGCAAAGTTTACCGCGTGAAGAAGGTGCGGGACGTGCCGGGGAGATTGTGTTCAAACGTTCCCGATCCGCAGCCACGGACGCAGACTATTTGGTTCCACTTCCACGGGCTGCCACCCGAGGCTATTTGCCTTTCTCTCGTCCCCCCCTAGCCTCGGGCGGCAGCCCGTGGAGAAGCTTGCGCATCCCGGGATTCTTGTCCGCGAACTCGTCGCCGTCAAACGAAAGGTTCTCAAATGCCTGTCCTTCTGCTTCATCTAGTTGCTGCAATTATCGCGTGGGGCTAAAATGACACCAAACCTCGCACTATCCCATACTGAAGATCGCCTTCCGTTCCGGACATCCTCCAATGGCCGAAGATCGCAAACCTTTGACGCTTCCGCCGGCCGCTGAAACCGATGACAATGCCGTCGAGATGGCTCGCTGTTGGATTGCCGAAGGCGGGCTGCACTGCGTACTCAACATCGGTCACTGGCAGAAGGCCTCCGAAACCGATGAACGTCATGCCTGGGGAATAATGCTTGCCGATATCGCGAGGCACGTTTCCAATGCACTTGAGGATGTCACCGGACTTGATCGTCGAGAATCGCTCCGCATGGTTGTCGATTCGTTCAATGCTGAAATTGGCCACGCAACATCCACGCATGACGGGCAATGGCCCACCATGAACAATCCCGCGGAAGAGTTCTGGGCGGATGACGACCCGTAGGGAGCCTTGTGCGTTTGTTCTTTTGCTCTCATACTAGCGACTGCAGGAAATCAATGATGAATGCAAGTCCCAAGCATTTCCAGGAAATCGTGGACCTTTTGCTGAAACTACCAAATGGGTTCAACGCACGGATTCTTGAATACTCTGATGTTCGGTGCAAAGATGCGTCAATCCCGTTGCATCTAATTCACTCGTTCCTGGTCGATGCCCATGAGGATCCTCTCTCTGAAAAAGATTTGTCCGCATTCCGCGAAATGCCGGAGTTTCAGGCACTGGTGGATGTAGTCGCAGGATCGGTTCTCGGTAATGTGTTGACCGTTGACAGTTCTACGGCACTCCTGAAGTTCCGCGATGATTTCGGGCACGATGACAGATTCGCATTGGCAATGTACCTTCTATCCCGAACAGGAGCTGTGGGTCAAGGGGGCAACTGAGGTTGGATGTGGGAGGACACTTGAGTCCAGAGGGTGATTGACCGGGACGTACTATGCCTGTCCTTTTTGTCTAACGTTCCCGATCCGCAGCCACGGACGCAGACTATTTGGTTCCACTTCCACGGGCTGCCACCCGAGGCTATTTGCCTCTCGCGTTTCCCCCCTAGCCTCGGGCGGCAGCCCGTGGAGTAGCTTGTCGGCCCTGGATTCTTGTCCGCGCCCTACTTCAGTACAACCCATTTCCCTTGCACACGAGCAACCACCAGCGGACCGGCCGTTAGACTTGTTTCCTTCGTCTCGCGGTCCCTGCCTCTAAAGAAGTAGGCGCCCACATCGTCGTGCTCCGCTCCGGCGTACACGAGTACGGCCCGCTTTCCAAAGATCATTTTCATGTCCTCAAGTGGCGTGATCCACTCGAATTGTCCGTTATTGATTACGTTGGCCACATTTGTGTTGATCTCTTGGATGTCTTCCTCAGATATCCATCGACCCCATGGCGTTGCCACGAGTTCCAGGTTGGACAGCCGTGTGGCTCGCTCACCATCTCGCTTATCGTAACAGTCCTTCAATTCTCGAATGTACGCCATAATCTCTTCTCGCTGTTGGTCGCGAGACTCGAGGTCGTCAGGCAGCAGCTCATAGACCGACTTCTGTAGGCTCTCGTCGAGTTCAAAGGTGATCGTGACAGGCTCTCCGTCGGTCTGCAACCAGGATTTCCCATACACGTTCTTGATCTCAACGTTGCCCGTTTCCTCAAGTGCAAAGGCATTCGTGAGGAGAATTTTTGCAAAAACGCGTGCGGTGTGCTTTCCTTCGAATCGGATTTCGTTCTTACCCGGTTCTAGCAGGTGAGCGAGTTGAAACAGATGCCCTCCCCACACGTGGATGAACCACGGTGAATCGTTGACGTAGACCACTACCTCGCCACCGGTGTCGTCACCGCCGAACTGTATCACGGAGTCGTTGTCAAAAGCGTCTTCATTGCCCCACGTATCTTCCCCGAGCACAACCAGTATTCGATCTGTCGTGTTCACGAGTGTCGCCTTCTCCTTGGAAGTGTCTGAACTTTGGTTACACCCCGCTGCAACCAAGGCTGCAAAAAGAGCCAGCGCGATGAAGACATCTCGCCCGTTATGTATGTCTATTGCCATGACATAGTAGCCTTTCATTGAAGCATTCGGTGACTCTTTTCATTTCGCTCATGAGCCACAGTACCGGGCACCTATTCCAAAGTCAGTATAAAGGACAGGCATAATACCTCTAGCATCCCTCTCGTTCCATTCGACCAACCGACGGAAATCAACACGACAACCACCGCTCGCATGGGTGGTACGCATCGCGTTTTCCGCTCATTTAGGGCCCATTCCGCCTTTTCCGCCCACGGCCCTTGCACAATCCCACTCGGTTTGATAAACTACTTTGCAGTACAAAGTGACGTCCGACGGTCGAGGAGGATTTGACATGGATCACGACGAAGCTCAGGCGCGGATGCAGGAAATTCAGCGGATCATGGAAAGGGCCACGCTGTGGACGATTCTGCCCGGTATGGCGGCCGTTATCGGTGGGCTGATTGTCATCGTCGGCTGCGTGGTCAGCTTCCTGGTGTTCCGCTCGGTCGAGAATGCGACGTACAGCCCGATCGATTTCGCCGCCATGCTGGAACTGTCGATCAACGCTCAGTACGCCTTCTGCGTGATGTGGTTTCTGATCGGCGTCGGCGGAATCGTCGTCGAGGTGCATCTTGCCCAGAAGCACGCCAAGCGGCAGGGGATCTCGCCCACGGGCCGCTCGGCTAAGCTGGCCTTCTTCTCGCTCACGCCAAGTGTCGTGGTGGCCATGGTAATGACGGTCAAGTTCCTCATGCCGGCCGAGCCGCTGGCGCGGGAAGTGCAATACATCGTGCCGGTGTGGATGATGCTCTACGGAACGGGCGTCTATACGGCCGGACTGTTTTCAATCCGCGCGCCGAGGGTTCTCGGCTTGGCGTTTATCTCCGCGGGCATCGTTTCACTACTATTCCTACAGCAATACGGCGTCATCACCGCCGCCGTCTCCTTCGGTTTGTTCCACATCCTGTTCGGCTTGTACGTCATCCGCAAACAACGAACCGGTTCGGCCAAATGAGCGATTCGATCAAACCCGACGATCTCGACGCGATCATCCACGAACGCGTGCGGCTGGCAATCGTGTCGGCCCTGGCCGTGGCGCCCGAGCTTAGCTTCAACGAGTTGAAGGAAACCCTCGGGCTGAGCGACGGCAACCTGAGCGCGCATTCGAAGAACCTCCACAAGGCCGGCTACATCGAGATCGAAAAGACCTTCAAAGGACGACGCCCCCACACGACCATGCGGCTAAGCCCCACCGGCCACGCCGCCTTCCGGCGATACGTCGAGACGCTTCGCAAGATAATCGACACGGGCGAATCGACCGGAGAAACAGATTGATATACGAGACGAACAATTTTTTTTGGACGTTCACTTTGTCATGAAAAGTGAAGATTGAAGAGGCCCTACTGTCGCTCGCATGAACAGAAGGAGAGGTACCATGAAACGTCGCTTGCTGCTGATTCTGCCGGCACTTCAACAACTGGACAATTACGATTTCCGGCTGATCAAATACTCGCGATTTCCGCCGCTTAGTCTGCTGACAATCGCGGGAATGACGCCCGAGGACGAGTGGGAAATCATCGTCCGCGACGAGCACATCGAGTCGTCCGAAGTCGAAGCGCACGTCGATCTGGTCGGCATCCAGACGTACATCTCTTGTGCCTCTCGGGCGTATGAACTGTCTGCCCGCTGGCGGCGGCGAGGGGCCAAGGTGGTCCTCGGCGGCTTGCATCCCACGAGTCTGCCCGAGGAGTCGCTGCAACACGCCGACGCAATCTGCACCGGACCGGCCGAAACGGTTTGGGGCGAGATACTCGATGATTTCAAGCGGGGGCGGTTGAAAGAGAAGTACGCGGGCAGATGCGACGGTTCGGCCTCCATGGTCCCCTTGCCCCGACGCGACTTGATGAACCCGCGCGGATATCTGATTCGCAACACGATGGTCACCTCGCGCGGTTGCCCCCACTCGTGCGACTTCTGCTATAAGAGCAGCTTCTGGGGGCCGAAGTACTACGAAGCCCGACCGATGGCCGAGATCGAACGGGAGTTGGAAACGGTTGAGGACGGCCTGGTCTTCTTCCT
>Ga0180432_10010534_pt1 | contig 11049 bp, 10 predicted proteins | sample SS_ome_10_FD_132414 | JGI IMG/M metagenome (GOLD analysis project Ga0180432, IMG submission 132414) | Hypersaline lake sediment archaeal communities from the Salton Sea, California, USA - SS_1_MS_2 metaG | ecosystem: Environmental > Aquatic > Non-marine Saline and Alkaline > Hypersaline >... | reverse complement strand
TTGTCCAGCAGTGCTGGGCAGGGCTTCACTTCTGACTTGGATCGAACGACTCGGACGGCAAACCGTGGATGGTTGGCAATAGCGGGTCTTCCGGTATGTGTTCGGCGGCGTAGTGCCGCGCGCTAGACCAGCGCCAATCGATGGCGGAAGCACAGAGTCCACGTCGCACTGGATTCAAATGCAGGTAATCAATTGCCGACAAGACGGTCTTGGCTCCTGTCAGATTTCGATCGTATCCGGGACCCTCCTGCCAATAGCGAAAGGTCTCGACTCCCGGTCGTTGGCGGATCGTCAGCTTCTCGAGCAACCGACTTTCCGTCGAAACGAGCAATTGCTTGATGCGATACGAGTACGATCGTTTGATTGCGCGAAGCAACCGGTCAATGCCGGTCGCCTCCCGCCTCGGATACACGACAAGATGGACATGCTCGGGCATGTAGACAAAGGCGACCAACCCATACCGTTGTCCGTTCATGGCCCGATCAATGCTCTCGCTCAGCATGCCCCGCCAAAGGTCGTTTGTCAGTAACGACATGCGACCGTAGCAGGAGAATGTCAGCTCGTGAACATGGCCGGGGTCGTCGTAGTGACGAACTCGTTTACGGTGTGGCTGTTGCCGTCCCATGGGCACACATGATACCCCTATCCACACTGTTGGACAAGCCAGCAGTGGCACCCAGCCCCGCATCGCCGACAGGCCGGCAGTGGCACTCAGCTACCACAAGCATCAGGCCAAAATGGCGTCTTACTGGCTTGAAGTCTGCGTATTGGCAGACGGCTTGAAATCCAAAGCTTGGCGGGTATCATTGTACCACGCCGGGTGCCACTGCTGGCTTGTCCAGCAGTGCATGGCTGAGTCAACCGTATTTGCTACACTGCTGGGCAAGCCAGCAGTGGCACCCGCACGAAAGGAAGCACCCATGTATTCCGAAGACGCTGGATCGTATCCGCCGGTCGACGAGGTGATCGAGACCGACGTGCTGGTGATCGGCGCCGGTGTGTCGGGCTATTGCGCGGCGATCCAGGCAGCCAGGGCCGGATGCCACGTGGTGCTGGTCGAAAAAGACAGCGTGCTCGGCGGCAACTCGGGACCGAACGTGGGCGTGCATATCACGGGCGCCGATCGGTATCACCATTACTCCAGCGAGACGGGCATCATCGCCGAGCTTTCGGAAGAGAAGGCCTGGTGCGTGGCCCAAACGCAGGTCTCGCCCGGTACGCTCAATTGCAACATCTCGCGCCGCTGGGAGGCCGTCGTGCAGACGGCACTCGAAGCGGCCGGCGTCCGCGTGCTCAAACGGCACTGGGCCACGGTGCCGGTGGTGGAACAGGACCAGATCGTTTCGGTCCGGGTGGAAGACCTGGCGGCTTTCGTCACCAGGCGGATCGACGTGCGACACTGCGTCGTCGAGGCCTCGGGCGACGGCGAAGTGGCCGCCTGCGCCGGGGCAAGCTTTCGCTTCGGTCGTGAGGCTCGCAGCGAACACGGTGAGCGCTCCGCCCCCGAAGTGGCCGACGCGCTCGTACAGGGCTCCAGCCTGATGGCCATCGCGCAAAACACGGGCCGGCCGATCGAGTTCATCCCGCCGCCCGGCTTGCCGCCATACGAACCGCGGCTCTGGTTTCACCGGCCGGGCGATGGCTGGCACCAGAGGACGTTCCTGCCGGATCGCGACCTGGTCTTTCTCTACATCACCGAAACGGGCGGGCACCTCGACACGATCCGCGACGACGGCCAAATCTACGAAACGCTCTTGAAACAACTTTGGGCCGAGTGGGACCACATCAAAAACGGCCCCCACGCCGATGACGCCCGAAACTGGGACCTGGTTTGGGTAAGCCCCAAGGCGGGCAAGCGCGAAAGCCGGCGATTCCTGGGCGACGTGATCCTCACCCAGACCAATCTCGAATCGGGCCGCCAGTGGCCCGATGCCGTCGCCTACGGCGGCTTCGATCTCGACGTCCATGAACCGCACGGCACCACGGCCGACATCGTCTCGTACTCCGTTCCACCGCTCTATTCGATTCCCCTGCGAAGTCTCTACTCCAAGGACATCGCTAATCTCTTTCTGGCCGGGCGGCTGGCGAGCACGACCCACCTCGCCCACGGCTCGGTTCGCTTGATGCGGACCGGCGCGGTCATCGGCCAGGCGGTGGGCATGGCGGCCGCGTTGTGCAAGCAGCACGCCTGCACACCCCGCCAACTCACTGAGATGCACATCAGCCAGATCCAGCAACGCCTGCTTGCGGCCGACGCCACGATCCTCGGCGTTCCGAACACCGACGAAGCCGACCTGGCGCGGAACGCCCTGGTGCACGCCACGAGCGAGGAGACTTTCAACGACCAGGCCGTCGGCGGCTGGCTCCCGCTCGACCGGCATCGTGGCCTGGTCCTCTACGACTGGCCAACGACACTTCGCACGGTGGATCTGTACCTGAAAAACGAATCCGGCAAGTCGCGGCCGGTGGAGTTGACCGTATCCAAAACGCACTTCGAGAGGACCTGGAAGACGCACGCGGAATTCACGGCCCACCGCTGGCGCGACTTGCGGGTGGAGCGGTTCGAGCAGATCGCTTGTCAAACGACCCAAGTGCCGGGGCACTTCGAGGGCTGGGTTCGGTTTGAACTGCCCGAGCAATTGGCGTTGCACGCGAAGTATCCGGCCATCGAGGAAGACCGGCTGCTGATTGCGGTGGCTCCGTCGCCCGGCGTGAGTTGGGCCGTGGCCGAACACCCCTGCGAGATCGCCACCAGCGTGGAGCGTGAGGAAGGTGCAAACGAGTGGCAGTCTCGTAGCGGCGATGTCGATGAATCGGCCCAGGTGGAGTTTCCCGACCCACACACGCCGGTCCGATGCCTTCCGCCGGCCGAGCGGATGATGGTACGGCTGAACCCGGCTCCACCGGTCGGCGAGGCGGCCAACGTGCTCAACGGATACGCCCGGCGATTCTCCACCGCGCCGACGAACATGTGGATCTCGCGGCGAGGCGATCCGTTGCCGCAGGTGTTGACACTCGAATTCGACCGGCCCACCCGCTTCGACACCGTGCACCTCACTTTCGACACGCTCTACGACGATTACCACGACATGCCGCACAACTACGGTCCCCGGGCGGCCGGGATGTGCGTTAAGGATTATCGGCTGGAGGTCCGGCAGGATGAAACGTGGGAGCCGGTCGTCTCTGCCGAAGGCAACTACCACCGCCGCGTCGTCCACCGTTTCGAGCCGGTCACGACCACGGCCCTACGGCTGGCGGTGCTCGACATGCACCAGGCGAATCGCTACGGTGCGAGGGTCTACCAGGTTCGCGTCTACGATCGAACGGAGTCGTAGAGCGGGCATCGCCTCGCTTGCCCCAAACTCCATAACGGACACTACCCCCGCAGAGGCATGCAAGCAAAAAACAGTGCGAGGAATTTGCTTGCGCCAAGAAATGTGGATAGGATAATAGTGTGAAAGTCTGACCGATCGGCCGGACGTACTCATCCTGCAAGTTCTCAACCCGGAGGTTGGCAGCATGGCTCTCTTCAGAAACGTGATCATACAACGCATGAAATATGGCCAGCTGTTCCTTGCCGGTTTTGTGCTGCTGGCTCTTGCGTCAGGTACGGCCGAAGCAGTATTGATCGCCCAGGACCAGTTCATGATTGGAGCGGGCGACTACACGGCCGGGAGCAGCATTGTCGGGCAGAGTTCGGCGTGATCGGTCGGATTTACCGGGACCTGGGGTTCGGGCACAACGTCGGTGATCAAGACACAGAATGAGAATATGACCTACGGGTCAGGCGGAGACGTTGTGGGGCAGTTGGCCACCGCCGGGGGATCGGTCCAGATCGACACCTCGCCCTACAACGACGCCTACCGGTCCGTGTACCGTTCACTCGCCTCGTACGGTACGGCGGGGTCCTATTATCTCAGTGGGCTGGTGTCGGCCCCGGACGACTCCAACGGTGAAGCCCTGATGGGGCTGATCGGCCCGACTTCCAGCGTCCGCTGGGGCTTTGTCGGCGAGAAGGCAACCATGCGCTTAGGAGAGGTGCCGGCTGGGACCGGCAAACCGACCGGTGGTAGCGACCACGTGTTTTCGGCGACCACTTTCACACCCGACAAACCGGCGCTGTTCGTCCTGAAGATCGACGTCGACAACGCCGGGAACGACACGGCCTCACTTTGGTTCAATCCGGCACAGTATTCCTCGGAAGCCGTCGCCGGCCCACCCTCTATCGTCGCCAATAGCGAAGATTTCTGGAACAACGCAACTCTCGCCGGTGAACTACTCATTTCCAACCAGAATTTCGCCGCTGCGGGCGTGAGTAAGTATGACGAAGCCCGCTTCGGCACCACCTGGGGCGACGTGGTCCCCCAAGCCGATGTCAAGATCGAGCACCTCGGCTTCCAGGAAGATGTGCTGCCCACGGCCACCTACACGCATTTGGGCTGCGAATTGCGCGAGGGCGCGCCGACCGAACACCACAGTACCGATCCCAATATCAGGGTGGGTTATCATACCGCCTCAACCATTCTGAGCATGCGGCCCGTGTTGGCGTTCGATCTGAGCGAGCTGAACCCGAACAATGCAATCGACGAGGTCACCCTCCGCATGACGATCGATTCGTGGTCAGGGAGCAACCTGGGCGACGTCAAGCTGTATGCCGTTCTGCCCGGCGACCTCGGTGAACAGATGGTCGAGAGCCAGACAAGCTGGAACGACCGGAATTCGGCCGATCCGTGGACCACTCCCGGCGGGGACTTCTATCCGACCGCACTTTCGACCGTTTCGGGGTTGAATTCGACGGTCTACCCAGCCGAAAGCGAAGTGGTCTTTGAATCGACTGCCAACCTGGTGGCAGCGACCCAGGCCGCTTTGGACGCCGGCCGGCCGCTGGAGCTGATCATGTTGGCCCCCGACGTGGAGGGCGGCACCAGCAACCATTTTGTCCGCTGGCGGTCCGACGATTGGGGTTCCAGTCTGGAGCAGATGATGACCCGGCCGCTCCTTTCGGTTTCGTACGTCGTGCCCGAACCGTCGAGCATCCTGCTGGCTGCCATTGGATTGCTGGCCCTGGTTGGTTACACTTGGAGGTGTCGAAGTACCTAGTCGAAGAAAAAGGTTCATCCGGGAATTTCGGGGAAGGGTGCCATGGGCGGCTTGCCCGCCCTTGTCGGGGCGTCAGCAAGCAGGGACGGACAAGCCGTCCCTGGCACCCATCTGGGACACGTTCCCCGCAAATGCCGGATGAACAAAGAAAAAGGGGAAAGGAGCAAAAAGGGGACTGGTACACTTTGCCGGCCGGGGGCCCGATGGGTGCTTCGCACAAATTGTGCCTTTCTCTTTTCTCCGGCGAATCGCTCCGGCTCCGGAGACCATGGTCATGAAAAGGAATTCCTTGGGAAGCCTCCGTTCCGGGGGTTTTACGCTCGTAGAGTTGTTGGTGGTGATCGCGATCATCGGGATTTTGATCGCGTTGCTGTTGCCGGCGGTGCAGTCGGCCCGGGAGGCGGCCCGGCGTACACAATGCTCCAACAACCTCAAGCAGATTACCCTAGCGATACACAATTATCACTCGGCGCACAAGAGTTTTCCACCGGGTGGTATCACGAAGATTCCCAAGAGCACTTGCCTTCTGGACTGCCAGACGTCGGGCAACCGCGCGACGTGGGGTGGGGCCAACTGGGCCGTGATGATCCTCCCCTACCTGGAAGACACGGCCCGATACGATCTTTACGACTTCTCCGGCTCGTTCTCCGCCCTCTACTGGGTGCCGGGCTCGACCAACTTCTCCGTGCAGTTTCAACCCAACCCAAAGTTCCAGTGCCCTTCGGACCCCAACTCCCGCCCCGAGATCTGCAACACAAACTACTTCGGATGTCAGGGCGGCGGGGCCACATACCTGTGTGCCGGTTCCGGTGGCGTGTTTCCTCGGGTCTGCTTCCATAACGGGATCTTCCACAACAACTCCAGCTTTAGGATCAGCCACGTGGCCGACGGCACGTCGAACGTGTTCCTGGTGGGTGAGACGAAATACTGCCCTCATCCCGACGGCCACGCCACGGGCGCCTACGCGAGCTGGGACAGCGCGTTGCGGATTTACCCGGGCACGGTGTATCCGTTTCCCTTAGGGCTCTGCGCGGCCATGGAGGCAATCAACTCAGCCGAGTGGCCCACGTGGAACCCGTCCAGGACGTTCACCGGCGACGTGGCCTCGTCGACGTTCGGCAGCCTGCATCCGGGCGGATGCCACTTTGGCATGGCGGATGGGTCGGTGCACTTCATAAGCGAGACGATCGACATGGCCCTGTACCGCGGCCTGGGCGCACGCGAAGACGGTTTTCCGGTGGGAGGATTTGACCAGTGAGCAAGAATGCAATCGGGGCCGTCGCTGGTGCCATGCTGGCCTTGGGGCTTTTGGCCGGCTGCGGCGGCCCTGCCGGGCCCGCACGCTATGACGTCGAAGGTGTCGTCACCTACGACGGCAAGCCCGTGCCCGCCGGCCGCGTCGTCTTCGAGCCGGACTCCGCCAAAGGCAACCAGGGACCGGCCTGCTATGCCGATATCGAGGACGGGAAGTACGCCAGCCCATCGGGCAAGGGAACAGTCGGCGGTCCGCACGTCGTGCGGATCAACGGCTCCAACGGCGTACCCCATGACGAGTCACCCTTGGGAACCGCCCTGTTTCCCGAATACCGCACAAACGTCGACCTGCCCAAGGAAACGGCAACCCACGATTTCGATGTCCCGGCTTCGCACAAGTAGACACCGGGTGAATTGGCCGCGGTTTTGTCGGCCGGATGGTTCGGGTGATACGCACGATGGCAGCGGCCTGAAAACATCTGAGAGGAGTCCCCGTATGAATACCCGCCTGTTCTCTTCCCTTGCGGTCACCTGGCTGATTTGTGCCGGAACATGCCTTGCCGACGAACAGACGAGCCTGCTCGTAAACTCGCCGTCGGGCGAAGAGGCCTCAAAAACCGGCCAGCCAAAAGGAACCAGTTATGCTTCGGTCTTTGCGCTTCGGCCCGGCGAACCAACCCTGGTGGTCGAATATCCGTGGAAAGCGCATGCCATCCCGTCGGTTGAGGTCCGCCTGTTGACCGGCGAGCTGCCAGAGCCCGCCGAGATTCGACCGCTCGTGTTCATGAAGAACTTCATGAAAGGCGACGTGAACATCCGCGTCTATCGCTGCTACGACCACTCGGCCAGTAGTCCGACACGCGTGGCCTTCACGGAGAAGGATATCGATTTTGAAGCTGTCGGGCAGAGGAATTCCCTGGGAAAACCGTCGGTGTGCCTTTTGCACCGGATCACCGAGGGTCCGGCACCCGGCGCCGGGGCCGTGTTCTGCTTGCTCGACTCGTGGGCGGTAAACAAGGGGCTGCTCTACTTCGATTTGCCGAAGGAGTATTTTCCCAAGCCGGGCACGCTTCGCGTCTGGTTTTTCGGGCGAGGTGACCTTGTCTGGTCTGAAATGGTTGCGTGGCCGGGATACTGAGCGTCTATTCTTCCCGCGTGATTGCCAAGATCTCGTCGAGCAGACAGCCGTTGGTACCGATGCCTTGGCCGGAGTGGATGGTGGGCCGACCCTGCCAGTCGGTAAACGTGCCGCCGGCTTCTTCGAGGATGGGCAGAAGCGGGGCGGCGTCCCAGACGGCCATCACCGGGTCGACCATCAGATCGGCCCGACCCGTGGCCACCATCAAGTATCCGTAGCAGTCACCCCAAGTGCGGCTGAGGCGGGTAGCGGCTTCGAGCCGCTGGTAAACACCCCGGCGACCGATGGCATCGAAACTGAGGACCTCGCTCGTCAGGAAGAGAGCCTCGGCCAGAGTTGGGCATTTTGAGACCTTGGCGGGCTGGGGCGGATTGCCACCCGATACGTACCAGGCCCCCTGCCCTACCGCCGCGTAGACACATTCGTCCAGCGCCGGGATCAGGTCTACGCCCGCCACCGGCTCACCTTCCCGTTCGATCCCGACGAGGACCCCGTAAAGCGGCACGCCGTGGATGAACGACTTAGTTCCATCGATGGGATCGATAATCCAGCGGAAACCGCTACTGCCCGGCCGGTCCGGAAACTCTTCGCCCAGGATGGCGTCATCCGGAAACGCTTCGGCGACCCGTCGGCGGAGAAATTCTTCGGCCTGCCGATCGGCTACGGTAACCGGCGAGTCGTCGCCTTTGCGTTCGACCGCCAGGTCCCGGCGGCGGAAGTATTGCAGGGTGATCCGGCCGGCCTCGCGAGCCACCGCGATTGCCAGCTCGAGCCGACGTCCGGTGTCTGATGTACTCATATTCATAACGCAAGAATAACCTAACGCGCCCGCGGCCGCAACCGAGCCGCGGGTGCCCGTCGCGGCTTCACGCGATGCTTACTGAACAAACCACTGCACGAGACCCTCGCGGCGCGGAGAATTCTCGGCCCGTGCTCTAACGTCGTCGCAGCATTTCTCTGCGATAGCGTCGCATCACGTCTGACCGCAACAAGAGCCCGACCACGCGCTGTGACTCGCCCTGCCCTGATTCCACGGGCAGGCTTTCGATATCGGAGGCGCCGAAATCTCGCAGCGCTTCCAGCAGATTGGCGTTGGCGGGCAGCGCAATCGGCGCCATCTGGGCAACGTCTTCGGCATTGAGCAATTGCGGCGAGATGTCGGTGTCGAGGACCCGGCGCAGGTCATCCGGCCGAATGATGCCGACCAGCTTTCCCTCATCGTTCATCACCGGGAGGCTTTCGATATGGGTGTTGGCCCGGGCAACGCGGACGATCTCGGCAAGGTTGTCGGAGTGACGCACGGTGGGGAAATCGCGGATCATGACGTTGCGAACCATGATGTGCTCCAGCCGGTGTATCTCGTGTCCGCGAGCGATCCATTCTTTTCGGCGGCTGAGCTTTTTCAGGTAGATACTGTCGGGATCGATAAACCGGGCGACCACGCCCGCCAACCCGGCAGCCACCATGATCGGTAGGATGATGCGGTAGTCGCTGGTCATCTCGTAGACGATGAGGATGGCGCTGAGCGTGCCGTGGGTAGTGCCAGCCACGACGGCCCCCATACCCACGATGGCGTAGACACCCGGATTGGCACTGACACCCGGAATCAACAGGTTGCAGACCACCCCGAAGGACGCCCCCAGCGTCGCGCCGAGGAACAAGGAGGGTGCAAAGATACCGCCGGAGCCGCCCCCGCCGAGTGTCAGACTTGTCATCAAGGGTTTCAGAAGTGCCAGCGGCAGGAGCCACCAAAGTTGCAGCAACATCCCCTCCGGGTCCAGCTTCAGAACCTTGTTCTTGCCTCTCGCGGTATGCACCGCCGTGAGATCCCCGACATCCAAATCCTCCGGATTGTCTTTATTCTCCAGGTGCAAAGTATGATCGACCACGCCATATCCCACGCCAAGTAACGGCGGAATCGGTCCGCGGTCTCTGATCTCCTGCTCGGCGGCGGGTGAGACCTCCGGCGGCATCATTGGATAGAGCGCCCCGGCAACACCAACCAACGCCCCGAACACCAGGGCCCGAGTCCACCATTTTGGCAACCGGCGCTCCCCGAACTCCTCCACACGGTACAGCAGCTTCGTGAAACCTACCGCCGCCAAACCGCACAGCAGGCCCAGCAGGAAGTAGGAAGGCAATTCTTCCCAGGCTCCCTGAAACGTGTGGTGCAACTCGGGAAAAGCCGGATTCATGCCGTGCTCGCCGGCATGCACCTGAACCACGTCGGCCAGCACGCTGGCCACCACGATGGGGGTGAGACTTTCCACGGCGAAACTGCCCAGGATTATCTCGCTGGCAAACATCACCCCGGCCAACGGCGCGTGAAACGTCGCGCTGATCCCCGCCGCCGAACCCGCCGCAACCAGAACCTTGATATTCCGGGGCGATAACTTGAACCATTGACCGGCCATGCTGCCCAGCGAAGACCCGATCTGCACGATCGGACCTTCCCGACCGATCGAACCGCCCGTACCGATGCACACGCCGCTGGCGATGATTTTCACCAGCGAGACCCGCGGCCGGATGACGCCGTCCTGCCGGGCTACGGCGTAGATCACCTCCGGAACGCCATGACCCTGCGCCTCCGGGGCAAATCGACGCGTGAACCACGAAACGGCCAGAAGACCCAACGCCGGGACAAACACCAATGCGGTCAGCCAAAGGCCGTTCCCAATAGCCAGGTTGACAAACGGCTCGACGGTCCACTCGGTCACCAGCTCGATCAGGAACGTGAACAAGACCGCACCGTAGCCGCCCAGCACTCCGACCACGCACGCCAGCAGAATCGTCACCGGGACCGCCGGAATCTTGCGGTGCGAGACACGTTTCCGTAATGAATCGAGGGATGCAGCGATCGCGCGCAAATTGTCGGCCAGCGATTGCACGGCAGGTTGGTCTTCCAAACCGGGAGAAGTAAGGTGGCGACCCGGACCTCCGGCGGGAGCTACTGGCCTGGGGGAAGCCCCGTGCCGCCGTAGAAACCTATACTCTAACCAAACCTGGCTCAGGGTGCAAGGCGCTAGATGTGGAACGCTGAATCTTTGGGTACGGCCTTGAAGGTGATCCGAACGAATTGCATCCGTCCGGTGCTCAGCAAGCCGGCCCAATGGTCAGAAACGGCTTCTCACTCACCGGGCCCAGGGAGCAAATGCGCCAGCTTGATCGCCTCCAGCTCTCGACGTACCAACTCATTCATGTCCGTCAACGACTGCTCCAACCGGGCCTTTGACTTGCCCGGCAAGCCCTCACACATCGGCAATATGGAGGTCATCGGACCGTCAATCGCCTCGATTATCTCCAACAGCGAGACATCGTCGGGCAGCCGTTCCAGGGAATAGCCGCCGTCGACCCCACGGGTGGACTCCAGAATGCCGTGAGCCACAAGATTCCGCAGGATCTGCAGCAAGAAACGCTCGGGCATTTTTCCTTCCGCCGCAAGCCGGCTGCAGGGGACCGGATGACCTGTCTCAGAATTGGCCAATTGTAGAGTTGCTTGAACCGCATAGCCAACCGTTCGTGACAGCTTCATGACATCATCCCCACTTTCATGGGGA
>Ga0180432_10010533_pt1 | contig 11051 bp, 6 predicted proteins | sample SS_ome_10_FD_132414 | JGI IMG/M metagenome (GOLD analysis project Ga0180432, IMG submission 132414) | Hypersaline lake sediment archaeal communities from the Salton Sea, California, USA - SS_1_MS_2 metaG | ecosystem: Environmental > Aquatic > Non-marine Saline and Alkaline > Hypersaline >... | reverse complement strand
ATATGGACAGCGATAGTAACCGGTCTCCGGTAATTCCTTTTCACACACGGCACAGACCTTTTCCTTGGCCAAAGAACACACCTCAAATCGAGACAGGGGGCTGGGTTCCGGTCAGGCACCCGGTTTAATAATATATCGTGATGACCGATGACCCGGCGAAAACTCGAGAAAGCATCCAGGACGCGGGGAAAGCTCTTTAACGCCATCGATGGTACTGGGATCGATGGTGACCGAACCCGGCTTCAGGATCATCCCGGCAGTAGACCTCAAGGAAGGTAAGTGCGTTACCCTCGTGGGAGGGGACCCCGGAAAAAGGATCTCGGAGGAAGCCGATCCGCTCGCTCAGGCAAGGAGATGGCAGGAATCGGGGGCCAGCATGCTTCATCTCATCGACCTTGACGGCGCACTCCAGGGAATGCCCGCCAACATGGGTATCGTGAGGGATATCGTGGAATCGATGGAGATCCCGGTCGAGTTCGGCGGCGGTATCCGTAGCCGGGAGGCCGCCAGCGAGGTCCTCGATTCGGGCGTGTGGCGGGTCATACTGGGGACGCTGGCCCTCCAGGAACCCGAAACCGTTGCCGGGCTGTCGTCGGGATACGGTCCCTCCAGGGTCATGGTCGCGCTTGACTTCAGGGGCGACAGGGTCGTCACCCACGGCTGGCAATCCACCACCGGAACCGATCCCTACTCGGCAGCATCTCGATTTGAGGACCTGGGCGCGGGGAGCATCCTCTTCACCAACGTCGATGTCGAGGGTAGGATGGAGGGGTTGCCCCTCGATCCGATTCGCCGTATGGTGGAGACCGTAGATATCGAGGTCGTTGCCAGCGGGGGCATCTCCAACCTGGACGACATAATCGCGGTCAAGTCCACCGGGGCCGACGCTGCCGTAGTCGGGGCCGCAATATATACTGGAAGAATTAATCTAAGGGAAGCGATACTCAAGGTGCAGGGGTAGGACCGATGCTGGAGATTGAGAGAAGGAGAACAACCAACGAAACCGACGTCTGCGTCAAGATCGACTTCGACGGATCCGGCGAGACCTCCGTGGAGACCGGTATCCCGTTCTTCGATCACCTGCTATGCTCCTTCGCCCGGCACGGCAGGTTCGATCTCGACCTTCAGGTGAACGGGGACCTGGAGATAGATGATCACCACGTGGTGGAGGACGTCGGGATAGTCCTTGGGGACGTGGTCCATGAGGCCCAGAGGGAGAGGGTCTCGATAGAGCGCTTCGGCAGTGCGATCGTGCCCATGGACGATGCCCTTATCATGATGGCGATCGATCTCGGTGGCCGGACATATGTGGATATCAAGATCGAGTTCAAGAAGGAGCACGTGGGCAGCTTCGTGCTGGATAACGTGAAGCACTTCCTCAGGTCCCTCGCCGATGCGGGGTGTCTGAACCTCCATACACGGAAGTTGGCGGGTGAGGACGATCATCACGTCGCCGAGGCCACGTTCAAGGCCCTCGGTATCTCCCTGGCCCGCGCCATCCAGAAGGACCCTGCCCTGGCGGGGTCAACACCCAGCACCAAGGGGAATATCTAGGATCCCCTGTCCTTCCTGAGGGCCTTCAGCAGCAGGAACACCGCTACCCTTATGCCACACCATACCGTTACCCCCCTCACGTACTTGTCGTACTTGACAGGGACCTCCTTTATCCGGAGACGCTTCCTCTGAGCCTCGTATATCATCTCCGACTCTATCTCGTACTGATTCGCGTTGAGGTCCAGGCCCTCCAGGGCGCTCGCCCTGATCGCCTTCAACCCGCTCTGGCTATCGTGAATCCCGGTGCCGGATAGCAGGTTGGTGATCTTTGTCAGGCCCCAGTTCCCGAGCCTCATGATCAGGGGCGCGCTATCGAAGTACCTGATCCTATTCCCGACCACGATATCCGCCTCACCGTCGAGGATCGGCTTCACCAGGTTGGGTATATCGCTGGGGTAGTGCTCTCCATCTCCGTCCAAGCGGAGGATTATCTCCGCCTCGTGTTCCCCGGCCTTCTCCAGGCCCATCCTGTACGCCGCTCCAACGCCCCGGTTCCTGTCGATCTGGAACACCCTCGCGCCCCCCGCAGTGGCCTCCTTGGAGGAGAGATCGGTGCTGCCGTCGTCGATCACGATCACGTTGTCCACGTACTTGGAGCTCTCCTTGACTATGCTCTGAATCGTCTTCTCCTCGTTGTGAACCGGGATAACGCAGATGGTCTTCAACTGATTATACTCTCCCAAGACGATGATAAATGAACTCATTCACGCGGTCTTCTACCCGCTCCAAGCGGCTGAGGGCCCGTCATCGACTATGCGTCCGTCCACGATCACCACGCCCCTCTTGCAGTGCTGAACGAAGTTCGTATCATGGCTGACCGTTATTATCGTGACGCCCAGTCCTTCGTTTACCCTCGCCAGCAGTTCGTAGACCCTCGAGGACGACCTGGAGTCCAGGTTCCCGGTCGGCTCGTCGGTCAGCAGTATCTTCGGGTCATTTGCCAGTGCCCTGGCTATGGCTATCCTCTGCTGCTCCCCTCCGGACAGCTGGTCCGGCTTGTTCACCGCCCTATCGCCGAGCCCGACCAGCTCGAGAAGCTCCTTCGACCTCCTCTCACGCCGGGTCTGATCCCGCCCTGAGAGCACCATAGGGAACTCGATATTCTCCCGGGCGGTCAGCGTCGGTATCAGGTTGTAGGCCTGGAAGACGAACCCGATGGTATTGAGCCTGAGATCTGAGAGTTGATCGTCGGAGAGGGCCGATGTATCCCTGCCGAATATCTTCACCGTGCCGGAGGTCGCCCTGTCCAGGCAGCCGAGGACGTTGAGGAGCGTGGTCTTCCCCGACCCCGACGGCCCCGAAACCAAGACAAAATCCGCCTCCGACACGTCCAAACTAACCTCTGCAAGCGCTTCTACCTCGATCTCGCCCGCTTTGTACACTTTTCGGAGTTTTCGGGTCTCGACAGCCTTCAATTCGGCCCCTCGAGAAAGCTAGGAAACTCTTTAAAAGTATTCTGATAAATATTCCCCATGGCCGCGGCCCAGTCGATCTGGAAGATGGCCTTCAGGAATCTCTCCAACCAGAACAAGACAACTGTTCTGACCGTGGCAGCCATAGCCGTCTGTGTCATGACCTTCGTGTCCATCTTCTCCATACTTGACGGCCTGCAGAGATCTGTGGAGCAGGTGATCAAGGGATACTACGGTCGCAAGGTCTATGTCGTCACCAGTTCGGGGGCGGGGGAGTTCTCGGATAGCTCGGTCCCCAGGTCGGTCATCGAAGGCTATCGAAGTCTACCAGAGGTCTACGCTCTCTCGGCGGAGGACTTCGTCGTCGGGCAGCTGGACGGCGTGGAGGTGGATATTGTAGGTGTCGAACTCGAGGACCTCCTCGACATCCACCCTTTCCAGGAGGTTGAGGGACGTGAGATGGAGGTGCCCGGAGAGTGCATGGTCGGGACCACGGCAGCCGGCATCGCGGGCATCGAGGTCGGCGACGACCTCACGATCCAGACTGGGGAGACGGAACTCGGTCTCGACGTCGTCGGTGTATACGAGGTTAACACCTCGCTAAGCGCCAACATACTCGTCGACAGCGGCTACCTGGCATCCGAGATGCCTCGTTTCGAGAGGAACGCCTCCATCCTCCGAATCAAGCTGAAGACCGAGGAGATCGGCCCGGTAAACGAATTCACGGAGTCCCAGTCCGGCCTGGAGATAAGGGAGGCGGTTCAGGTCAGCCAGTTCTTCCAGAAATCGATAATAAACATCTCGCGGCTTCTCAGCACGATAGTGGTATTCGTCATACTGTTGATGGTTCTCGGTATATACAACTCCATGAACATGGTGGTCTCCGAAAGATCCCGGGAGATCGGCATCATCAGGGCCATGGGGGCCCGCAGATCTTTCGTCCTCAAGCTTTTCATCGCCGAGTCCATCATGCTCTCCCTCCTGGGAGGCCTCTTCGGGGTGGCACTGGGCGTTGCCATGTCCCACGGGATAACATCCGTGATATCGGCCGTCGTCAGCACCACCGGCTCGGTTGCCCCACTCACAAAGCTGACAACCGTGGGTTGGGGGATCGTGGCCTCGGTGACAATCGGACTGATAGGGGGAATCCTACCCGCAAGCAGGGCCTCCAAGGTCCAGATCTCGCAAGCACTCACGGAGGCCTGACGATGCAGAGCCGCCTACTCTATGCGATGAGGATCTTTCCCAGGCGCCGGATGTGGCTCTCACTGATGGGGATCATGGTCTGTGCCATCCTCTTCTTCGGAGTTCTATCCGTGGTTTACTGGCTGAGCTTCTCCTCGAGCGCCTACTTCGGCGAGGAGGAGGGCATATACGTCCTGGCCAGCGAGGAGGCCGCCACGGTCAAGCAATCCCAGGTGCCGCTGGCCCTTGCCCCCGCACTGGCCAGGATGCAGGGGATAGAGGTGGTCTGCCCCGAACTCTTCATCTACGGGGTTCTAAACGACAAGGCGGTCATAATACGGGGCATATTCCCCTCCGATTTCCAGGAACTGGAACCGGTCGAGATGTTGGACGGCCGCTGGCTGAGGGATGATGACATCAAGGGCGCCATCGCCGGCGTGAATCTGGCGAAAAAGCTCGAGCTGAGGGTCAACGACAGCTACGTCCTCTCCGGATCGGAGGTCAACGACTTCATAACCGTGAGGATAGTGGGCATCTTCCAGGGGGGCGGAATGATAGACGATGACCTGCTGATGAACATGCACTACGCCAGGTTCCTGCAGAGCGAGACCAAGCAGGGGTACGCGTCCATCATCAGGGCCAAGGTGAACACGGAGATCTGGCCCAGCGTCGAGAGCGTCTGGGAATCCGTGAGCGGGCCGCCGAACGTCACTGAGCTCCAGTTCCATCCGACGGGGCCGAACAACACCCAGAAGGTCCGTCTGTGGTGCAACGCCACCGCCTATAATCAGATAGGGTCAGTGCTCCTCCATTACCGCAAGAAGGACAGACAGAGGGTTTTCCAGAAGACGATGAACCAGACCGGCGAGATATCCTTCGAAACCGAGATAGGTCCAGTGAAGGACTCGCCCTGGATAGTCTGCTGGGCGGAGGCGATCGACATACTGGGGCATGAATCGGAGACCAAGGCGATCAACCTGTCCATCACCGACGCCCTGGGTCCCGACATATTCGATCTCACGATAGAGCCGCCCCCGCCACAGACCAAGGACGACGAGCTCAATGTCTCTTTCAAGATCTTTGACAGCAGCGAACTCGTCCGAAACGTCACGGTACATACATACAGCGCCGGTCAGAATCTCTCCTTCTCCGGCCAGGACTCGACGGGCGGTGCATACAAGATCGGCATAGGCAGATACAGTCCGGGTAGACTGATCCTGCGCATCACGGCGCGGGACAGATTCGACAACCTGGGAAGCACTGCATACTACAGCTACCGGATCCTCAACCGCACCGATCAGGCCCCGCCGGATATCGGGGAGATAATCTACGAGCCGGTGATCGCCTACGACAACTCCACCGTCAACCTCACCGTCCCCATAGTGGACGAATCCAACATCACCACAGCCGAGTTGATGATCGACTACCAGATCAAGGGAGTCCACTTCAACGCCACCCTCGCCCTGAACAGAAGTACCGAGCAGGAGGACCTCTGGACCGCTGTCACCGGGCCTTTCAATGGGTCAACAACCGTCCACTACAGGATCTACGCCCGCGACCTCTACGGAAACGCGAGATACTCGGAAACCACAGACGTGGAGATCAGGTACTCGGAACCGCCGGAACAGCTTTACGTATACAGGTTCCCCGCCTTCTCGCCCCCTGGATTGAACAACCTTCTATTCATGGTTCTCTATGACGCCGCCGAGATCAAGGAGGTGAACATCACCTTCCTCGATCGGGGGAGATGGACCAATATCTCGTTCCCGGTCGGGATAACCACCTTCCGGGAACCGCTGCTTCTCGGCAAGCTGGGACCGGGAACAAAGCAATACGTGGTCTCCTTCGAGGACCGTAGGGGGGATATCTCCTCGGAACCCGCGGAAGGCATGGCAAGCTTCCTCGTGGAATCCTGGCGGCCAATCATAACCGATGTCGAATACTCCCCGGAAACCGCCCCCGGCAGGCCGGTGAAGGTCACCTTCTCGGCATTCGGCGCCTTCCCGCTCTCCCACGTCTCCATAACGGACGGAAGGGGGGTCATACGGGAATGCGAGCTCCAGGAGGAGGAGTATATGGGCATTGTCGGCCCATACGAGGAACCCGGCACCTACACCTTCACCATCACCGCTCAGGACTCCGCCGGAAATACGCAAACCGAGGCCGAGCTCCCCCTCACGGTTCTCCCAACCCCCATAACCGATATCGATTTCTCGCCTAAGCCCCCCATCCTCGGCGAGGACCTGACCGTAACCTGTCGTATTCTCGGGGATAGCCCGGGAAACGAGGTCGATCTCATCGCCCCGGTCGGCGGAAGGTACGTCGCCACCGACATGGATCTGGTTCAGGGTACCAGGACCGCGACCATACCGGTAAATCAGACCGGGATCATACCGTTCTCGATACAGACCAGGGTGGGCGACGAGCTCATAAGGTCGGATACCCTTCGTGTGGCTGTCGGGGAGGCCGGCTCCTCGATATACGTGTCCCACCGGCCAGATTTCCCGACCAGCAGCGAGGGGATCAGTATAGACATATGGGCGCGAAACCCGGCAGGGATCGACCTGCTACAGCTCCGGTGGCGGAACGGGACCGAGGGCGAGGAACACCAGAGGGCCTGGAGCCCGGGCGGGACCGACTTCTCGACAAGCTTCGAGCCGGGCACCCAGCTGGGCACATATCTCGACTACAGGGTAACGGTCTGGAGCGGGGGCAGAAATCTCACCTATCCACCGACCGCCGACGAGTGGATAAGGATCCCCGTCGCCCGTAACACCTTCGACCCCCCGATCCTGGGCCCGGTCTCCCTCTCGCCCCGCACCTACATCGGCAGAGACGGGAAGAGGGCGGAGGATTTTCTGATCCACGTGGGGATCACACTTGTAGATATGGAGGGAATCGATTGGGCCGAGGTCAGATACGAGGTGGAGGGCAGGGATTACGCGGAGCCGCTGCTCCCGGTCAGGGGTCGGTTCGACGTTGAGGCTGCCCAGTACTCCGCCTATCTGGGCCCGTTCCCGACCAACCAGACTATAAAGGCCCAGGTCACTGCCCAGGATATCTCAGGCCTCCAGTCCGTCTCCCCGGAGATCGAGTACACCCTCTCCGACACCTACCCGCCGGTCATAAGCGGCCTATATCACGACCCACTGAACCCGGAGCCGCAGAAACGGATAACCATCGGCTGCGAGGTGACCGATGACTCGGGCGTCAAGGATGTGCTGCTTCACTACGGCGGCAACTGGACCGACAACGTCGAGAGGATGACCAAGTACGGGGATACCTATACCCTCGAACTGATATCACCGCCGGCCGGGCAGACCCTGTCGTACGCCGTGGAGGCGACGGACAACTACGGGAACACCAACCTCTCGAGGGTCAGAACGGTTCGATCCAGGGACGAGAACCCCCCTGTGATCTGGGAGGTGGGCCACGAGCCACCCGAGCCCACGGACAAGGAGAGCGTCAACATCACTGTGAGGCTCCTGGACAGGGAGGACGAGGTCGAGAACGTAACCCTGCACTGGTACCAGTACACCTGGAGAACGAAGACGCTGGAGGGCGGCAAGGGATTCCTCACCCGCGTCTTCCGAATCGATGCCTCGGAGTTCGATCCCGGGATGGATGTCCGCTACAAGATAGAGGCCTTCGACCGTTCCGGCAACAAGGCGGTGTACCCGAGCGCCGAACAGGTCGAGACACCCCCCTCGCCGATCATGTCAGGGGGTTCGGGGGAGCTGGGACAGGAAGCCTGGGATCCCTACCTCACCTTCAGGGTCGTGGATATGACTCCTCCCTCAATTGCCCTCGACGCGAATCCGACCGATCCCAACGAACTGCAGACGGTCACGTTCACTGTCGAGGCCAGCGACAATCACCTTCTCAGCAATTTCACCCTCCACCTCTACGTGGGCGGGGACTACCGGCCGTACCAGGGGAAGGTGGGTCGGCCCGAGTTCATGGACGAATTCAGCTCCGGAGCTCTGGAACCAGGATCCTCGTTGATATTCTATCTGGAGGTATTCGACCGTTCAGGCAACTATGCGAGGTACCCGACCTCGGGGAACCTGACGATAACCGTTCGCAGATTCGAGTGGGGGGGCCAGATAGCGTCAATAGACCCGAGGATAGAGCTCGAGGTCGCCGGTCCTGCCGGATTCTCGCAGGATATGGCTAGGCAGGGGGCGGGGAAGATCATCACCAGCATAAACGGAATCCTGTTCATGACCTTCCTCGCAACCGTGGCCGGAATCGGAAATATAGTCTACACATCGATATTCAAATCCAAGAGGGAGATCGGATTGCTCCGTACCCTGGGGGGGAGCAAGAAGTTCGTGACCGCCCTGGTTGCGTCCTTGACGGTGGTCATCGGGCTCGTGGCGGCGATCGTGGGCTGCGTGCTCGCCTACATCCTCCTCACCACGTTCTCTAGCCTGGGTGCTACACTGGCCTGGGTGACGCTCAAGCCGACCTTCAACCTCCTTCTGGTCGGGGCCACATCGGCGGCAGCGATCACCATAAGCCTGTTTGGAGGGATGGTGGCGCTCACAAGGCTCTTCTCCTACACCCCCGTGGAGTCCATTCGAACCGTCACGCCCCCGGAGGCCAAGAGGGAGTACCCGACCTATATCGAAACGACGAAGAGGTTCTCCTACAGGACGGTCGGTCTGCTCCTCCTCCTGCTTATCTGCACCGCGGGCCTGATACGGATCTACCCCACCTACATATCAGATCAGCCCTTCGATCCCGACTCGTGGCTCCATCTCAAGGTGGCTGGGGACATGAGGGAGACGGGACATCTTGATCTATCCTACGACTCGAGGGAGCTACAGGCCGTGAGTGCACTTCCCGGTCTCAACATACTGCTGGTCTTCTCCCAGAGGCTCACCGGCGCCGAGATGCTGCCCGCCAGAATTCTCCCGCCGCTGGTCTCGTCCCTCGGGCTGGTATTCATCTTCGTTCTCGCCAGAAGGGTCTCCAAGAACACCGTCGTTGGGGCCGTCGCAGCGGTGATACTGGCCGTGGTCGGGTTCTACGCAAATCGTACCGCGGCCCTGACCAAGGAGTCGGTGGCCCTGCAGCTCCTTATCTTCTCCGTCTTCGTCCTCTACGTCGGCCACACGCTGAGGAACGGCAAGTACAAATTTCTCCTGTTCCCGGTATCAGTGGCACTCATGCTCACCCACCACCTGACCTCGATCTACTTCATCCTGATATTCGTGGGTTATGTGGCGCTCAGGAACCTGGAGAAGTACTCCCAGGGCGTCTTTGATCCCTCAGAGGCCAAGCAGGATTTACTGGCCGGAGCCGCCGTCTTGGCCGGATTCACCGTCATAAGCCTCACCCTCGGCAGATACGAGACACAGATACCTTTCCAGGACGCACTTCTCATAGTCTCGCTCTTTTTCGTCAGCATTGGATTCGGAAGGCTGATCCTTGCCTCGTCCTACATGGAGCGCCACCGACGGGTAATCACCCTGGCCATCATGGCCTCCCTGGTGGTCTTCCCCTACTTCGCGTACCGGGCCGGCCTCTTCTCATACGCCCCCTGGGAGCAGGTGCTCCCGATGATCGCTCCCCATCTGGGGATACTGGCCCTCGCGGTTCTGGCTCTTTATCCCGTTTCGATCCTCTCCGAGAATCAGCAGTCCTTCCTGCTAGCCTACGCCTCGGCTATAGTGCCGTTCCTGTTGTTCGGCATAGTGAAGAGGGACGTCTTCGGCTACATCCTGCTCTTCAGGAACATCCCGTACGGCTACCAGCTATCGGCCATCCTGGCGGGGATAACCTTCGTCTACGCCTACAAGAGGCTGGAGGCAGAGTATTCTGGCGGTATCCGGACCCTGGCCGTGTCCCTGGGCGCGGTCATCCTGATGGTCAACCTGCTCTTCGCATCCTACATGGGTTTCCTGTCCCAGGACTACGAGAGAAAGGATCTCTACGACTCCATGGAGTACTCCGCCGCACTCCACGTCAACCGCTCCACTCTCAGGGGGCAGCTGGTCGGGGCAGACGAGAGGGCCAGGAGGCTGCTGCTCTACGTAACCGGTGAGGATGGTGATCAGATAACTACCTACGTATACCTGATCCGGATGGAGAAGTACCTGATCAATAGGCTCAGGGATCAGGTGGAGATGACCGACCGCCCCTTAACCCATGTCTTCGCCTATCAGGACATGTACGAGGTTGGGTTCGTCGACACCGTGCTGTTCAAGGATGTCCCCAGGATCCCGCTCAACAGGTTCGAAGATGTGATATTCGATAACGGTGAGGATGAATTGATCTATATCGCCCGCAAAGAATGGCCATAGGTGCTGGTTTGGAGAGGAACTTCGCCATCAGGGTCGACATCGACACCGTCAAGGGGCTCGTCGATGGGGTCCCCCGAGTCCTCGACCTCTGCGAAGACCTTGGCATCCGCACCACCTTCTTCTCCTGTGTCGGACGAGACACGGCGGCCAGGGCCTTCCTCAGAAGCCCCAGGATAGCGAGGCACGCCGCGGTGAACCCCCTGCGAAAGTATGGATTGGGTGAGATAGTGGGTTCCCTCAAGGGCCTCAGGTTCGCAGACCACACGGATATCTTCAGAAGAATCAAGGATAGCGATCACGAGATCGAGCTCCACGGCTATGATCACGTCGAATGGGTGAACCATATACGTAAATGCGACGCAGAAGGGACGGAGCGCATGATCTCCCGCGGGATCGAGGAGTTCGAGCGCATTCTGGGAAGTAGACCCCGGGCCTTCGCATCACCGGCGTTCGAGGTGACGTCTCACGTTCTGAAGGCCGAGGAGAAGTTAGGATTCCGGTACGCCGGGGACTACCGGGTCGAGGGCGACTGTATCCCCTTCAGACCCGGTGACAGCGGCGTGCTTCAGATCCCGGTCAACGCCCCGCT
>Ga0180432_10010531_pt1 | contig 11052 bp, 10 predicted proteins | sample SS_ome_10_FD_132414 | JGI IMG/M metagenome (GOLD analysis project Ga0180432, IMG submission 132414) | Hypersaline lake sediment archaeal communities from the Salton Sea, California, USA - SS_1_MS_2 metaG | ecosystem: Environmental > Aquatic > Non-marine Saline and Alkaline > Hypersaline >... | reverse complement strand
CGCGCCTTTTGATTTTGCCAGGCTAAGCAACGTAAAAATATCCATTATTCCGGCTCTTCCAACTCGAGAAATAAGCTGAAGTCCATACCACTACTACTCACGTTATCACTACCTTCGCTTTCGCTTCTCAAGATGTTGTTGATAGTAACCTTGGAAAATCGGCCGCTGGCATCCAGGTTCCGGGCGTATTCCAGAACCTCTACCTCGCTCAGCGACTGTCCATTAATATTCAACCCATGACCGGAGTGGCCAATGCTCCTCAGGCTTATACCGCTTATTAAGTTGTTTACGGAGGCTTCTAGATCACCGTTAATCTTGTCACCCTGCTCGCTGAGGCTATCAAGGGCAATATTAAAAACACTGCGGGTTGCTTCCGTATCAGCCAGTTTTTTCTCCAGAGCCGCAATGTTCTCCACCAGCTCTTTCTTCTGCGACTGCTTTTGCTCGAGGATAAAGTTGGTAGCATCAAGTTTGCTATGCACCGAGTCAATACTGGCAACAGCATCTTGAATAGTCATCGCCAGTAGCACGATTAAACCAATAGCAATAGCGGTAGTCGGTAAAGCTACTATCCTGAACAGAGAAAGTGGCTTTGGCTGGTAGGAAACGGGTAGAGTATTTAAATTAGGCAGCAGAGGCACGGCTCCTCGCCGTAGCTCTTTGAGAGCAAGACCAATATTTACCAGATAATGGGAGGGGTCTAACTGCTTCGGACACTTCATTGGTGACGAGAGTGGCAAAACCGGATGCCCCAGCTCACTCGCCAGGGATTCATGTATTTCCGGTTCGTCAGCCATTTCCCCGGAGACAAACACATTTACGCTGGGTTGAAGGGGTTTTTCCGGATTATTGGAATTGTAGAACTGAATAGTTCGCTCAAGCTCATCCCTTACCATCAACAGCTTGTCCGGTAGGGACAGATCCTCTTCGGGGAATGGTACGGTGCGGACAGGCTGAGGAACACCATCAGCCATAATTACGATGTCAAAATCCCTTGACTGGATATCAACAACTATTGCAGTTGCTTCCTTAACCAGTCTGGCTAACGCCAGTGGTTTTATGTCCATAAGATATGGCTTTAGCCCCATCTCGTGTAGTACCTTGAGCAGATCATCAGCAATCTGACGCGGTATGGCAATCATGAAGGCCTGCATCTTCCCTTCGGTGGCTGAAATAATCTGCCACGAGATATGGAGCTGTTCCGGAGGCATCGGCAGCACCCTTTTAGCCTCTCTTATCACCGCTTCATCCAGCATATCTCTGGGTAACTGGGGTAAAGTAAAGGGACGAGATAGACAATGGAGCCCGCTTAAGCCAACAATAACCTTCTTCGACTTTATATTCTGGGACTTAAAAAGATACTTGATCTTGGCGGAGATTTCGGATTTTCTGACCTTGGAACTGACATCAACCAAGCCCATATCCAGCGACGCACTAGCCAATTTACTTATCCGCTTGCCGCGAGCTTCCAGTAGCCAGATGTTTGTATCATTAATATAAAGGGTCGTAATCTTCCTGGCCACAGTTAATCTCCCTCTCCCTCATAAGCATAAACAGCCATCATAATATTCACGGATGGCTCATCATCACTTCAGCCTGAGGGGATATCTATCTGGGCTGATTTGACAACACCGTTGGTAAAGTCAGTATTTAACATGATAACGAAATCAATAAGATTGGGCACCTCTCCTTCCACCATAGCATTGAGTGTTATCACAGTACAGGCAATGCCTTCAAATTTTCCGCTCTCTGTGCCTGAAGAGCTAATGTTCATTACTGCCACATCGCAAAACTGAGCAATTTGAAAAAATTCATCAGTGACACCAATGCTCTCAACCGTCTGGCTCAGTATATCCTTAGCTGCCGTGAGATGTACCGTGCTTTCATCCAATTGCCTCTGAAGCTCCTCCTGCTGTTGTTGCAGTTCACTAATCTGAAACTTGCTTAATCTCCTTTCAGCTATGCTGAGCTCTTCACCCAGCTGACCCTGCTCCTGAAGCTGCTGAGAACGAGTTAAGCAAAGGCCAGCAACAACAACAAGAAAGATGCCTGCTGACAGAATCAACCAGCTTGTTTTACTTAACTTCAATATTTACTCCCTAACGCTTGACCATCCTCAAGAGTTCTTATTTATCCTCAGTCGCAAAGCCAGGGTTCTAATCGCGTTTTAATTAGAATGCTTCCCCATACATAGAGTACATGGCTGAAACCATCGACAGAGCAATCAGACCGACTATCCCGGCTATAACCAGTGTCATGACCGGCTGAATCATACCTATCAGGGACTTGGTCTTATCCTCGGCTTCGGCTTCGTAGTTATGAGCTACAGCCAGCAAAGAAGCATCAAGGTTACCGGTTTCCTCACCGACCTTAACCATCTGCACCATCATGGGCAGAAAAAGCGGGTTTTTCGCCATCGGCTGGGATAAACCTTCGCCCTTAAGCATATCCTGCTGGACATCATACAACGCTCGCGCCATCACCCTGTTACCGCTACCCTGGATAACGAGCGGCATAATCTCGGTCAGAGGTAGACCGGCAGTGAACAACAAGGAAATACTTCGGCAGAAGCGGGAAAGTTCGCCGAGAAGTCTGACCCGCCCCAACAACGGTATGCGCAGGAATAACATATCCAGTTTATATCTGCCATTCGGCGTCTTGACATAGATAAGAGCCAGCCCGCCGATAACTAAAAATACCAGTAAGACTGACAAAGCATTATTGCGAAACATTGTAGAGGCATCTATCATTATTCTGGTTAGAGCCGGCAACTCGGCACCAAGCGACCCGTACAAGTCACTGAAAGCCGGCAGAACAAAAAGCACTAATACAGCGACCACAACGATGGTAACGGAAAAGGCTATTATCGGGTACATCAGGGCACTCTTAATACCTTTACTGGCAATGATCTGCTTCTCCATATAATCGGCTACCTGCTTCAGCATCATCTCGAGACTACCGGTCTGCTCACCTATACTCAGTGACCGGCAGCTAAGCGTCGAAAAGACCTCCGGGTGCTTGCTCATGGCTGCCGACAGTTGATTGCCGCTGCGAAGGTCGGAGATTACATCATCCATCACTCTCTTTAAAGCGCGGTTGGATATCTGGTCTCGTAATAGCGCCAAGGCGGTAGTGATATTTACGCCGGATTCCAGAAGCAAGGCTAGCTGACGATAGAACAGTATTATTTCGGTAGGTTTTACCTTGAAGAATCGTGACGATAAGCGGTCCAGGCTGAGGAATGGAACATATGGTTTAAGATTAATCAATCGGTAACCGGCATAGCTCAGCATGTCGGTAATTGCTTCCTCGCTGGATGCCGACAACTTACCCTTGACTATTTCACCAGACTCACTACAGGCTACATATTGATAGACCATTTAGCCCCTACTCCAACGTGTTTGCCCCAAGTTTCCAGCACTAACCTCGAATTTTCCGTTACTACCCTACAGAATAAGCATTTCGCAGAGCCTCAGAAGGGGTGCTGATATCTCCTTTTACCTTGAGCATTCCGTCCTTCAATAAAGTTACCATGCCTTCTTTAATCGCCTGGTTTCGCAACTCGCTGCCAGTAGCTCCCTTGAGCAATAACATTTTAATTTCATCGCTGGTACAAAGTATTTCAAAGATGCCCGTCCGTCCCCGGTAGCCGGTATTGGCACACGATTTACAGCCACTACCGTAAAGGAATTCACTTCTTTCCTCCCCCGTTTCTCTGCTGTAGGCCATACTCTCCACCGGGGAGACCTCAATTAGACGAGCACAACTGGGACAGACACAGCGCACCATCCTCTGCGCTATTACCCCGATGAGTGCCGAGGATACCAGGAATGGTTCCACACCTAAGTCAAGGAGGCGAAGTACCACGCCTACGGCATCATTGGCATGGATTGATGACAGTACCAGATGCCCGGTAAGAGCCGACTGAATTGCAATATTAGCAGTTTCAGCATCGCGTATCTCCCCGATCAGTATCACATCGGGGTCAAGGCGCAGTATGGACCTGAGCCCGCTGGCAAAGGTGATGCCAGCGCGAGGATTAACCTGAATCTGATTTATGCCTTCAAACCGGTACTCAACCGGGTCTTCAACCGTAATAACGTTCCGCTCAACCCGGTCGAGGCAGTTGACTGAAGCATAAAGGGTGGTAGTTTTGCCAGCTCCCGTAGGTCCGCTGACCAGTATGATGCCATAGGGTACCTTAAGCATACTTTCATACTTCTCCAGATGCTCAGGGGAAAAACCCAGCTCAGACAGTGTCAATGTCGCCCGGGACTTGTCTAATAGGCGCAATACCGCCATTTCACCATAAACAGTGCCGATAATTCCTACGCGGATATCTATTAAACGCCCCTTCGTTTTGACTGAAAACTGACCATCCTGCGGGCGATGATGGTCAGCTATATTCATATTAGCCAGAATCTTAATTCTAGAAATCAGCGGGGTAGCCGTTACTAACGGAAGGGAAAACATGTCGTGAAGCGTGCCATCAATGCGATAACGCACTCTCAGTTTGCTTTCAGATGGTTGAAGATGAATATCAGATGCCCTGGCCTTCACCGCCTCATCAATGATAAGCGTCAGTGCCTGGGCTACCGGTGCCTCGGTAGCCGTATCAAGACTTAATTTTTTAGCAGTCTTCCCGCCGGGCGCTGCTATACTGGATATCTGTTTTTCTATTTCGTCATAAGCCTTATAGTTGAAATCAATAGCCTCCAGAATCTCTTCAGCACTGGCTTCCTCAGACTCCACGCGCATCTGGCTTAAGCTGGCTAAAGCTTCAAGGGCAAGGATATCGGTTGGGTTCGCCATAGCTACCCGCAGGACATTACCCTCTATCGCTAGGGGTATGGCATTATATTTCCTGGCCATAGCCTCTGGAATTAGTTGCAGAGCCTCCGGCTCAGGCAATTTCTCCCGCAAGCTATCCTGCGCTTTCCCTATACGGGATTCCGCCATATTCTGTTTCCCCTCTCTAAAATGCGTTTCTACATAAGGCGTTACTATCTCACAAAATTTATCTTATCTACCTTTAGTCCCATTTACAATAGCTATTTGGTCATAGACAATTTGGTCACAGATAATTAGACCGTTTACAAATACCAGTACAAATACTAGCTTATACACTCAAATATGGTATGACAACGGGATGCCCACGCAATTCCAATGGGGGTAAACCTTCACTTTCCCTATACCTCTTTTACATGTTTAAATATTATGTTAAAATAACTACATAAATCAGCTTTGGTAGACATAACAGGATTAACAGTGAGGAGATATAATGAGAGAGCAAATCGAGAGCTTTCTGAACTATCTGGCGGTGGAGAAGGGCTATTCTGAACACACTATATCTGCCTATCGCAACGACTTGAATGGATTGTGTGACTTCTCCACGGCAGAGGCTTCTAAACAGGGTTCTGCGCCCTCCTGGGCTAATTTCAGCCGGCAGAGCATATTAAGCTACTTACTCAACCTTAAGGAAAGAGGATACGTTGCCACCACAATAGCCCGTAAAATGGCGGCAGCCAGGTCTTTCTTCAGTTTTCTGGTATCAGAAGGCATTATCAAGACTGACCCGACCGAGAATATGAACTCACCTAGTGTCGGCAGGGCATTACCCAAGCCAATACCGATCAACCATGTCCACCTCTTGATGGAACAACCGCAAAAGTTGTCCACAGCCGAGGCAAAGAGGGATAGTGCAATGCTGGAGTTATTATATGCCAGCGGTATGAGGATAAGCGAGCTGGTGGCTCTGAACCTGGGTGATATAAATACAGAAGGTGATTATTACGTACGCTGTTTTGGGAAGGGACACAAAGAGCGCCTTATCCCTCTCTATGAACAAATAGCCATGGCAGTAAAACAATATGTAGAAGAGACCCGCCCTCAGCTGACCCATAACAAGAATGCAGAGGCGCTATTCCTTAACTCCCGCGGGGAGAGGCTAACGAGACAGGGCTTCTGGCAAAAGCTTAAAGAATATGCTAAATTAGCCGGACTGGATAATCAGATTAGCCCTCACACTCTGAGACACAGCTTTGCCACTCATATGCTGAGTGGCGGGGCTGACTTAAGGTCGGTTCAGGAACTGCTGGGACACGCTAATATATCCACCACACAGGTCTATACTCATCTGACGACGGAGCACATACGCCGTACCTACGAGAAATCCCATCCCAGAGCTAAAGATTAGCCGATAAAGAAGGAAACACCAAAAGGGTGAGAATGATAAATATACTATTCTTGCTAAAAGTGGAGGAGGTATCGGATGCCGGATAAACCACAACATGGCAAAGGGAAGAATTACCACCATAGCAAAAAAGGCAGAGCCAAACATCGCCAGATCGCTACAGCCCCACAACAGAATGTTGTTACGGAAACTCCACAACCTGTTGCCACTACGAGCTCATCCCTTTCAGCAAGCACGCTTTCACCTCCAACAAAATCGAAAACGGCCCAATACCCTTATATTAATACTGAACTGCGAAGCATCGGTATCCTGGCGGGGATAGTTCTGGTTATCCTCATCGTGATGGCTCTGGTTCTATCCTAGCCTTTTCCCGGCGGCCATTATGAACTTTGAAGCGGCGAGAGCCAGGTTAATTGAGCAACTAAGTACTGAGATCAAAGACAAGCGGGTATTAGCCGCTATGTCCCGCATACCCAGGGAACTCTTCGTTCCGCCGGAAAGCCGCCGGTTAGCCTATGAAGACAGGCCTTTGCCAATCGGTTTGGAGCAGACAATCTCACAGCCATTTATTATCGCCCTCATGACTGAGGCACTGGAACTCACCGGTAACGAAAAGGTGCTGGAATTAGGTACCGGCAGCGGCTATCAGGCAGCTATTCTCGCCGAGCTATCCCTGCGAGTGATTACCGTGGAGCGTCTGCCGGCTCTGGCAGAGGCAGCCAGAAATGTCCTGGATAGTCTGGGTTACACCAATATAGAGATACATCTTACGAAAGAAACCCTGGGCTGGAAGAGCGAGGCGCCTTATGATGCCATTCTGGTCACCGCTGGGGCGCCCAAGGTACCGAACGACCTTCTCGCCCAGTTAGCTATCGGCGGACGCATGGCAATACCAGTAGGCTCTCGCTATGTACAGGAGCTCTGCAAAATTGTCAAACAAAAAGACAAAAACCGTGTCTATAATTTGTGTGGCTGCCGATTTGTTGCCCTCATAGGCAAGAGCGCCTGGAAGGAATAAGAAATAAATTGAAAGGTAAATCAAAATGGAAGTTATTGAAGCCATTAAAACCAGACGCAGTATCCGCCACTATAAGCCCGACCCGTTAGACGATAAAGCTTTAGAGACAATCATGGAAGCTGCTCGCCATGCACCTTCTTGGGCCAATACACAGTGCTGGCGATTTATCGTGGTACGTGATAGTAGCATCAAGGCTGAGCTGGCTGACAGCCTGGCAAAAGTTGTCAAAAAGTCTGACGGGACAGTTTATAATCCTGCTTTTGAGGCTATAATACAAGCTCCGGTAGTAATCGTTGCCTGCGCTAAACTGCACCAGTCGGGCTACCGCTACGACGGCACGCCTGCCACCGATAAGAATGAATGGCACATGTATGATGTCGCCCTGGCCATGCAGAACCTGGCACTGGCGGCTCATGCACTGGGATTGGGTACGGTGCATATCGGTGCCCTGGATGCCGAAAAAGCCGCCGAAATTCTGGAGGTGCCCGATGGCTACTGTGTGGTAGCCATGACCCCGCTGGGCTTCCCCGAACGCGAAGGCAAGGCACCCCCCAGAAAAGACCCCTCCGAGATTATCTTTCATGATAAATTCGGTCATTAGCTGAAAACGTTACTTTTATGCACTACAAACTGTGGATTATCATTGCTTCCAGCCTTTTCGTCATAGGTATTGGCGCCGGTCTGATACTGGGTAACATCGCAGCATCTACCGAAACCGAATCAGCCATTACTGCCGGTGGTTTCTTTTCCGAAATGATTGAATCACTTGAAGATCTTCTCACTGCCCTTGGTCCATTTCAGGTAACTACCGCCGTATTCATCTTTCTCAATAATGCGGCAACCCTGCTTCTCAGTTTCATATTCAGTCCCATCCTGTGCCTGCTACCTGTTCTGGTTTTACTCGTGAACGGCTCCCTCATATCTTTCATTTCAATCCTCGTGGCTCATGAGGAATCAGTCGGGTTTTTGCTGGCCGGTTTGCTTCCTCACGGCATCTTTGAAATCCCGGCTCTAATCATAGGCGAGGCGGCTGCCCTCAGCTTCGGAGCTATGGCAATAATGGCACTATTTTCTCCAAAAAGACGAAGTCAACTACTTCCCAACCTGAAACAGAACCTGAAATATCTTCTGTTCGCCTTTATCCTGCTGGTGCCCGCTGCCATTATTGAAACATTTGTCACGCCGTTATTACTGCAATAGATAAATTCCACTTCGTCCGCTTGCCGTGCTTGGTTAACTGCGGGTATAATAGTAATGGAAAATCTAGAGAGCGGGTGATTAGATGCAAAAATACGGACTAGGAAATATTCGCAACACTGTTTTACTGTCCCACGGTGGTGCCGGCAAGACATCGGTAGCAGAAGCGATTCTTTTTACAGCCGGAGCCATTAGCCGACTTGGCAAGGTTGATGAAGGGTCTTCTACCTCCGACCACGACCCTGATGAGATAAAGCGCAAAATCAGCATCAATCTGTCCCTGCTCCCCTGCCAGTGGCGGGACATCAAGATTAGCCTCATTGATACCCCGGGTTATGCTGACTTCGTGGGCGAGGTTAAAGCGGGAATGCGGGTTAGCGAGGGTGCCATAATAGTACTCTGCGCCGCCTCCGGTATTGAAGTCGGCACGGAGCAGGTCTGGGGATACTGTGAGGAGGCAAAACTGCCCCGTCTTATCTTCATCAACAAGATGGACCGTGAGAATGCCGACTTCTTCAAGACCGTGGAAGGAATTCAGGCAAAGTTCGGCTCCAAATGTCTGCCGCTGCAGTTGCCCATAGGTGCCCATACCAGCTTCAAGGGGACGGTTGACCTGCTGACAATGAAAGGCTACACTGGGTCCCCGCTCAAAGAAGCCGAGGTGCCATCAGAATTACAATCTCAAGCTGCTTCCTTTCGGGAGAAGCTGGTAGAGTCGATTGCTGAGGTTGATGATGCTCTGATTGAGAAGTATCTGGGTGGCGAAGAAATTGGTCTTGAGCAACTCAGGACCACATTGCGCAAGGCGGTAATAAGCGGCAGTGTTGTCCCGATATTAGCCGGCTCGGCACTGCAAAATGTAGGCATTAACTGGTTAATGGACGCAATCTGTGATTGCCTGCCCTCACCCAAGGAGCAGAAGGTAGCTGTTGATGGTGATTCCATCGAGCCGAGTGAGGACGCACCACTTGGTGCGCTGGTCTTTAAGACCAGCGCCGACCCGTACGTCGGCAAACTCACTTACTTCCGCGTCTATACCGGCTTAATTGACAGCAACTCCCAGGTATGGAATGCTAACCACGATGTAACAGAGCGCATAGGTCAACTCTTCACGCTCAGGGGAAAGACACAGGAGCCGGTGCCCCAGGTCAGCGCCGGCGACATTGGTGCTGTTGCCAAATTGAACGTAACCGGCACCGGTGATACACTTTGCCGTCAGGATAAGCCGATAAAATTTACTCCCATCATCTTCCCCGAGCCTATCTTCAGCGAGGCAGTATATCCCAAGACCAAGATTGACGTGGACAAGATGGGGACAGCTCTGGCCCGGCTAGTTGAGGAAGATCCCACTTTACGGGTAAACCGCGAGATAGGCACCTCTGAGACAATCCTTTCTGGAATGGGTGATACTCATCTTTCTGTGGCTGCCGAAAAAATACAGCGTAAATTCGGTGTGAACGTAGAGCTGGCCATTCCCAAGGTCCCGTATAAAGAAACTATCACTGTATTAGCTAAGGCTGAATACAAACATAAGAAGCAATCCGGCGGGCACGGCCAGTATGGGCACGTCCTGCTGGAGCTTGAGCCGTTATCGCGCGATAGCGACAACGAGTTCGCCGAAAAAATTGTAGGCGGTTCTGTACCCAAAAACTACATCCCGGCAGTAGAAAAAGGAGTTAAAGAGGCAGCCCAGGAAGGCGTACTGGCTGATTACCCCGTCACCGGGGTTAAAACAACCCTCTATGACGGGAGCTTTCATCCGGTTGATTCTTCGGAAATATGCTTCAAAATTGCCGGGGCACAGGCATTCAAAAAGGGAATAGCCCAGGCCCAGCCAATCCTTCTGGAGCCGATAATGAACCTCAAGGTAACCGTCCCTGGCGACCTTACCGGCGATATTATCGGCGACCTCAACACCAAGCGCGCCCGCGTGCTGGGGATGAACCCCGAGGGCGATAGCAATATTATTGAAGCGCAGGTACCCCTTGCTGAAGTCCAGCGCTATACGATTGACCTGAAGTCAATGACCCAGGGAAGGGCAACCTACACTATGGAATTCGACCGTTACGAAGAGGTGCCGGCACAAATCACCCAGAAGATAGTGACTGAGAAACAGGCGGAAAAGGGCTAAACTAATTTTCCCGGCGACATGAAATCAGTCGCATGGTGCCCCCTGCCCCACTCGGAAAACCGCCTTTCTATGTGGCTCTTATTTCCTGCCGCATAAACAGGACATAACTGATAGCAAAGCAGATGGCGCTTAGACTTACCAAGCCGGTAAGGTTTGGCCAGACAAGTATCAGACTCTGCCCCAGACTGAGGGGGTTTGGTATCATGTAGGCCGCTTGCTCTGCGGTTATCGTCCCCAGGGTTCTTACTGTCGGGTGAAGAATCGCTGAAGACGCGTTACCGAACAACCAGTTAGGTGAAAACCGTATGATTGTTTGCAGGGCTTCCGTGCTTTGGCCTGCACCCACCGCAGCTACAACCAGTACCGCGAAACTGAAGATGAGCCAGAGCGCGATGGAGCATATAAGAGATGTGCCCAAGCTGCGGAATAAAACGGAGAGAAGTATGGATAAACCTATCCAGAAAGCCCCGTAGATAATAATCAGGACAAGATATATGAAGAGCCTGTTTATTT
>Ga0180432_10010530_pt1 | contig 11052 bp, 32 predicted proteins | sample SS_ome_10_FD_132414 | JGI IMG/M metagenome (GOLD analysis project Ga0180432, IMG submission 132414) | Hypersaline lake sediment archaeal communities from the Salton Sea, California, USA - SS_1_MS_2 metaG | ecosystem: Environmental > Aquatic > Non-marine Saline and Alkaline > Hypersaline >... | reverse complement strand
CGATTTATACATCAATGCAGTTTTCCTGCCAATTTCTTTCATCGCATCTTTCGATTCAACGATTTCACCCGCAGCCTCGCGTCTAACATCTTCAATCATTGCTTTAATAACTTGTCCTGTCTTTGTAATGTCATGAGGTTGTGGTATTTTATCAAGCACATGATTTAATCTCATTGCTGTAACCCACTCATCTGCAATCTCTTTTGCCTTCGCAATAACTTTCAATTTGTCGGGATTTACTTTTCGAGGTGTTCGTGTTTCACTAAACTCTGGTCGTTTATGTTTCACGATTATGCGTTTACCATTATTCTTAGTCAATTCAATTAATGGTCTTGCAACAATGCCTTCACGCATCTTGCCTCGTCCACATCCATTACGAACAGCCTGCGTTGATTCGATATCACGTTGTTTATTTAATTCGTCTAACGTCGCGGGTATCTTTTTATACCTCACAAACTCAAGCCCGAACTTCCTAAATATCTTCGCAGCAGCAGGAACTGTCAACCAATTGTCACCAACCTTAACATCAAAGCCAACGAACTTTAATTCATTGCCATATGTCTTTTGCATTGCTTGACATTTTCCGCCATACGCTTCACCAAACAGTGTGACGTCATTGTAATCGCCAAAGTGTTCTTCAAATTTCTTAGTTAAATATTCAATATCAAATAATGCAGCAAAATCGTCGTGCTTTACACCACCAGCAAATAAACGAACTTGTCCATCCTTCCAAGCAATATGTGCAGATGTGCCATGAATTTTCTCCATCGCGTAGCATTCTTTGAAATTTAATATCTCTGTATTTTTGTATAAGTTATCAATATGTAAATATCCCATTTTATCGCCCCAGTAAATTTGACAATCTTGGAGGAAACTCGTCTATAATTCTGTTTTTACTATCACTACCTATTAATCCATTTACCCAAAACAAATTAAGTAATCTGTCAATTTCATACATCGCATCTCTAACGTCATCGTCATTCATATGAGTCATTATTCATCACCACACAAATCTTTATCTTGACAGTATGTATTGCATGATATAGTCAAGTCGTCGTCAACGTGCAAGTCAATCGAAATACGTTTGCACCATCCGCCTATGTTATAACAACATTCTAATAATCGACATCTTGTTTTTTCTATTATCATATTATCTCCTCTCTAATGCAGACCAAAACATACGAGCATTAAATTGTTGTCGCTCCCACGATTTCCTTATAGCATCGCGTATTTCCGTTTCAGTATATAATGGCTCCTTTGCAAAAGCACTCCTAATCGATTCGAGTATATGTCTTGCGTCATCAATTTTAAATACATATTCATCAGTCTTCATCTTTAACACCCAATTGTTTTCGCAAATATTTTACTAATGGTCTCATAACATTTAAGTATTCAATATGACCGTCATAAAGCGTATCTTTATTCTCAATCATATCGATTTCGTTTTCATATTTTTTAAGCATCATTAATTGAAATTCTTTTTCTGTAATTTCAATGGGATGAATCGATATATCCAATGCAGTTATCTGATAACATGTACCTCGATTTCTACCGCCATATAAGCGTTTAAACAAAATGTTCGTATTAAACCTTTCGCAATCATCATAATCAACTAATTCTGTCCCCATTTAAGCATCCTCCGTAAATGTTTTTATTGTTACTTCATACGCCCTACGTTTATAGGGTTCTTTGAAATTCCATGATTCAAAAAAAATCTTTTCGTCTCTGTCAAAGTCGCCATCGATAATTTCAAGAAATATGCCTTCGACGTCAGCTCCATCAATCTCTTTTCGAACTAATTTTTTCTTAAACATTATTTCCACCTTCGAATTTGATTTGCTTTGTATGGTTCACGTCCGCAATGAATACACATAATCGCGTGTCTATCAGTTTTCTTCTGTCGAATAACAAATTCTTCTCCATTGCAATATGGGCATACAATCACGTTATCATAATATCCCATTATTTCTCACGCTCCATATCTCGAATGAGTTCCTTCGCAACAATAAACTTTCTTGCATCTGGCTTATCATAAACGCCGTCCCACCAGCCTTGAACAAATGCATCGACTAACAATTGTTGTAATCGATATTCTGAAATTGTATATGAATCACACATTATTCTTCCACCTCTGGATGTTGTTTATACCATTCGTTAATAGCATCAATAGCTAATGCTTTCGTTCGACACCATTCTACGCAATTCTTACAGCGCTGGTCAGTTTCCAATGGATTGATGTTAGGTACTACACCACCGTCCTGTGCACACTTGTTAGAACGTCCATCACATTCTAGAAATTCCCATTTGCCATTTCGTTTGAATGCTGTCATGTAACAGAAACCCAATTAAACCACCTCACAATCTAAACGACATGCAATATCTTGTAAATCAGTAATACTGTCAGCATTAAATACTTTTTGAATATCGTCCCACTCAAGACTATCATCAAAGCAAAAAGTAATCATCTTCATTATTCAGTCACCTCTTCGTGACCACGGTACTGCGCCAAATGCTCTTATTTGCCGTTCAAGCATTTGAATATGTCCAATAATAACTTGTGCTGTGAGGTTATCACAATCGTCTCTAATTATTTTCTCCAGCGTCTGGTCCTCGATTTTAAATTTTGTTTCTGTCATAGGTCATGATATACATTGTGTGTTTATATACTTTTCTGTTGCTGTATAATCTCTTCAATGAATATACATTCAATTAATTCTGGATGAAAGTATTCACAGTCTTCACAATCGTCGCAACCGTTGAAGCCACTCTTTAACATATCACCCCAATCATACTCCTTCTCATGACAACAACACAATCCCATTTCGGATATGTATCCACCATATTCATTCCATCTATCAAAACAGAATGCTAATTCTCTTCCCTGATGCGCACAATTTCTACATGCACTAATCAATAATTCGTCTCTCATAACGTACATTCTCCTTTTTTATAAGCTGGACAATTTAGCCCCATAGGACACTCGCATTTCTTCATTCAGGTCTCCACTTAGAAGATTTGAGCCACTTGTCTTCATGATACATCATCCATAATACACCCTTTGGCAGATGTACTGTCTGAATAACTTTCATTCCCAATAAAGTATCGATTTCGCCTTTTGATTGCGGAGCATTCATTTCATTGAGTTCATCTTTAATATATTGAATAAACTCTGGTCTCGCTTTAAGCATATCTGGATTCTTGTAGAATTTTGTAACTGCTCTATTGTAATGTTCTTTTAAATGATTAAAGTATTCACCCATTGTAACTAATCACCGTCCCTAGAAATTCATTAAAACGTTTCTTACGTGGTAGTTCATAACCGCAATGCATACAATCACCTTTCGTCCCTGAACCAGCAAACATAAACGTTCTGCCAGGCCCACATTTTGGACAATCCATAATATAAATTAATTCACTCATTTAATCAACTACTCCGGAATAATAACCTTCTCGACAAACACATACCCGTCACGCTTAAAACTGACATTCTCAATATCGGCAATTAGACGAGTGTCAAAATGATCACACACTATGTGATACCCATTTGGGGTATTAGTCACAGAATAAAATTCTATGTCATTAACAACTAACTTATCAGTGATATTATTTAGTACATCTTCATTGGTTGTGTCAATATCAATAAGGAATTTTTCTTTAATAGGATTGTTCATTAATGCCTTTTTCCAAAGGGTGTCAATCCTGTAATCGTAAGAACCGTCTGTATCTATTAGTCGCTTCATCATCCAAATGCGAGCACGGTGGATGTTTCTTTTGTTCACAGTTTTGTGTATTCGCCATGTTCCAGGGAATGAAGCAATTCTTGTTTTAAGAATTGCAAGGTCTTTATCGTAATCACGGACCACTTGGTGGAAACAGAGTTCTTGGTGGTCTTCAATATCACGGTTGTCCTTGTTTCTCCTCAATGCAAGAAATAAATGCACAGTATCAGTTGGTTCCATACGTTCCTTATTGTTTGACATTATCATGCCTCCTGCAATCGTTGCATTCAAGCACACCAGAATATGCTGGGTCATGACGACAATCTTTTATCATGCCATGATTCTTTGTATTATACTTCGTGTAAGAAGAATCATGTAAACTCTTCACTAATCTTCGAGGTTCTAATCGTATCTCACCAGGGATAACTGTTATGTTAGTTGCATCAGGATAATGTTGCAATAGATACTCTATAAATTTATTTTTGTCTTGTACCCTATTCGGCAAATCAAATTTGACTTCAACGAATTTCTCATGTTCGACATAATCATTCATTCTATCACATCTCCAAAGCAATAGTCAAAGAGCCAATCGTTCCAGTCTGGTATATCTAATCTACTATGAAAATATTCCGACCACTCCTCAAATGCCTCTGGATAATCCTTTGATAACTGTATCTGTTCTTTATGCTCGTTAGACGAATTCTTGTATTTCTTATAGAACTCCACAGCAGATTTGACATCATCATAAGTAAATACATCTCCATGTATAAATTTTTTACATCCTCTTAATGGTTCATACATTATTTATCACACTCACAATAATAACCACAGTAATCACAATATTCTAGTTCTTCTTCTGGTTTGTCATACCAGAATTTTGCTTCCTTTAATGTTTGTTCGAGTCCTTTTATAATTTCATGAGGATGCGCATTACCTCGCCCTTCATGTCTTCGTTGATATTCAAATATAATCTTTCCCATATGGCAAGCAAAATCGTTCATTAAAATCCACCTCCAATCATTGAATAAATAAATGCTATCATTAATAATAGTAAACACAATAAAATCTTTGTGTTAATCTCTTTTAAATCGCTTTGAATAGTTCCCATAGTCCAACCTCAAATTTTTCTGAGAATCCAATAGGCCGAAGTAAATTCAGCCTAATTATATTCAATTCTTTCATCTTACTCATAGGTGATTTTCACCCCTGTAATACTCATTTAATATTTTATTTTTCTCTTCAGTAAATCCAGCGTGAGTAATTAATTTACCACTTTTTTCCTTTTCTAAATCCAAAATAGCTTTTTTATATTTTCTTGGAAATTCATCCTTCATGAACTGAAAGATGACTCTCTCTGGTATTTTTGTCATACGCAATGATATACAATGTACGTTTATATAACTTTCTACAACGAAAAATTATTTAAAGCCTGAAATGTATTACATGCACAGCGAGGTCGTATAATGGAAATCAAAGACAAGTATACAAGACTGGAATTAAGAAAAAAAGATATTATCGTAGATGATAAGTGGAAACCATCTCACTGGCGATTCACGTCATCAAAGCTTGCACGACGCATATTCGATGAAATAAAAGTTAAGTTCGAAAATACATCAGTTGAAAAACCTCTGTACGAAACAGCATACTCAGTCTGTCGAAGACATTGCGGTTTAGAACAACACGACTTCGAACAACTATATGGAACGTGTAAACATGATTAATATTGAAAAGATATTTAGAAAGACAACTAAATTCAGAGCAAGAAAAGACGAGAATGGCGACATGCCATTTAAAGAATTTGAAGACTTCATCATACATGATATTGAAGTTGCTATTCGTTCTATGGAAGTTATCGCAGAACGAAAAGGTAAACATTCAATAACTACTGACGAAGTCATCGAGTACTTTGGTATGGTCGGGCGTCCTCAGTTAGATAATTATTAGAACATGCGATGGGCGTCCTGCCCATTTCTATCTAATATATATTCAATAATTTCAATCTTATCTTCTAACTTTTTTATACGTACAGTGTCTCGACCTTCAACGTCTAGTTCTTCGCAAGCTAAATCAACTCGTGACTGTTGTAATGCATTGAACAAATCGTCGTCAGACATATTATTCAGATATCGAAATTCGTCAGCTATTTCCATACGTCATCTAGTCCATGTATAATTTTTTTAGGCTTTAGTATCGATGTAATAATTATATCATCTTCGTCATCATTATATGTCATTGATGTTGTGATACACTTCCATTCTCCTCCGCCTATTTCGTTAAGATAATCTCGAATCTCTTTCAAAATATTCTCACGTGTCTCCATTATCGCACCTACTTTTCTTTTGCAATAACATAACAACGGTCAATCTTTGCTTTAATTAAGTCAGAATCAGAAGAGTTCTTAAACAATATATCAGCTTGTGCTTTAATACAAAATACAAGTTGTTCGACCTCTTTTGATGACCATGTTTTCTTCTCAATTGATTTTTCTTCTTCAGCAATTTTTATATTACTTGTTGGCATTGTTTATCAATTCCTTTATAGTTTTTCTTACAGCCCCACTAGATGTTAGGTGAGGAGTAAATCCACGTCTGCACATTTTACTGACATCTAAATGAGTAACAGGTGAATCACCTTTCCATCCTGATTCTCCGCCAGTATAAGTAAACTTAGGTGATAGTCCCATTGCATCTGCAACTATCTGTGCAACTTCTGTAACGGGTATACCATTAATATTTGCTACATTCAATGTTACTGTCTCTGGCTTATCAACAAAACTTTGAATGACTCGTGATAAATCGTAAACGTCAAGATATTGTTTTGTCTGTTGTCCATCTCCAAGTATTTCCATTGCATGTGGTGATTTATTCAATTTGTTAAAGAAATCGTATATAACTCCATGTTTATACCCTTCTCCAACAATATTGCCAAGTCTTAATATCGTCGCGTTAAGTCCGTATTCTTTTGAGTAATTCCTAACGATTTGTTCGCCAAGCATCTTTGTCGTACCATAAATTGATATTGGCTCCATATAATCTTCTTCATTGATATAATACGGAACGTTTGACATCCTTTGTGTATGAAAATAATTAGGATAATATCCATAAACACATGCTGTCGACAAATGAATAATGTTTTTAACTCCGCAATCTAATGCAGTTTCCATAAGATTATGTGTCGCTAAAACATTATCTGCGAATTGTTCTGTTAAATGTGATGAACTATATCTATTGTCAGCTAGTCCTGCACAATGAATAATAGTATCACAACCACCCATATGTTCATCGATAATGTGAATAAGATTATACATCTGTCTTCTATTATCTAAATCGATTTCGTCTCTATCGACTCCAGTGATAGAACCACCTATGTGTTTTGTCAAATAGCTTCCTATAAATCCGCTTGCTCCCGTAATAAGTATATTCATAATTTAACCTCATATAAAGAAAAGAGAAAGAGAGTAAATCTACTCTGTAGGTTTACCTTCTTCCACAATTTGTTTAAGTAACTTACCAATAGCAGTTGCACCAATTGCCTCTTCTGGATATACTCCATAAAGGTAATTGAGAGTAAACCTGTTATTCTCAGTCGCTTGCTGCATCCGCATTAAATGCTCTGCATGCATTTGCTTGGTAAAATTTACCGATTCTTGCAATGCATCTTCAGCAATTATTGCAGTTCTGTTACTATGAGCAGTACGTTCATCAAAGACAAGTTTGTCATTTGACGCCCATGCACGCTCAAGAGCTTCCTCTTTAGGTTTGTCATCTTCTCCCATGATAGTAAACACCTCTGTATTAATTTTGCTACATGATTACATCCATTCATTGAACATTAACATCATCAATACATTCTTCAATTAACTCTTCAGCTAACTGACTTGTTGTATGATTAATGTTATTAGCAACCGTTATGATTGACTCACCTAATAACTCAATATCTGCTTGAATCATCTCATGCTCTCGAATATTCTCTTTGAATTTCGACATAGCAAAATGACCGAATAAAAACAAACAATCTGCAAGTATTACAAACAATAGTATTAACACGATGTCACTCATCAATAGACTCCGATTCAATTCTGAGTTTGCGCTCTTGAATCTCAGTCAAAGATACTATTGGTCTTTTTTCCTTGACAAAATTGATTGCTTCATCAACAGACATTTCACCATAGTTTGCGTCAACTACAGCTAACATTACAAGCATTGCACTCCTGCCTCTTCCTTGAGCACAGTGTACAAGAACATTTTTAAATTGACAATCCCTAATGATATTTAAGAATGTCGTACATTGTTCGTGAACTGGTGCTCCCCAATCGGGAACGGGAATCCAAAAATAAGATATCCCCATTTTAGATAAAGTATCGACAGCGTCATGACATTCAGACCTGCAATTAATTACAACGTCTATGTCATCCAACTGTTCGTAGTTTGTTATTGCACCGGATAAATATACATTATCCGTTATTTTCGTTATATCCATTCTTATCACCTCTTACGGCGCGTCTAACGTGTATTTCGCCTAATCTAATGGTAACCTATTAGGCAGCATGCCAAAGCTTCTCTAACGCGCCCTATCACGCTTTTAAAAGGGATTCTGCATTGCCTGTAACTTCAATGCCATGATATGTCCTACGATGAGTTGTAAGTCCTCTGCAATATACGTATTCGCATTCAAGCAAAGTGTTTCAACCATCGGCTTAGTTATATCAAGTTTGCATCCTTCTTGTCCAACGATATTAACAACAAACATCTTATTATTGATTGCGTACTTATATGCGTTAACTAAATTTTCAGAATCGCCTGAACTACTCAATATGATAAGTACGTCTCCGTAATAAGCAACCTTCTTTAGTTGTTCGACGTAAACGTTCTCATATTCAGTATCATTAGCCCAAGCAGTAATCAATGAAATATTAGTTAATGCTGTTGCATTCTGGCCACCAATCTTTTGTAAATCGTTTGCCATATGAATTGCATTAGCTGCACTGCCTCCATTTCCAATAATAAAGAGTCGTCGTTTTCGAATAATATTTATTATACGTTCAATTGTCTTAACGTCTAATTCTCGTAAAGCTTTATTTAAGTCGTCCATGTATTCCATCAAATCATCTCAAACAACACATAAATCGTGGTGTTGTCGTTTTGTCGTCATAATAAAAGTCCATATAAGGTCTGGGTTTCTTTGGTTCAAAGAAATCTCGCCTATGATTACCTTTAGCACAACGATGACATCTGTGAGGATAACTAGAACAGTTACCTTTGTGCGGGCAGTCGTTCCACATGTTTTCACCTCCTACATCATTAAATAATAGATTTTCCATTTATCAGTCGGCTTAAATACCTTATCTGTCTGAGGTTCGACTAACCAGAATATCCCTTCATTGTCTATGAAGAAATTTAATGCATGCGCTCCACCTCTTGGCGGATAAGCAAACACTATTCCAAATGTTAATGCTCCCCAATCAGGATTCGATATTGCACCTTTCAAAGCAAAACTGAAATCGTCACAATCAAAGTATTCAGAAACATATTGTTCCATATCAACTTTATTATGTTTAATAAATCGTTTAAACTCAGTTACTGTTGTCGTCTTATAGTCTGCGTCAACAAGAACACGTGCTGCATCTGGAGCTATCGATTTCAATAAAGTCGTAACTTCATTAAAGTCAATGTCCTCAAGAAATCGCGGTGGCGATAATTTCGTTCCAGTACATTTACAGAATCTTTTACAAAACCATTCTAAAGACATGTCACACCCTCCTTATCAATTTTGAACTCGATGTGTTTGAGTGGCATCTTCTCAATTAAATTCTGTCTTGCCTCATCATTCTCAACAAAAAACAATAAGAATCCTGAACTACCTTCGCCAAGTAACTTACCTGAATATGCCCCAAGTTCAATTCCTTTAGATATCAGATTATCGATTTTCTGATTTGAAACGTCTCCTGTATGTTTCTTGATTGCCCAACTATTCTTTACTACATCACCAAGTTTTCTAACATTTCCCGACATTAAATAATTGTAACCGTCATCTGCCTGATTTCTCAATTCGTCAATCATTGGACGTAACTGTTCTAAGTTCTTCTTAGTACCAGACAAGATACTATGTGAACCAGACGAACGTGTACCAACGTAGAATAAAACGAAATGTTTTTCTACAGCATCGTATAAACTCAAATGAACTTCATACTGATAGATATTATCAGGTTTAAATTTAAGTTGATTTAAATGCCCTATCGCTGCTGCATATTGGTCTTGCTTTCCAATAGGTTTGCCAAGCACGTCTATCTCGATATGACATGCGTCTTCAGCAATCTTATCCTTTCCAGCATCAATCCCTTTATACTTATACAATGCACTAAGAAGTGCCACAGTAAAAGTCGAACTACTACCAAGACCAGTTCTACCTGGGATATCAGCCAACGACACAATTTCCAAAGGTGTTTCAATACCAACATATTTTAGACACTCCCTTATTATAGGATGACGTATTTCATCTATGCTTTCGCAATTTTCTCTTTGTGAATAACGTATTTTCCAACGACCATCAAACGATTCGTGTAAGATGACGTATACATATTTGTCAATTGCAAAGCTTAGAACAGAACCATACGAACCGTTATAGTAATCCGGTATGTCCGATATCCCACCTGTAATTGACACACGTAATGGTGCTCTGCTTATTATCATTTATTACTCTCCTTTTCGTATCCAAATACTTTAAAATCAAAATCACAAATCTGTTCAACCATCTCCATACCATCCTTTGAATAATAATAATCGTATGGCTTCCATTTATCGTAATCTCGTTTTTTACGTTTATGTTCTAATATTTCTCGTGGTAAGTTTAAAGAATCCATTAAATCATTGAAATCTTTTTGCAAATGCTCAAATCTCAATACAGTATTTACTGCAGGTCGTCCTCTAAAACATAATCCACAATACTGATTATCCCACATATAATCTATTTGATTAATAACTTGAAACGTCTCAATAACCCTTTTTGCATTAAAAGAACCACGTGGTGAGTCAGGCGTAAATTCGCTTGGCTCATAATACCCATTATCAGTTATCACAGATTTATTATTATCACGTATACACCACCTATGAATTGACAAATACCAATCATATGGATTTCTAACAACTGAAAATTTATAATAATTCAATAAAGGTTTATTATTCTCATTTAAAAAGAAATAACGCGGAGGATAATGCATTAAATCTTTATTATCTTTAGATTCTACAAACTGTGACGGACCTTCATGATATTTCAATAAAGCATTTTCAATTGATGTCGTCCCATTCTTTCCATTATTTCTAAAAAATATAAATTT
>Ga0180432_10010529_pt1 | contig 11054 bp, 12 predicted proteins | sample SS_ome_10_FD_132414 | JGI IMG/M metagenome (GOLD analysis project Ga0180432, IMG submission 132414) | Hypersaline lake sediment archaeal communities from the Salton Sea, California, USA - SS_1_MS_2 metaG | ecosystem: Environmental > Aquatic > Non-marine Saline and Alkaline > Hypersaline >... | reverse complement strand
TGTTGATCGTGCGACCGGGGTTCGTCATCGGCCGGATGACCGCCGGGATGGATCCTGCACCGTTTTCCAGTACTCCGGCGCAGGTCGCCGAGGCCACCGCGCGGGCGCTGAAGCGGGGCCGACGCACGGTCTGGGTGCCATGGGCGTTGCAGCCGGCCTTCGCCGTGATGCGCATGCTGCCGCAATCGCTCTGGCGACGGTTGCCCCGGTGATGAACGAAGTGAAGAACCGAACCAACCCGGTGATGAACGAAGTGAAGAACCGAACCAACCCGGTGATGAACGAAGTGAAGAACCGAAGATGACACCAGCGAGACATATCGTCGTCGTCGGCATCGGGGCCGACGGCATGCCCGGGCTGTCCGAGAGGTCCCGGCGCGAACTCGGCAGTGCATCCGTGATCTACGGCTCTCCGCGTCAACTCGACCTGCTCGACGGCACGGTGGTCGCACCTCGCCGCCGCTGGCCCAACCCGATGATGCCGGCGCTGGAACGCCTGCTCGAGGAAGAGTCGGCCACGGACATCCATGTGGTCGCCAGCGGCGATCCGTTGCTGTACGGCATCGGGGCCACCCTGATCCGGCTGTACGGCCCCGGGCAGGTAAGGGTGCTCCCGCAGGTGTCGTCGGTGAGCCTGGCTTGTTCCCGGATGGGCTGGACCGCCCACGACACCGAAGTCATCAGTCTCGTCACCGCACCCGTGCACACCGCGGTACGCCGCGGCGGCCGGGCCGTCGTACTGTCCCGCGACGCCGATACCCCCCACGCGCTGGCCAGGGCTCTGACCGAAACCGGTCGCGGCGCTTCGGAATTCACCGTCCTGGAACAGCTTGGCGGCATCGCCGAACGTATCCGCCCCGGCACAGCCGGCAGCTGGGATACCGCCTCTCCCGCCGACGTCAACGACCTCAACGTCATCGCCGTCCGCTATCTACCCGATGAGCACGAGGGCCGAACGCTTCCTGACGAGGTCTTCAGCCACGACGGTCAGATCACCAAACAGAGCATCCGCGCGGTGACACTCGCCGCGCTGTCGCCCCGGCCGGGGGAATTGCTGTGGGATGTCGGTTCCGGTTCAGGCAGCATCGCCATTGAGTGGTGTCGAGGCACACCGGGTTGCCGCGCAGTCAGTTTCGAGATCGACGCGGTACGCCGTGACCGGCTCGTCACGAACGGGCGGGCTTTCGGGGTCGACGTGGAGGTCCGCGGCGCCGCGCCGCAGGAATTCGATGGCGCCGGGACGCCCGATGTGATCTTCATCGGCGGTGGGCTGACGAACAGCGGCCTGGTGCACGCCTGTATCGAGCGACTGCCGGCCGGCGGCCGGTTGGTAGCCAACGCCGTGACCGCGGAATCCGAAGCGCTGCTGGTCCACTGGCGTGCCCGGCGCGGCGGACAATTGCGTCGCTTTCAGCACTACCGTGGCGAGTCGCTGGGTGATTTCACCGGCTCGCGTCCGCTGATGCCGATCACCCAATGGTCTGTGACGATGTGATGGGAATACGGTGACCGTCTACTTCATCGGGGCCGGGCCCGGGGCTGCCGATCTGATCACCGTTCGCGGCCAACGGCTGCTGCAGCGCTGCCGGGTGTGCCTGTACGCGGGCTCGATCATGCCCACCGAACTGCTCGAGTCCTGTCCGCCGGAGGCCCGCATCGTCGACACCGGTCCGCTGACGCTCGACGAGATCATCGACGAATTCACCCAGGCGCACTCCTCCGGCCACGATGTCGCCAGGCTGCACTCCGGCGATCCGGCGCTCTACAGTGCAGTCGCCGAACAGCGCCGACGCCTCGACGCGCTCGGCATCGACTGCGAGATCGTTCCGGGGGTGCCGGCCTTCGCCGCCGCCGCGGCCGCTCTGGGTCGCGAGCTCACCGTGCCGGGGGTTTCCCAGACGGTAACGCTGACCCGGGTCGCCACATTGTCCACAGCCATGCCACCCGGTGAGAACCTCACTGCCCTAGCCGCATCGGGGGGAACCCTGGTGATCCACCTGGCGGCCCACCGCATTGATGCGATCGTCCCGGAGTTGTTGACGGGCGGATACCGGGCCGACACACCGGTGGCCGTGGTCGCTTTCGCCAGTTGGCCTGAGCAGATGGTGCTGCGCGGCACCCTGGCCGATATTGCTGAGCAGATGCATGAAGCCTCGATCACCCGCACGGCGGTAATCGTGCTCGGCGATGTGCTTGTTGCCGAGGGGTTTACCGACAGCTACCTGTATTCGTCGCGTCGCACCCGCGGCACCCGGCACTGATGCGGGTCCTGCTGTTGGGCGGTACCGGAGAAGCCCGCGCACTGGCCGCCCGGTTACACCCGAACATCGATATCGTCAGCTCCCTGGCCGGCCGGGTACCCGATCCGGCGTTGCCGGTCGGCCCGGTCCGGATCGGCGGTTTCGGGGGGGTGTCCGGGCTGCGGAACTGGCTGGTCGACAACGACATCAACGCCGTCGTCGATGCCACCCACCCATTCGCCACCACAATGACCCATAACGGAGCCCGCGCGTGCCTTGAACTGGCGATCCCGCATCTGGTGCTGCACCGACCGCCCTGGGAGACCGGCGGCGCTCTACAGGTGCGATCCGATGTCGAGGCTGCCGAAATCGTTGCCGACAAACAGTATTCCCGGGTGTTCCTGACCACTGGCCGCTCCGGGGTGGCCCCGTTCGCCGCCAGCGGTGCCTGGTTCCTGATCCGGGTGGTGACACCGCCGGACCCGCTGACGTTGCCGCCACACCATCGGGTGCTGCTCTCCCGCGGGCCCTATCGGTACGAAGATGAGCGGGCCCTTCTCACCGAGCAGCGGATCGACGTGCTGGTGACGAAGAACAGTGGGGGAGAGATGACCCGGGGCAAACTGGACGCCGCCCAGGGGCTCGGCATCGACGTGGTGATGATCCAGCGGCCTGCTCTACCACCGGGGTTGGCAGTTGTGCACTCACCCTCCGCCGCCGTGGACTGGGTGCTCGGTCAGCCCGGGTAGCGGCGTGGGGTGAAGACCGTATCGGCGCCCGGTGAGCCGTACCACTGGGTCTGCGACGATCCGACGATGAGCAGGCAACGCATATCCACATCGGCCTGGTCCAGATCGGCCAGCCGAACCACCCTGACCGACTCGGCCGGTCCGGACACATCCCGGCCGATCACCACCGGCGTGCCGGCATCGCGCTGCTCCAGCAGCAAATCCCGCATTGCCGCGACCTGCCAGATACGGGTCTTCGAGGCCGGGTTGTAGATCGCCAAAACCAGATCGGTGGCGGCCGCCGCCGACAGCCGCGCGGCGATCACATCCCAGGGCTTCAGCCGGTCCGACAGGGACAACACCGCGTAGTCATGCCCCAGTGGCGCGCCCACCCGGCTGGCGACCGCCTGGGCTGCCGTCATCGCCGGGATCACCCGCACTCGTACCCCCGGCCACTGTTTGGCCTCCTCGAGGACCGCGGTCGCCATCGCGAATACCCCCGGATCACCGGAGGACACCACCGCCACAGCACGGCCCCGCTCGGCCAGTTCGCAGGCCAGCCGGGCCCGCGCCGGCTCGTCGGTGTTGTCGCTGGGGTGCCGGCGCTGCCCGGTTGCGGGCCGTACCCGGTCCAGATACGGGCCGTATCCGATCAGATCGGTGGCGGCGGTCAACTCCCGGCGGCTCTGCGGCGTCATCCAGTCGGCATCGCCGGGGCCCAGGCCGACCACCGCGACGGTTCCGGCCCGGCCCGGATAACGGGCGGCGCGGCCGTCACCGGGCAGGATCGCCAGCGAGAAATACGGGACATCCGCGTGGTCAACCTCCGCGGCCGGTAAAACCCGTTGCCCGTCGGTGCTGGCCCGCTCGACGTAGAGCGCATCGCCGAGCCGGCCCGATGACGAGAGCGCTTCTCGCACCTGGGTGTAGGTACGCCCGAGTTTCATGATCACCGCGGCGTCGGTGTCGGACAGCCGACGGGCGAGCTCGGCGACCGGCAGCGTGCCGGGCAGTATCGAGAGCACCTCGTCTCCGGTTACCAGCGGTGTGCCGGTCGCCGCCGCGGCCGCACTGACCGACGTCACCCCCGGGACGATCACCGCGTCGAACCGTCGGGTGAGCCGAGTGTGCATGTGCATATACGAGCTGTAGAACAGCGGGTCCCCCTCGGCCAGGAGGGCCACGTCAAGCCCGGCCGAGAGATGTCCGGCGATTCGTTCGGCGGCTGTTTCATAGAAATCCCGCATCGCGCCGGCGTAACCGTCGGGATGGTCGGTGGTCTCGGTGGTCACCGGATAGATCAGATGCTCTTCGATCTGGCCCGCACGCAGGTAGGGCTCGGCGATACCGCGGGCGATGCTGCGGCCGTGCCGCGCGCTGTGATACGCCACAACATCGGCCTCGGCGATCACCCGGGCAGCCTTGACGGTCACCAATTCCGGGTCGCCCGGGCCCAGCCCCACCCCGTAGAGGATGCCGCTCATTCGGCGAGCCTCATTCGCGCGAACTCGCGATCGCGTTGACGGCGGCAGCCGCCATGGCACTGCCGCCCCGCCGGCCCCGCACCACCAGGTACTCCATTCCGCGCGGATTCGCCACGAGCGCGGTCTTGGATTGCGCCGACCCGACGAAGCCGACCGGGCCGCCCAGCAGCGAAACCGGTGCGGGCGCGCCCTCGTCGATCAGTTCCAGTAATCGGAACAGTGCGGTCGGGGCATTGCCGATGGCCAGGACCGAACCAGCCAGCCGGTCGGCCCACAACTCCACCCCCGCCGCAGACCGGGTGGTGGCTCGCCGTTGCGCCAGGTCGGCGGCACCCGGGTCGGCCACCAGCGACACCACCCGGTTGTCGGCAGGCAGCCGGGCCGCGGTGATCCCAGCAGCGACCATCGACGAATCGCACAGGATGGGAGCGCCGTTTGCCAGCGCAGCGTGGGTGGCGGTCACCACCGCGGGGGTGAAGTCGACGTGGGCGGTCAGATCGACCTGACCGCAGGTATGAATGAGCCGAACCACCACCCGGGCCACGTCCTCGGGGAATGGACTCAGGTCCGCTTCGGCCCGGATCGTCGCGAAGGACTGCCGGTATATCTCGGCGGCATCGCGGATGTAGTCGAGCACGGTGATCAGCCTACGGTCGGGCGGTTCAGCAGGCGGTAGCCGTCTCCGGTGGCCACCAGAACCGGACCGGACGGCGGACTCCCGCAGGCGCGTTCACAGCCGACGTAGTGCGCGACGCCGGCGACCGACCCGGACTCAGCCGCCCGGGTCGCCTCGGCCCGCACATCCGCGCGCGACCGTTCGCACCCGGGGCTACCGACACAGGCGGTGACAGTGAGCCATCGCGAGGCCGCGTCGAACACCAGACCCATCGGTGCCAGCACCCGCAATACGGTATCGGCCACTGCCTCCTCCAGATCACACACCAGAAGGGAACGCCGGGGAGTGATGATCACCGGCGCACCGACGGCCGCCACGAATTGCGCCTGCCGTGCCGTGAGCACGCCCAGCGGTGCCACCGCTCCGAGCGCCACCGCCCCGTCCTGCTGGTCGATCCAGCCGACCGGGGGCCGGGGGAGTACCCCGGGTAGTGCGAAGTCACCGCCTGCCGGAACCGACGGCGTATAACCGGTGAGCAGGACGGCCGGATCCTCCAATTCGGCCACCCGCCAGGCCGTTCCGCGTGACTTCGTGAACCGCCGGGCGACGGCCAGCAGGCCCGGTATCACCTCGTCGCCGAGCAACCGGACACCGGTGTCGCGGCCCGCCAGCAGCAGAGCGACACCGTCGGAGAGAACGTGCACACCGGCATCGGCGGCCAGGACGGACGTATCCGCGGTGCCGTCGTCGATACCGAACAGGAACCGGCCCGGCAGCTCGGCCAGCGTCGGGTCCTTCTGGATCGCGCTGTCCAATTCCGCCACCCACCCGCGGGTGTCGGTGAGTCCACCGAATCTGCCGGACAGCGGCGAGGCGACGATGTTCCGCACTCGCTCATGGGTCGCCGACGGCAGCAGTCCGGCCGCGGCGACGGCGTCGGCCACCGCGGAAGCGTCGGTGATACCCCGCAACTGCAGGTTGCCGCGGGCGGTCAGTTCCAGGGTGCCGGCCGCGAATCGGGTGGCAGTCTCGGCGAGGGCCGCCAACTGGGCGGCACCGATCATCCCGCCGGGCAGTCGAACCCGGGCCAGCACGCCGTCGGCGGCCCGGTGCACCTGCAGGGCACCGGGGCAGACATCATCGTCGCGGGTCCTCTCCACGCTCCTACGGTACGGGCCGCGCCATGCCACGATGGGGGTACGGGGAATGGTCCCCATGACGAGGGGGAGCGCCACGAGGGCACGGTTTTCCGGTCGAACCAGACCCGCGGGACGGGTGGCGGTCCTGCTCGGGCTGCTCATCGTCGCTTCGGTGATGCTGGGCGGCCGAATTCCCGATGTCCGAACCGCTCCCGGTGATCGGTCCCAGGGCAGTCCCGCGTCGATGGCCGGGGTCGTCACGTTGCTGGCGGCCTCATTGCTCATCATGGCAATCGCTCTCATGACGTCATTTCGCAGACCGGTTCCTGACACGCCGGCGGCGGACCGACGGGAACTGCCCCGTGACCCTTCCGGTCCGCGAGCGCGGATCGGCCGGAGGCTGTTACTCATCGCGGTCGGTCTGGCTGTCGCGTGGCTGTTCACGTTGATGCTGGTCAGCCTGCTGAGTATCGCGCCGACCGAACTACGGCAGGAACCCCCGACAGTGCCGACGCCCCGTCCGGACGACACCGGGGATCCGCCGGCCGCCGCGCCACCATCGGCGCAGCGACAACCCGATGGCCGGGTGTTGCGCTACCTGGAGGTGACAACCGTCGCGCTGGTGGTCATGACCCTGGTCGGAACTGTCGCGACCGCCGTCCGGCGGTGGCGACGGAATCCGCCTCCTGGTCCTGCCGTGCCTGCCGACGACCCGTCCCCGCCGATACCCCGACCCGAACCTCTCGCCCTGGCAGCGGAGCGCGGACTCGCCGAGGTCGGTGATCTCAGTCGCGGTCCGCGGGCGGCCATCATCGCCTGCTACGCCGCAATGGAGCAGGCACTCGGGGATTCCCCCCGGGCGGCGCCACTAGAGTCCGACACTCCCTCGGAAGTGCTGGCGCGGGCGGTCGGAAACGGCGCGGTGCACCCGGGCAGCGCGACCACCCTGGTGGAGGTGTTCACCGAAGCCCGGTTCAGCAGACACGTCATGACCGAAGACCACCGCGAGGTGGCCGAACGGGCGCTGCGGGCGGTTCTTGACGAGTTGCGGCAACCGGACTCATGACGAAAACGACGACCCGCGTCGTGGTGGCCGGCGGGCTCCTGTTGGTCCTCCTGATCGAGGCGACGGTCTTTCTCATCGATCGGCGCTGGGCGCTGCCGGTATCGGCAGCGGCGGTGGCGCTGTTCGCACTCGTGCTGCGGGACAGTTTCGTCGGGGTGCGCTCGGACGACCGGACCGAACCGGCAGCCGACGACGCCCTCGAGTCCCTACTGGGGTGGCAGTCCAGGACCGAGACGTTGATCGGATGGGCCGATGCCAGCCGCGCCAGCTGGGACCGCTACCTGCGACCCCGACTCGCCCGGGAATTCATGCTGGCAACCCGGATCAAGGACCCGGCGGTGCTGGCCGCCACCGGCCGGATGGTTTTCGGCGATGAACTCTGGCCGTGGGTCGATCCGAACAATGCCGCGCGAGGCGGCCGCACGGAGCCCGGTCCCGGCCGAGCAGCCCTCGACGAAATTCTGCGGCGATTGGAAGAGATATGACCATGGGGTCCGGTACGGGAGCCGGTTCGCGGGCCACCTCCACCACCGCGCTGTGCGAAGCCGTCCTCGACGAGGTAGAGCGGGCGGTAGTCGGCAAGCGTGGTGCGCTGACATTGCTCCTGACCTCGGTTCTCGCCGGTGGACACGTGTTGATCGAAGACCTGCCCGGAACGGGCAAGACCCTGATCGCGCGGTCGATGGCCGCGGCTCTGGGCCTGCGATTCACCCGCGTTCAGTTCACCCCCGATCTGCTGCCCGCCGACCTGTTGGGCTCGACCATCTACGACATGCGGTCGGGGCACTTCGAATTCCGCCGGGGCCCGATCTTCACCAACCTGCTGATGGCCGACGAGATCAACCGGACCCCTCCCAAGACGCAGGCTGCGCTGCTGGAAGCCATGGCGGAACATCAGGTCAGCATGGACGGCGAAACCCATCGGCTGCCGTCGCCGTTCATCGTCATCGCCACCGACAACCCGATCGAGTTCGAGGGCACCTACCCGTTGCCGGAGGCCCAACTCGACAGATTCGCGGTGAAGGTGACGCTCGACTACCTCACGGAAATCGACGAGGCGGCGATGCTGCGCCGCCGGCTGCAGCGGGGATCCGCGGAGGTTGAGATCAACGAGGTGGTGGATGCCGAGCAACTGGTGACGATGCGGGAGTCCGTCGAGGATGTCTCGGTGCACGAGGACGTCCTGCGATACGTGGTCTCGCTGGCCACGGCGACCCGAACCCATCCGCAACTGGTCGTCGGGGCCAGCCCGCGTGCCGAACTCGATCTGGTCCAGCTGGCCAGGGCCCGGGCCCTGCTCAGCGGTCGGGACTTCGTGCTGCCCGAGGATGTCAAGGCCCTCGCGGTCCCCGCACTGGGCCATCGGATCACGCTACGGCCGGAGATGTGGGTGCGCAGCCTGCACGGCACCGATGTGGTTGAGCAGTTGCTGCGCCGCGTGCCGGTACCGCGGGCATCGGAGGGGACCTAACTCGTGGACGCCGTTTCCGCTGAGAACATCGGCCGGCTCGATGCCTCATTGGTTTGGCGCACCTCAGCTTTGGCCCAGTCGTTGTTCATCGGTGCGGCCGCCGCACTCGCGCTGGCGATGCTGCCGGGACGCTGGCACCTGATCGCCTTCGCCGCTCCGCTGCTGGGTGTGCTGTCGTCGCTGGGATGGCAGCGACTCCCGGCGAGGCTGGGGGTGCAGGCCAGCCCGGCCACGCAGCGCTGCTTCGAGGGGGAGTGGGTCCAGATCGTCGCCCAACTGACCTCCGACCCGGACGGAGCAGCGGTGAACCTGACGGTGACCGCGCTGCCCGGTATGCGGGTCGCGGCCACCGAGGAAGGGAGCGCGGCGCGCCGCTCGGTTTCCGTCTGCGCGCCGAGATGGGGAAGGTACCCCTTGCGGGCCTGTATCGAGGTCGTCGCACCGGGCGGTTTACGGACCGCGGTTAGCACGGTCGACATCGCCGATATCTATGTCTTCCCGCTGGCAGAACCCCCGTCGACCGCCACTCCCAGAACCGAGCTGCCGGAACGCCTCGGCACTCACCTGAGTCGTCTCACCGGCCCCGGCGTGGAGTACGCCGATATCCGCCGCTATGTCCCCGGGGACCAGCTGCGGACGGTCAACTGGTCGGTCAGCGCCCGACGGGGCAGCCTGCATGTCACCGAACGGCTCACCGACCGCTCCGTCGATGTGGTGGTCCTGGTCGATACCAGCGCCCAACCCGCCGGCCCGGCGACGGTCGACACCGCGCGGGCGGTGGAGGGAGCGGTTCAGGTGGTGCAGTCCGCACTGCGCAACGGCGACCGCGCCGGAGTGGTTGCACTGGGTGGCGGACGTCCGCGATGGCTGGGCGCGGATATCGGCCAGCGGCAGTTCTACCGGGTGCTGGACGCGGTTCTGGGAGTCAGCGGACGGCAGGTGACAGGAACCCTTGCCCCGCAGGCCGCGGTGCCGCCCGGGGCGGTCGTCGTGGCCTTCTCGACACTGTTGAGTACCGCGTTCGGACTGGCGCTGATCGACCTGCGTCGGCGCGGTCACGTCGTGGTCGTGGTCGACGTTCTCGGGGGCTACCCCCTGGGTGCTGACGCTGATCCCCTGCTGCAGCGGATGTGGGCTCTGGAGCGCTCGGCGATGCGCCGCGACATGCGGGTGATGGGCGTCGAGGTGATCGCCTGGCCGGCCGAGATCCCGCTGGACCACGCAATGCGGCTCCTGCCCGAAAGTGGCCGGCGCGGCGGTCGGCGGCGCCGGCGATGAGGTCCGGCTTGCAGCTGTTCTCCGCGGTCTTCGCGGCGCTCATGGTCGTCACCGCGGCCTGGCCGGCCGGTCAGGCCGGATTCGCCGCGGTGGCACCGGCCACTCTGGCCGTGCTGGTCGCGGTGTTGGTCCGACCGGCGGCCACGGTCGCGGTGCTGCTGACCGTGGCCGCCGTCACCTGGGTTGACACACCGCCACTGTTCGCTGCGGCGTCCGGTCTCGCGGCGGCGGCCTATCTCGTCACCCGGCACGCCGCGGACCGGGGCGGGGTGGTGATCACCGTCCCGACGGCGACTGCCCTGGTCGGATTCACCGTGGTGGGGCTGATCGCCACGTCCGTGCCGCTGCGACTCACCTGGGCACCGCTACTGGCGCCGGCCGTAGTGGTCGCCATCCTGGTCACCGTCGGCGCCCCGTTGCTTCGGCAGGGGCGCTCCGAACCGAAAGCGGAGCGGACGCCGGCACCCGCGACCGACATCGATTCACCCGCCTGAGGTACGAATAACGGGTGACCCCGCCCACTGTGCTGCTGTTGTCGACCTCGGACACCGACCTGATCACCGCGCGCGCCAGCGCGGCCGGTTACCGGTGGGCCAACCCGACGAGGTTGGCGGCCGGCCAGCTCAGCGAGCTACTCGCGGGCGCCGATGTGGTGGTGGTCCGGGTCCTGGGCGGCTACCGCGCATTGCAGAAAACCATCGACACCGTGATCGCGAGCGGGCTTCCGGCGGTGGTGGTCAGCGGAGAACAGGCGCCCGACGCCGACTTGATGGAGCGGTCCACCGTGCCCGCCGGAATCGCCGTGCAGGCACATGTCTATCTCGCCGAGGGCGGGGTGGCCAACCTGGGCCAACTGCACAATTTCCTGTCCGACACCGTGCTGATGACCGGATTCGGATTCAATCCACCGTCAGAGACACCCTCCTGGGGTGTGCTCGAACGGGTCTGCCCGACGGCCTCCGGCTGTCCGGGTTGTCCGGGCGGTGCGGCCTGCTTCACGGACATGGCAACCACCCGGTTGGCGGTTTCCCGC
>Ga0180432_10010528_pt1 | contig 11054 bp, 5 predicted proteins | sample SS_ome_10_FD_132414 | JGI IMG/M metagenome (GOLD analysis project Ga0180432, IMG submission 132414) | Hypersaline lake sediment archaeal communities from the Salton Sea, California, USA - SS_1_MS_2 metaG | ecosystem: Environmental > Aquatic > Non-marine Saline and Alkaline > Hypersaline >... | reverse complement strand
CGGCTGCTTTATAATCATGGCCTTATGTGGACGAGTTGCCAGAGAGCCGGGATCCCCGTGGCCTTGACCCTCCTGCTGGGGGTGACGGCCGCCTGCCGGCCGGCGCTGGAAGTCGCCACGCTGGAGCAGGGCCTGCGCCTCGCCGCGGAGGCAGCCCGCCGGCAGCAGGGCGATGCCCCGGCCGGCACCGAACAGTCGGACAGCCGCGTGGTCCTGGCCCTGCATTCCTGTGAATGGGATCGGGCCGCCAAGGCCGCCGCCCCCATCGTAACGCTGCCGCAGGCGCCCCATCAGGGCGGGTTGCCTGCCGAAGCACACCATCCGCCTCGCTCGGTTCTGGTCAGCGAGACCGTCACGCCATCTCGCCTGCTGGCCACGTCCGGCCCGCATCGCAATCATCCACCCCTCGCACCACCGGGAGCCTGCGCGCCCCCCGGGCCGGTGGACGGCCGCCGGATTCCCGAATCCCTCCGTTAAGTCAACCGACGCAAACCGCAAACGGCGCCGAGCCGTTGAGGAGTTCTCTCGCCATGGAAAAGCAAAACCGACTGCTGCTGTGGGCACTCGTGGTTGTGCCGCTGATCGCCGCGATCCTGTCCATCATCCCGCCACAAAAACGCCTGAAGGGCGGCATCGACCTGGTCGGCGGATTCAGCCTGCTGTACGAGATCGACACCACCGGCCTGGACCCCCGCGACATCCGCGGCCTGTCCACGCGGGTCAAGGACATCCTCCAACGCCGTGTGGACCCCAACGCCCAGTTGAACCTGGTGTGGCGCCCGGTGGGCAACACCCGTCTGGAGATCCAGATGCCCCGGCCGCCGCAGGCCGCCATCGACCGGCGACAGCGCTACGAGACGGCCCTCGACCGCGTTGAGGAGATGAACGTGGGCCGGCTGGAGGTCGAGGCCGCCCTGGCTGCGGACGACCCGGGCGAGCAGCTCAGCCAGCTCGTCCGCGGCGTCCAGGAACGGGAGGCCAGGTTCACCGAGCTGGTCGCGGCGTATGCCGAGTACCAGAAGACGCGGGGCGGTGACGATCTCGATGCGGAGGAGGTCGCCCGGACGGGCTACGAGGAGGTCTTCGACGCCGTGCTGGATACGACGCTCAACCCGGGGCGGCTCACCGACGTGCTCGCCCTGCAGAACCCCCAGGAGCGCAGCGAGCAGATCGGCCGGCTGAAGGCGGCTCACCCGTCCTACGCGGCGGCCATCGACGAGGTGGTGGCCAAGCACGATGACTGGGCCGCGGACAAGGCCGCCCTCGAGGATCCCTCCGACCTCAAACGCCTGATCCGCGGGGCCGGCGTGCTGGAGTTCCGTATTCTGGCCGACCGCGACGCCAGCAATCCGACCATGATCGGGTCCAGCGAGGCGAGTCTGCGGCAGCCCATCAGCAAGTACACCGAGCAGTTGGAGGAACGCGGTCCCCGGCCGACGAGCGCCGACAAATACCGCTGGTTCCCGATCGACAACGTGACCGCGTTCCTGAACGTGGACTCCGAAGACCAGGTGGAGGGCCGGGCCGCGGACGGCCAGCAGATCGTGGCCGAGTACGCGGGCACCTGGTATGCGCTCGCCCACGCCGAGTCGCGGTTCGGGCTGCTGAAGGATGCCCGGCAGAAGTGGAAGCTCAAGAGCGCCCTGCCGGACCGGGACGAGAACGGCCGGCCGGCGGTGAGCTTCACGCTGGACCCGGCCGGCGGCAGCCAGTTCGCCCGGCTGACCGGGGACAACGTGGGCCGCCAGCTCTGCATCTTCCTGGACGACAGCGCCATGTCGCAGGCCACCATCCGCGAACGGATCCGCCAGCGCGGCCAGATCAGTGGCCGCTTCTCCCAGGAAGACGTCACCAACCTGGTCAAGACGCTGGACGCCGGATCGCTCCCCGGGCGGTTGAAGGAAACGCCGCTGATGGAGAAGAACGTCGGCCCGTCGCTCGGCCGAACCAACCGCGAAATGGGCATGAAGGCCGCCCTCTACGGCCTGGTCGCCGTGGCCGTCTTCATCCTGGTCTACTACCGGTTCGCCGGGCTGGTGGCCAACCTCGCCCTGATGATGAACCTGCTCTTCGTCCTGGCCATCATGGCCAGCCTGCAGGCCACCTTCACCCTGCCGGGCATCGCCGGTCTGATCCTGACGGTGGGCATGGCCGTCGACGCCAACGTGCTCATCTTCGAGCGGATCCGCGAGGAACGAGAGCGGGGGGTGCTGATGAAACGGGCCCTCAAGACCGGTTACGACAAGGCTCTCTCCACCATCGTCGACGCCAACCTGACCACCCTGATCACCTGCGTGGTGCTGGGCTATGTGGGCAGTGAAGAGGTCAAGGGCTTCGCCATGGTGCTGGGCTTCGGCATCGTGACCAGTATGTTCACCGCCCTGTTCGTCACCCGCCTGATCTTCAGCACCCTGATCGACGTGGGCTGGCTGAGCGATCTGAAGATGTTCCGGCTGATCGTGCCTCCGCGCATCGACTGGCTCTCGTTGCGGAGCCGTTTCTGGCCGGTCGCGATGGTCATGGCGGTCGGGGGCATGTGCCTGTTCGTGCTGGCCTCGGCCCGCGACAAGGAGAAGGTCTACGACATCGAATTCCTCGGCGGCACCAGCGTGCAGATCGAGCTCAAGAAGGGTGTCCAGTTGGAGGATGAGGATGTGCGGCTGCGGCTGACCGCCCGGGAGCTCGAGGGCGGCGTGACGGCCGCCCAGTGGCTTCGGGAGGCGAGCGACGCTCTGGAGCAGACCACGGTCGAGGCCAGCAAACACCGGGCCGGCCAGTTCGTGATGACCTCCGATTCGCTCAACTCGGCGCAGCTCGCCGCCCTGATGCAGACCAAGCGCAAGGGCGAGAAGAGCGCCCTGGTGGATCTGCTGGAGGTGGGGGGCGTGAGCGGCGAGGGCAACACCTGTCGCTTCGATACCAAGGCCATCCAGGTCCGTGTTCAGGACGAGGAGGACGAGGACTCCGCTCGCGACGTGGCCAGCGAGCGCAGCATGACTCTGGAGGAGTTCCAGGAGGCGGTGGCTGCCGCAGCCGACTACGCCCGGCGGGCGGCGGACCTGCTGGCCAGCGCCCGGGTCCAGGAGGTCGAGGACCTGGAGGCCGGGGTGGAGGGGGCGCCCTCCAGCCACGCCTACGAGATCGTGACCGTCGAATCGAACCGGCAGCTCGTCCAGGAGGCCATCCTGGCGGCGTTGGGGGATGACCTGGCCATTCAGCGGCCCATCAACTTCACGCTGGTCACCGACGGCGATCATCCCGAGGGGCTGTACCCGATCGAGGCGGAGGATCGCTACCTTTCCGATGTGATCGGGGGGGAGGCCGGTTTCAACGTGCAGGGCTTCAAGGGCGGCGTGGTGCTGGTGTTCGAGGATCTCGAGCCGGCCCAGCCCGTCGAGGAGATCAAGCGGCGGATCCGGGAGATCCGGCTCCAGCCGGGGTTCGAGCAGTACAAATGGCGGGAGTACAGCGTTCTGGGCCTCCAGGGTGCCGGCGAGGGTGAGGAGCAGGAGCCCATCTTCAGCAGCGTCGCCCTGCTGGTGGTGGACGAGGACCTGCCGTATTACGACGACCCCGATCGGTGGCGGGAGGCGGTGGCCCGGCCGGAGCTGACCGCGGCCACCGAGGCCCTGCGGGCCGAGAAGGCCCTGCGGAAGGTCACCCAGTTCGCCCCCCAGGTGGCCGAGCAGACCAAGACGCAGGCCATTCTCGCCGTGGGGGTGGCCCTGGCGGCCATCGTCGCCTACGTCTGGCTGCGGTTCGGGCAGATGCAGTTCGGCCTGGCGGCCATCGTCGCCCTGGTCCACGACGTGGCCATCACCCTGGGCTTCATCACGGTCTGTGATTACTTCCACGGCGGCATGATCGGGCGGTTGCTGCTGATCCAGGACTTCCGCATCGACCTGCCCATGATCGCCGCCATGCTGACCATCATCGGTTACAGCCTGAACGACACCATCGTGGTCTTCGACCGCATCCGTGAGAACCGCGGCAAGCTGACCACGCTGTCCCCGCAGATGATCAACGCCAGCATCAACCAGACCCTGTCGCGGACGGTGCTCACCTCGCTGACCACGTTCGTGGTGGTGGCCATCATGTACTTCCTGGGCGGGCCGGGCGTGCACGGGTTCGCGTACGCCCTGTTGCTGGGCGTGATCGTCGGTACCTACAGCTCGGTCGGCGTGGCCAGTCCGCTGCTCTACCGGCCGCGGCTGTTGCACATCGTGGTCTACATCCTGGTGGCTCTGGGCCTGTTCGGGGCCACCTGGGTGATCGCCGGCGAACACACCACCGTGCAGGTGGTGGTGGGCATCCTGCTGGCGGCGGTTCTGTCCTGGCTGATCCGGACCGAACTGCGGAGCGACCGCGATTACGGGCGACTGGTGAGCGGCACGGCGTAGCGGCGCAGCGACCGCCGCACTGAGCAACACGGGGGCCTCCCCCGGCGATCTCGCCGGGGGAGGCCCTCTTTTCGACGGCTTGGCCCGGTAGGCACACCCGCGGGAAGTCACCGCCTGCGGCCGGCCGGTGGGCTCTGATTGACCGCGGCGCTCCCAGGGTGTACATTTCAAGTACCAGCACCGCACTGGTCTGGGCCGTCGACGGCGGGATGGCGCACCTTCCCGACGGCCGCCTCGAGGGGCTGCAACCCAGAGATTCGGTCACCGTCCGGCAAGTCGGGGCGAGCACGCTGCAAAGGATGAAGCCATGCGCACGGATGTGAAGGTCGGCGTTCTGATTTCGCTGGTGCTGGTCGTGGCGGCCGGGTGGTACTACCTTCGCAAGAGCTCCGGGGACGAGGCGATTCCCCTGGGCGCAGAGCTGGCCTCATCCGATGCGGCCGCCCCCGAAGGTGCCGCCCCCGCGACTCACGATCCGGACGACCCCCAGGTGATCCGCCGGGGTGTCGCTGGGCCCTCCTCTCCTGGTCAGACCCCCGGCGCGAGGCCGGGCCCCAGCCCGGACCCGGGCGCTCCGACCGGAGACACCTTCTCCGCCGCCCCGGCAGAACCTGCCGCCGATCCGCACCAGAACCTGTTCTCGCTCGGCTCGTCGCCGGAGGAAGAGGAAGGTCCGACTCCGCCTGCGTCCACCCTGAAGGACTTGCTCCGGCTCGGCCAGAGCGGGCCGGAGGCGCCCTCGCCGACCGGCGCGGTCGCCAGGAGCGAGACACCCGCGACGGCGCCGCCCGGCTCTGCCCCAACCACGATCCGCGACGGCGGGCCCGCGGTGGCCGGCCGGAAGACTCCCAAACTGCCACCCCCCCACGCCGGCGCCGCGGATACACCGTCCGCCGGCGAACGCACGCACACCGTCGGCAAGGGGGACACCCTGAGCATCCTGGCCGAGGTTTACTACGGCAGTCAGCGCTACACCGGGCTGATTGCCCGGGCGAATCCCCGGCTCGTTGACGCCAACCACCTGCCAGTGGGCACCGTCCTGCGGATCCCGCCGCTGAAGGAGGGTCGCCCAACCGCCGGCGCCCCGGTGGCGAGGCGGCCCAACACCTACGTGGTTGGCGAGGGCGACACGTTCTACGGCATCGCCGAGAGACTGCTGGGCAGCGGCGCCCGCTGGACCGAACTGTTCGAACTGAACAAGCAGGTCGTGAAGGGCGATCCCAAGCACCTCCGCCCCGGGCAGGTGCTGGAGCTGCCGCCCTCCTCGGCCGGGAACCGCAGCGGCGATTGACCGCCAACCGACCGCCGCCTGCGCCCGAACAGCCCCCGGTGAGGTTGTGTAATCGCGCAGCGGCGTGGTTTCTGCCCGCCGCGCCGCGGTATAATCACGGCGGTGGCAGTCGGCCACCGCAACCGCGGCGGGCAGGGCAACCCGCCGGGCGAGGCCGTCGGTGGGGTCGAAGGGATGCCGGGCGGGAAGCGAGCCGGTTTCACGCTGATCGAGCTGCTGGTGGTGGTGGCCATTCTGGCCCTGCTGGTGGGCATCCTGCTGCCGTCTTTGCAGGGGGCCCGCACGCAGACCAAGCGGGTGGTCTGCGGCAGCAATCTCCGGGGCATCGGCCATGCCCTGACGGGCTACCTGAACGACAGCCGCGACGTCCTGCCTGTGGTGGCCTACCTGCCCTCCATGCAGTTCGAGGAGCCCGTCCGCCCCAGCCTGCCGGACACGCTCCGCCCCTACCTGGAGCGGGACGGCGGCGGGGCCGACACCCGGATGGAGATCTTCCACTGCCCCGGCGACGTCTCGGGCTTCAGCGACCGGGGGGCGCCCCACCACACCAAGACCTTCTTCGAGACCGAGGGCAGCAGCTACTACTTCGACTACCGGCTCTACTTCCTGATGATGGACAAGCCCGGTGATCCCACCTCGCTCAAGCCGACGACGCTGTACAACCTGGTCCGGCATCCGATGATGGTGGGCTGGTACAAGGGGCAGCCCGCCGAGAACGAGGTCCCGCTGATCATGGACTACCAGCCTTTCCACGGCGGGCAGGACGCCCCCCACAGCATGAACTTCCTCTACATCGACGGGCACGTCAGCGACCTGGAACGGTGACGGAGAGACAGCCATGAGCGACGCACCCGGCAGGAGACGAGGGCTGTGGATCGGGCTGGGGGGCGCCGTCTGCGCCCTGCTGCTGGGGGGTCTGTACTGGACCCTCCGGGCCGGCGAGCCCGGGGTCGAAAAAGAGCTGGCCAGCGGAGACGCCGCCCGCATGGTGGCGGCGCTGAGCGCCGCCGACAACGAGATGCTCGGCAGCAAGGAGGGCGGCGAAACGCGGCGTCTGACCATCGAGGCCATGAAGGATATGCCCATCGCCGAGCTGATGAAGCTCCTGCGGGGCGGAGACCTGACCGACGAGCAGCGGGAGGCGCTCTTTCGCAACCTGCAGACCTTGTGGATGACCTACATGGCGGACTCGGCGGAGGAGTTCTTCAACGCCCCGCCCGAAGAGCAGGCCGCCCTGCTCGACCGCCAGCTCGACGACTGGAAGCAGTTCATGGACCGCATGCGGGAGTACCGCGAGGCCCACCAGGACGATCCCGAGTACCAGCAGATGCGCGAGCGGCAGCGGCAGCGCTGGCAGAACCAGACCAAGGAGGACCGCAAGGACCGCCTCGAGAGCATGAACCCCGACCGCCAGATGAAGATGTTCTACATGTGGCGGAAGATGCAGGAGCGGGCCCGGGAGCGGGGCCTGGAGATGGGGCCCGGCTCTCGGGGGCGGGGTGGCTCGGGCAACGAGGCCGAGCGGCGCCGCGGCGGCCGGGAGCGGGAACGCCGCCCGGAGCGAGAGCGGCCCGGGGATTGAGCACCACGGCGCAGGAGCCGCAGACCCTGAGCCGTCCGAGGCCGGGGACAACCGGGAAGCACACGGCCCCCGCGTTCGGTGAGCGGCGAGGCCTGTCCGGGCCCTACCTGGTCGGGAGCTTGGCCGGAAGTTATCGGTCCTTGTTGCGTCTTGACCCACCGCCGAGCAGGCGGCCGTTCAGTAGCGTTCTCGTCGTGCGGTCGCCTCACCCCTTTCCCACAGTCTGCCCCGCGCCCCCTGGTTCGGCCGGTCGTGTTTCACCCGCCTTTCTGATGTGTCGATAACTGACCTGACGAGGTTCCGTCCTGGTTTGCCCGGCGGGTGTACGCCCCGAGGCAGCTCGGCCGGCCGCCGGCTCCGTGCCCGGCGTGGAACGCGATACGATGTCCAAGAGCAACGAAGTCCTCACCACCGGGCAGGTCGCCCGGATCTGCAACGTCGCCCCCCGAACCGTCTCCAAGTGGTTCGACAGCGGGCAGCTCCGCGGGTACCGCATCCCCGGGAGCAAGGACCGGCGCATTCCCGTGTCGCACCTGGTTCGCTTCATGCGGGCGCACAACATGCCGCTGGACAGCCTGGAGACGGGGCAGACCGAGATCCTGCTGGTGGACGGCGACCCGACGCTGGCCGAGGTGCTCAAGGAATCGCTCGAAGCCGATGGGGCCTACACCGTGCGGTTGGCCGGCAGCGCCTTCGAGGCCGGCGTTCTGGCCGGCGACAGCGCTCCCGACGTGATGGTCGTCGACGTGACCCTCCCCGACGTGATCCCCGCCCAGCTCTGCCACAGCCTGCGGGCCCACGAGCCGCTCCGCAGCTTGCGCCTCATCGGCACCAGCGGGGCGATGACCAACGGCCAGGGCGAAGCCCTCCTCCAGCACGGGTTCGACAAGTACCTTCCCAAGCCGTTCGAAATCCGGCAGCTCATCGAGATGATCGACGACGCCATCGCCGAAGCGTAGAGCGAGCCGCCGGGTTGATCCTGGCGCTTCCTCCTGCGCGGCGGGCGTGTGATCCCGGGGATGACGGCGGCGACCGACCCGCCTTCCGCCTTCGGCGGCCGCTCGCCGGGGCGTCCGCGCTCAGTCGGCAACGCGGACGACGCGGAAGCCGATCTCACCCCAGGTCAGCGACGGCGAGGCGAAGCTGCGGTCGAAGGTGCGGATCCACACGCCCTGGGCGGAGAAGTTGGCCCACGAGCCGCTGCGCAGGGCGCGGGTGTTCTTGCCGCTGTAGCGATCCTGGACCCACTCGGCGGCGTTGCCGGACATGTCGTGCAGGCCGTAGTGGTTGTCCGTGTCCGCCACCGTGAAGCTGTCCGGCGGCTGGAAGCCCCAGCCGAAGTCCGGATCGTCCCACACGCGGTCCCCGTCGATGCCGTAGAAACCCACCGGCGCGGTGCGCGGCTCCGAGGCGTCGCCCTCGAAGGGGTCGCCGCTGTTCCAGTAGTTGGCGTCGGCCCCGCTGACGGTGTCGCGGCCGAAGCCGTAGACCCGGTTGACTCCCGCGTCCTGATCCCACGCGGCGGCCTTGTACCACTCGTTGTAGGCGTCCGCGGCGTCCTCCCAGGGGTCCGGGTTGCTGCTGCCGTCGTCCATGGGCAGCCGGTAGCCGGCGTAGCCCTCGACCAGGGCCTGGCGCTCCGCGTCGTCGAGGTCCCGGGCCTGCCAGTCGGCCTGGGTGATGGTCACCGGCCGCCAGGCGTCCAGGTCATCGGCCGGGCCTTCCTGGTAACAGCGGGCCGCCACACCGATCCCCTGCGTGAGGGTGAGCCAGTTGCAGTACTTCAGCGCTCCATACCAGGAGACGCCGACGACAGGATGACGCTCGAAGCCCGCGGTCACGGTGTAGGGCTCGCTCCCGCCGGAGAAGCTGATCCGGCCGGCGTTGGCCGAGGCCGAGAACATCCTCACCGAGAGCGTGTCCGATCCGTCGGTGCCCTGGGCTCCGGTCTGGGCGGTGTGCACGAACACGTCCCCGGAGTCGGTGTCGTGGTACAGGTAGTAGCCGCGCTCGTTGTCCGGGTTGTGGAAGGCATCGTTCAGGAAGGCCGCGAAATCGGCGTTGGTCACCTCGCAGGAGGCGATCTCGAAGGCGTAGCCCGGCCCGCCGGGCTGGGCGTCGTCGGCGGAGACGGACGTGGTGTCCACCGGAGGGGCGGGGTCGCTCAGCACCACCGTTACCTGCCGGGTCGTGACCGTCACCTCGGCGGTCAGGTTCTCGAAGAGCACCTCCGCCTCGTACGACCCGCTGGCGAAGCCCGTCACCTGGCCCTGATCGAGCGAGATGGTCACCTCGGTCTGTTCCCCGGGGGCCAGGCTGTCCTCGGCGGCATCGCCGGTCTCGATCAGCACCCAGCTATCCGCCGGTTCAGCGCGGCTCACCCGCCAGGCGAGCGGGGCGTCGGTCCGGTTGGTCAGTGTGTAGACCTGCAGGCCGGGGGAGACCTCCTCGCCCACGATGCCGTAGGCGCTCAGGCCGCTGAGCGGCGCCACCGCGAGGGACTCGTCCACCGTGAGGATCACCCGGCGCTGCTGCACGTGGCCGGTGAGCAGGTCCGCGACGGTCACCGTGGCCTGGTAGGTGCCCTCGGAGAGTTTGGCCGCCTCCCCGGCGTCGACGTCCAGGGCCACGTCCGTGCCGGCGTCCGGCAGCAGGGTCCCCGTTGCGGTGGCCACGCCGTCGAGGGTCAGCCAGGGCTGATCGGAATCCATCTGCCAGCCTACCAGGTCGTCGCCGTTGTTGTGCAGCGTGAAGGCACCGGCGTCGAGGGTCGGGGCCTCGGGCGGGTTGTAGAAGGCCTGCACATCCTCCCACGGCGTCACCTCCAGAGGGTCCAGCACGGTGAGCCGCACCGTGCGGGTGACCTCTCCGGCCACGCCGCCATCCTCGTACGTGAAGGTGATGGTCCCGGCGTGCAGGCCCACCTCGAGGTCGTCCGCCTGCTCGTTCACCGTGGCGGTGAAGGTCAGTTGTGCCGGCTGGGCCGGGAGGGTGCCGCTGAGCTGGTCTCCGTCGAGGGTCAGCCAGGAAACGTCGGTCGTCACCGTGTAGTCCAGGGGGATCTCCAGCAGGCTGGCCAGGGTGTACTCGTGTTCGAGGCCCAGGGCGTCGAACGGGCCGCCCCAGACGCCCACCGGTCGGAAGTCCGCGTCGCCCGCGGCGAGGGTGAAGGCCTGGAAGTCCGCCAGATCCACGTCGTCGTCCGCGTCGAAGTCGAAGGGGGCGCACTCCATGGCCGGGCCGGCGGAGCCAGGGCCGGTCAGGCAGGCGTACAGGCCGGCCGGGGCGATCAGATCCGCGACGCTGTAGGCGTCGTCACCGGCGGCGGCCACGTCGACCGCGTCGGTCACGGTCAGCTCGACTTCCCGCGCCAGCACGGCACCGGTGGTGACGTTTCGGAACGAGACGGTGGCAGCGTGCCTGCCGGGCAGCAGGTCCGCGGCCGTGGCACCCAGGGCGACCTGCACCTCGACCTGCTCGTCGAGCTCGAGTTGTCCGGGGGTTGTCGATCCGGTGTCGACGTCCACGTCCGCCCAGTCGGCGTCGGCCGTCACCTCGTACGCCATGGTGGACCCCGAAACGCTCGTCATGGTGTAGGTCGCCGCCGGCGGCTCGAACGGGTCGGCGGGCGGCTGGAAGCCCCGGAACGGCCCGGACGAGATCAGCCCCGCTTCCGGCACCACGGCGATCGGCTGGCCGAGGGTCAGCGTTACCGGTCGCGTGATGGCGTGGTCCGTCGTCGCGTCGGTGATGGTGAGCGTGGCGGCCCGCTCCAGCGGGT
>Ga0180432_10010526_pt1 | contig 11055 bp, 6 predicted proteins | sample SS_ome_10_FD_132414 | JGI IMG/M metagenome (GOLD analysis project Ga0180432, IMG submission 132414) | Hypersaline lake sediment archaeal communities from the Salton Sea, California, USA - SS_1_MS_2 metaG | ecosystem: Environmental > Aquatic > Non-marine Saline and Alkaline > Hypersaline >... | reverse complement strand
TCGACCAGGCCGAGTACTGGGAGATCCGCAGCTACGACTGGTCGCCCGACAGCCGCTGGGTGGCGTATGCCAAGACCGGCAAGAACCTGCTGGACTCCATCTTCATCTACAACATCGAGAACCGGAAGCGCCGGCAGGTCACCTCGGACTTCACCGAGGACGGCTCGCCGGTCTTCGGCCCGGAGGGCAAGCACCTCTATTTCCTGTCTTCGCGGGATTTCAACGCCACCCTGGCGAGCTTCGAGATGAACTTCGTCTACACGCGCATGAAGAGGCCCTACGCAATCACCCTGCAAGGCGATCTACCCTCTCCGTTCGCGCCGGAGAGCGACGAAACCGGAGACAAACCGCCGGACGAGGAAAAGGACCAGAAGGGGGAAAAGAAGAAAAAGAAAGAAGAAGCCAAGCCCGTCAAGATCGATCTTCAAAGAATCGAGTCTCGAGTGGCCGCCTTTCCCGTAAAGCCGGGCAACTACTGGGGCCTGCGGGCGGTCAAGGGCAAGCTGCTGTGGATGTCGTCGCCGACCAGAACCCTTACCGGCAAGCCTCCCGGAAAATCGTCCCTGGTCCTCTACGACCTGGAAAAGCGCGAAGAAAAGATCGTCCACTCGCCGGTGGACAACTACGAAACCGCGCCGGGCGGAAAGAAGCTCGTGTACGTGACCGACAAGAAGTACTACATCGTGGACATCAAGCCCGATCAGAAGCCCGGAAAGGAGATCAAACCCCTGAAGCTCAAAGGCATGAGTATGCTTCTCGATCCCCGCGCCGAGTGGAGGCAGATCTTCGACGAGTCCTGGCGGCTGGAACGGGACTATTTCTACGCCGAGAACATGCACGGCGTCGACTGGAAGGACGTGAGAAAACGCTATCGTCAGATGCTTCCCTGCGTGGCTCACCGCTCCGATTTGACCTACCTTCTGGGCGAGATGATCGGCGAACTGGGCGCGGGTCACACCTACGTGGGTGGCGGGGAGACCCCGCGGACCGATCCCGTCAGCGTCGGGCTGCTGGGGGCCGAGCTGGAGCTGGACCCGGGAAGCGGTCGCTACCGGATCGCAAGGATCTTCGAGGGCCAGAACTGGGTGCCCGAGCGCCGCTCTCCACTGACCGAACCGGGTCTCAACGTCAAGGCGGGCGACTATATCCTACAGATCAACCGCCGGGAACTGCGGGCTCCCACTCATCCCGGGAGCCTGCTGCTGAACCGCGCCAACCGGCAGACGTCCTTGCTGGTCAACCGGATCCCCAGTCGCTCCGGTGCACGCGAGATCACGGTGGTGCCGCTGGCCCAGGACGGCCAGCTACGCTACTACAACTGGATCCTGCACAACCGCCGGTACGTCGAAAAGCAGAGCCAGGGACGGATCGGCTACATCCACCTGCCCAACATGGGGGGCGCCGGGCTCAACGAGTTCGCCCGCACGTACTATCCCCAGGTGCGCAAGTCGGCCCTGATAATAGACGTGCGCTGGAACGGGGGCGGCTTCGTCAGCGAGATGATCCTCGAGCGTCTTCGCAGGAAGTTGAGCGGCATGAGCGCGCCCCGCAACGCCAAACCTTTCACCTACCAGGGCGCGGTGCACCATGGGCCCAAAGTCTGCCTGCTGAACCAGTGGTCGGCTTCCGACGGCGATCTATTCCCCCACTACTTCCGGCGTTTCGGCCTGGGCAAGCTGGTGGGCAAGCGAAGCTGGGGCGGCGTGGTGGGCATCCGCGGCCAGCTCAACCTGGTGGACGGCGGATACGTCTGGCAGCCCGAGTTCGGCAACTACGACATCGACAGCCGGTGGATCATCGAGAACCGCGGGGTGGAGCCCGACATCGAGGTGGAGAACCTGCCGGCCGATCTGCTCAAGGGCAAGGACGCCCAGATGGACAAGGCCATCGAATTGATGCTTCAGGAACTGAAAAAGAAATCCTACCAGCTTCCACCGCGACCGCCAGATCCCACCAACCGGTAGCGCCCGGTTCTTTCCGGCCGGCGCCGGGAGAGTCAGGTTTCGATCCGCTCCTCGAACATCCTGGCCAGGTAAGGCTTGCCGTCCGCGACCGCCATGGCGTAACGCCACAGGTTCACATCCCCCATCTGCCAGGCCACGGCTTCCAGCTTCCGGGCGGCTTCAGTGTCGGCCTCCTTGCTCGCTCTCCGCAGCCGATCGACTTCCTCCCGGGGAACCTCGGCCGCGTCCAATTCAGGCAGCTCCCGGACCAGCAGCTCCATCGTTTTAAAGAGGGTGTCGCTGGGTTCGGACTGAAAGGCGTTGCTATTCTTGAGCTTCAAGAAGTTTTTCCTCCCGGGAGCTAGTGACAACCACGACCCGGGTTCCTCAGGGCTCCGCATGACCACCGCACCCACCAGCGACTTCCAGGCGCACATGGCATCGAAACGATACTCCGCCTTGATCTCGCTGGCGGCCACAAAATAGAAGTGCTCCGGGTTGAGCCAGGCGTACTCGTCGTCGGCATCGAAGGCCAGCAACTCGAGACCCAGGATCTCCTCATGGTCCTCGGCCATGAACAGATCGGCCAGGGCGTCGGGCAGCCGCTTGCCCAGAACCCCCTCCTTGCCGTTGATAGTCTGCTGGATGCGTTCGAGGCTCCGGCCCGCCCTGACCGCAGCGAAGTGCAGCCACTGTATGTCCGCTACCTGGACCACCCCTCCACTATATTCTTAAAAATGCCGGTTGTGGTAGAATTCACGCCATGAAAACGCCGGTGTTTTTGCTCCTGTCTTTCTGCCTGTCTGCGTGCAGCTACGGCCAGGGCTCCGGTGACGCCGGGATGGGCGACGGGGAGGACGGAACTGACCGCGGCGACATGATCTACTACCCCGACGGAATCACCCTGCGCATTCCCCCGGGCTTCGAGCTTTGCATCATGAACGGACTCTGGAATCAGCTGCAGGAGCCCCTTTTCAAGTTCCGGGCTTCGGTCTTTCAAGGTGACTGGAGCCTGCCCCTCGACCGGGATGAGTTCGAGCTCGATCTCATCGGTCAGGTATTGACCTCTCCGGACGTCGCGGAAGCCGCGGCCCTGGGGCCGGGAGTGTTCCGCTTCTTCAAGAACGACTGGGGCCCCGGGTATCCGGTGTACTGCATCTTCAACTACCGTCAGCCGTTTCAGGCCAGCGCCGGAGAGTTCGAAGTCAACTTCGGCTTCTACCTGGAATGTCAGGAGGGCGCCGTCTGGGAAATGCCCGACAACCTGGGGCCCGGCCCCTATCTCTGTGACAGCCTTGCCGAAAACACAGCGGGGCACGTCTATGCTACGGCCGCCAACGGAGACCAGATCGAGTTCGATTACTACTTCTACGAGGGCTGTGCAAAAACGATTGGCGACGGTATCTGCCCCACATACTACGGAGATCCCTCCCGGGGCCGCTTCGTGCGCGCGCAAAGCGTACGCGAAACCACCGACTACTACGGCCTGGCCCTTTCCTGCGCTCACCACGGCCTCCCCATGACCTTCCTGATGGTGTTCGATCAGCCCCTCGACGGCATCCACGGCGTCGTTCTCGACGACCAGGCCTATCCCGAAGCAGAGGTGCGCTACCTGGACGCCGACCTTTCGCCTGTAAGCGCCGAGGCCGTGGAAAACATCACCTACGATTGATCTCCGCCGCCTCTATCTTTCCTCAGGATCCTGCGGGTCAAGTCAGTTTTCCAAGGGCAACCCGGCCCGCCTGAGTTGTATTTCCACCCTTCTTACAAGCACTTGAGCTCCCCGGGCCCGTGGCATGCATCCTGCTAGATCCTGCGCGGATGAGATGGGAGGAACGATCATGAAGAGGATGGGTTTGATTGTCGCGCTTATTACCGTAGCCGGCTGCGCCGACTACAGTTCTCTGGACGTGCCGCCCGGCGGCGAGTTGCCGGAACCGGAGGTCACCCCGACCGGGAGCCTGTCCATCGGGCTGACCTTCGCCGAACGCATCAACGATCCGCCGGAAGAGTACGCCGGGCTGCGGGTGGAGATCGGGGTTGACGGCGCAGACTTCGCAACCCACCAGTTCAACGACTCGCAGCCGGTGACAGTCGAAAACCTTCCCCTCGACCAACAACTCGAACTGGAACTGACCGGTATTTCCGCCTCGGGCGCCCCCACCCACTTCGCCCGGGCCTCGGCCCGCATCCCCGCGGAAGAAGAAACCGCGGGTATCACCGCCCACATGGTGCCGGCCTACACCTTCGACGGCTTCAACGAACGGGTGACCATCTGGCCGGAGGAGCACCAGGTCTCCTTCCACCGGGACACGCCCTTTCCCTGGTCAATCCAGGTGGACTCAAAAGCCACGGTAGTGCTGACCGGCTCCGACGACACCAGCACGGTGGCCGGCGACCGGGGCTGGATCCGCATCGCCTGGACCTACGACTACGAAAACGACACGGCCAAGCACTGGGACGACACCATCTGGGTATACGACAGCGACTCGCCCTGGCCACGCTTCAACAGTCTCGAACTCAGGCGCTACTTCGAGGACGCCACCGAGGAAGAACGCCAGAACGGCGCCACCGGGATCTTGAAGATCGACTACCTGCACCCGCTGCGCATCTTCTACGACATCGACGAGTATCTCCTGCTGCGCGTGGATTTCATCCCGATAACCTACCGCGAAGTGCAATACCCGGTCGGCTGGGGCTGGTAAACAGGCGCCTTGCTCCCGTCGATCCGCGGCCACCTGCCTCCCGTCACCAACGCTGCAGCCTCTGGCCGATGGCTTCGAGCACTGGTCCCAGTGACGGATTGGAAGCCGCCATGGGACCCAGGGTTTCCAGGGCCTTGCGCAACAACCCGGGATCGCGCCCCTTCCAGGCCTGCCGCAGGTAGGCGTCGACGACTTCCGCCGGCGGGGCGTCTCCCCCGCTGAACACCGGGGCCAGGGCCAGGTTTATGGCCGTCACCGCCAGGGTCTGTTCGTCGGCAACCGTGGCCTGCACGGCGGCGAAGGTGGACAGCAGACCCTCTACCTGGGAGTCCCCGGCGCTGATAGCGATGCGCCCGCCGCAGTATGGGCACCGGCCGGTTTGCACCGTGTCGGGATCGATGGCCGCCCCGCAGTTGTCGCAGGTGGACCCCTCACCGGTTTCGCGATCGCCGAGCAGCTCCCGCTGGATGCGCTCCATGGCCTCCGCGGGGATCACGAATCCCTGGCCCCGCAGGATGGTGCGCAGGGAGTCCTTGGCGCTCTTTCCGGGATCGGGGCGGTCCATACCGGCGGGGTAGTCGGGGTGGGAAAACAGCCGGCGGTCGTAGTCCGTCCGGGTCTGCAGGTAGGCCTCGGCGACGGTGAACGGGTCTTCGCCTTTATGCAGCCCGGTGATGATCTCCGCGCCGCGGGCCTCCAGGGACCGCAGCTCCTGGTCGAAGGCGATGACCTCCGCCACTCCCCGGCTGGAGCGCACCCAGGCGGTCAACCGCTCCCCCTCCCGGCGGTCCGGGGGCACCGCGGAGGGATCCACCAGCGGCAGCAGCGCATAAAACTCGTCGGCCGCCAGCCGCCAGGCCTCCCGGTCCCCCTCCTCCCGGGCCGACTGCATGATCCCGGCCAGCTTCTGCCAGCGGGCTTCGGCGGCGGTGGGATCGAGCGCCCGGCGCATGGCTTCCTTGGTGCGCTCGGCGATGTTTTCCGGCTTCCACAGCTGCTCGTCGGCGATGCAGATGTAACTTCCGCAGAAGTCGCAGACTATGACCACGGCGTCGTCCGCGGCCTCCTTCGACGCCCCGCAGTGCGAGCATTTGATAGATCGCCTGAGCATGTCCGGCCCTCCGGCCATGATACCGCTCGTTGTTGCGGTGTCAAAAGGACCGATTTGAAATGCCGCCGCCGGGTGGATACTCTCTACGGTGGTGAAAAGAACGCTGACCACCGCGGTTTTGGCGATCTGGATCGCCGGATGTGCGCGCCCGGGCCTGCGGCCGGCGGAGAAGTCCCGGACGCCGGTGGCGGCCGGGCCGCGGGTCGAGGCGATCCTGATCAACGGGGGTAGTAAGAAGAAGAGCAATTATCACTCTCACCTGGTGCATCTCAGGCGCCTGACCCGGGTGCTGGTCGAATCCGGAGTGCCCGAGAAAAACATCACCATTTTTGCCAGCGACGGCCAGGACCAGGCTCCGGACCTGGCCATCCGCGAGCCGGGCCGCTTCAAGGACCACTGGATGATCAAAGACACCGACCTGGACAAGCTGGTGGGCCCGCCGGTGCACTACATGAATACGACCGTGGAGGGCATGCGCTTGCTGCCCGCGAAGAAGGCCGCCTTGCAGGCCTGGTTTCATTTCCGCGCCGGCGAGTTGGGCCCCAAAGACACTCTGCTGCTCTACGTTACCGACCACGGCCATCGCGGCAACGCGAAACAAGACGCCACCATCGCGCTGTGGGGGGAGAAGCTCGGCGTCTCTGAACTGGCCGCCATGCTGGATTCGATCGATCCCCGGGTACGGGTGATCCTGTGGATGTCGCAGTGCTACTCGGCGGCGTTCGCCCGGGCCGTCTACCGGGAGGAAGAGACCCTGCGCGGCAACGTCTGCGGATTCTTTTCCACCCTGGAAAACCGGCCGGCCTGGGGATGCTACCCCGAGGCGCGCGACGATCGGGAGGGCCTGGGGCACTCCATGCGCTTTCTGGACGAGCTGCGCCCCGGCGCCAGGCTCTCCGCGGCGCACGACCGGGTGGTGCTCACCGACCGGACGCCCGACGTGCCCCACCGTTCCTCGGACGACTTCCTCCGGCGGTTGCTCGAGCGGGAGGCTAAAAAGCAGAAGAAGAACCTGGACGGGTTGGCCGACAAACTGCTGGAGGAGGCCTGGAAGAACGCCGATCGTTTCAAACCACAGCTCGAAACCGTCGATAGCCTGGCCCGCCGCGCGGGAATCATCCCTCCACGGTTTTTGCGGGACTTGCAACCAATCCAGATGCAACTGGCCAAGCACAAGCGGCGCGGCCAGACCTACAAGAAACGCTGGGGCGAATGCCTCGCCGACCTTAGAAAACTGAAGCTGACGCATTTCTCCACCCAACACGTCCGCTGGAAGGCCAAGAAGTTCGAGCTGCTTTTGAAAAAGCACAAGCTGAAGGGCGGCTCCGACCAGGAGAAAGAAAAGTCGCGCGTTGCCCTGCTCGAGAAGCTATTGGAGGATTTCGGTACGTATCTGGACAGATACCCCCTGGTGGTGCGGCGCATGTCCGTCCTCTTCGACAAGCGGCAGGCCGCCGCCGACTTGAGCATACGCATGCAGGTGCGGGAGGGGGCGATCCTGCGCATGCGGACGATACTCCAGTCAATCGCCGGAGAGGTGCTGGCGGAAAAAGAACCCAACCTTCTCGCCGGTCTGGACCGCCTGCGGGTGTGTGAAGGCTGGGCGCTGCCCGGCAACCCGCCCACTTCCCAGGCGCCCGAACGCGAAGCCGCCGCTCTCCCCCCGCTGGACGATGATCTTGCGGAGTTGGAGAAGATCCGGCCGTCCTGGCTGGGTGTCCGCTACCGGCCCGAGAACGACAAGTTCAAAAAAGAACACAAGCTGCCCGCGGGAGCGGTGGTGGTGCGCTCGGTGGTGCCGGGCTCCGCCGCCGAGCAGGCCGGCATTCAGCGGGGAGACACGCTCTTCGGCACCCCCCAGGCGCCCTTCAAGGAAACCGGAGCCCTGCGGGAGATGGTGATGCTGTCGCCGCCGGAAAAACCCGTCAAGCTGAATCTCCTGCACGCCGGCAAGCGCCGCACGGCAGCGGTCACGCTGACGCCGTACCCGGAGCACATCCCCGCCGAGACCGGACCACCCGCGGCCGGCCAGCCGGCGCCGTCGCTCTTGGGGCTCAAGGCCTTCGAGGGCCAGATCCCCGAAGAAAACTCACCGGTGCTGCTGGTCTTCTTCTCGACCTGGTGCGGTCCCTGCAAGCGGGCCATGGAGTCATTGGTGAGCTGGGAGCAGAAGCACGGCGTCCCCGTGGTCCTGGTCAGCAGCGAGGAAGAAGAAAGAATGGCCAGATGGACGGCCGACTGGAAGAAACCGCGCCCCAAACGCATCGCGTTGGATCCCCGCGGCCTGGTGACCGACGCCTACCAGGCCAGCGCGTACCCCACCTTCATCCTGCTGGATAAAGACGGCAAGATAAAAGAGATCAAAAAAGGCTACAGCAACGAAGCCGGCCTTCCCCAGCCATAGCGCCAGCTGCGGGAGATTACTTGCGAATACCCTTCCGGCCTTGCTAGCATCCGCACTGTATGAAGACGGCAATCCTGGTCACATCCTTGTTGTTCCTTTTATCCCCGGCTTGGGCCGTGGACCTGGTTGAAGACGAGGAGATGGAGTTGATCGACGAGTTCGCCTTCCTGGAGGACGCCGGGATGGTAGAGCTGTCCTCGCGGCACCGCCAGGAGATCGGCATGAGCCCGTCGGCCATCACCGTCCTGACCCGCGAGGACATCGAGGCCTCCGGGGCCACCAATCTTCCGGATCTGCTCCGGATCGTCCCGGGCATGGACGTAGTCATCATTTCGCCCTCGCATGTTTCCGCCGCCTCCCGGCTGCAATGGACCAACACTAATTTCTACCTCCAGCTGCTCATCGACGGACGGGACGCCGTCCAGCCGATAGTGGGCATGGTGCCCTGGATGATGGAGGACACCTCGCTGGAAGACATCGAGCGAATCGAGATCCTCCGGGGGCCCGCGTCTGCAATGTACGGCGCCAGCGCTCTGGCGGGCGTGGTTTCGATCACCACCCGAGTGCTTCCGGAGAAGACCTCCGCCTCCGCCTGGATGGAGGGCGGCGAACTGGGACTTTTACAGGCGGGCGCCCGGGCCTCCACCCGCATCGGCGACTGGGGCTTTTCTCTAAGCGGCGGAGCCGGGGTGGGAGGCTCTTTCGCGATACCGCGGAAAGAAGCGAAGCGCTCCTGGAAGTTCCGCGCCCTGGCCGAGTACAACTGGTCGCAATCGGAGCGCCTGCGGGTCGACTTCGGGATGCGCGAGGGCGAAGGCGACATGAACACGGCCGCGGGCCCGGTCAGCCTGAAATTGCAAATCCGCAATCTGCGGGTGGCTTACGAATCGGAGAAACTGCGCGGCCGGCTCTTCTGGGCCCAGGCACCGGCCGAATTCACCATGAAGGCGCCGTTCGAGTATCAGGGCATTCACCTGGCCAACTTCATTCCGGTGAACGCCGACACCCACACCGTGGACGGGGAGGTGCAGTGGACCCTGCCCGCATTCTGGGAACCGCTGCTGTTGATCCTCGGCGGCAGCGCGCGGATCAACACAATTTCCTCTAATCAGCTCCTCGACGGCGAAACCTATGCCGACATCTCCAGTCCGGATTATCACAAGCCCGGCCTCGACTACCTGGAGGGCCGGGCGAGTGCATTCGTCCACGCGGAGTTCAAGCCGACCGAGTGGGTGACCGTCAGCGGCAGCCTGCGCTTCGACTACAACACCAAGACCGACCCGTTCCTCAGCCCCCGGGTGGTGGCGGTCTTCCGGCCGGCCAAGGGACAGTACTTGCGGATGGGAATCAGCCGGGCCTTCAGAAAGCCGGTCTTCATCAATCACAGCCTTCACCCGCTGGTGGAGTTTCCCGAGGGCAGCCCGATCACCGGAGAGGGACAGCAGAAGTTTTTAGAATTCATGTCGCGGACCATCGGCAACGAGGATCTCGAAAACGAGGAGATGCTGTCATACGAAGGCGGCTACCTGGGCCAGTTCCTCGACCGCAAGCTCAGCGTGGCCCTCAACGTGTACTTTTCGCAGATTCGCAAGCTCTCCGAGATCCTGCCCGAAATCGTGGCCGACGAGCAGGGCCTGCCCGATCTGGACAAGAGCATCGTCATGACAATCAACGAGGCGGGCGACCTGGACATCGCCGGCTGCGAGCTGGTGGTCCGCTACAGTCCGACCAGGTCGGTTGCCCTGCTGGCCTCGTGGGTGTACCGCGAAGTGTTCGACCGCAGAACCGCCCGCATAATCGAAAGCACCCCCAAGAACCTAGTGACCCTGGGCGGGCGCTTCCGCACCGAGTCCGGCTTGATCGGGAGCCTGTATTTCTTCGGCCGCTCTGAGCTCACCGAAATCAACGTCGAGAACCCCGAGGGGCTCTTCGCCCCGCTGTTGACCCGGCATGTCGACCACGTCTTCCTGGCGATCGGCAAGCTGGGCTACCGCTGGCCGACTTCGGAGGGCCTGGAGATGGAAATCGGCGCCAAGCTGTTTTTACCCGTATCGCCCTTCTCCGGCTCGCTCTTCAGGTTCTACGAGGATCCCGGCGGAGTGACCCCCGATGGCCAGCTATACGGCGGCGAGGAGCTTCGCCGGATGCTGGTGGGATACCTCAAGGGTTCGTTCTAGTCTTTCAGACTGCAGCTGGTTCCGTCGCAGTGGACTTCCAGATTGCCTTCTGTGTCTGTGCGATGAACGTCGACCTCGTGTTCTTCCAGGCGCTGCATGGTTTGCTGGCCGGGGTGGTCGTAGGGGTTGTCGGTGCCGACCGGGATCAGGCCTATCTCGGCCGACATCTGATCGAGGAGCTGTTGTGAGGACGCATCGTTCGATCCGTGGTGGTGGACCTTGTAGACGTCGATCTCGCCGGGGTCGAAGTCGGCCTCACAGGCGGACTCGCAATCGCCACCCAGAAGCACGCTGGTTTCCTTGTAGGTGATGCGCACCACCAGCGAGTTGTTGTTCTCGTTGCCGCCGGAGACGTATGCGTGGAGCACGTCGATCTTCACCGCCGGGCCCAGGTCGATCTGGTCGCCGGCCTGAAGCATGGTCCGGCGGGTGCCGGCCTCCTCGTCGTACTGGTCGTATTCCATGGTCGAGTAGCTGCCGCCGTGATCGAAGCAGGCCACCGCCGGCATGTCTTCCAGGACCCCGTCCATGCCGCCCAGGTGATCGGCGTGCATGTGCGAGACCAGCGTGTAGTCCAGCTCGGAGATGTTCAGATCGTCGATGTACTTCAGGACGGCCGGGGAGTCCCAGTGGTTGCCGGCGTCGACCAGCATGACGAAGCCGTCGGGCGAGATTACCAGGATGGCGTCGCCCTGGCCGACGTCGATCATGTGGA
>Ga0180432_10010525_pt1 | contig 11056 bp, 8 predicted proteins | sample SS_ome_10_FD_132414 | JGI IMG/M metagenome (GOLD analysis project Ga0180432, IMG submission 132414) | Hypersaline lake sediment archaeal communities from the Salton Sea, California, USA - SS_1_MS_2 metaG | ecosystem: Environmental > Aquatic > Non-marine Saline and Alkaline > Hypersaline >... | reverse complement strand
TTCAGCAGGTTGGTGTCCTTGAGCTGCGCGGCGTCGATCTCGATCCCCTGCCGCGTCAGCTCCTGTATGATCTGCTGACGGACGTGGGCCACCCGACGCAGGACCGGGTTCTCCGGGAACTCGTTCAGCACCACGATCAGGTGCTCGGCCAGCCAGTCGGTGGCGTGGACCAGGAAGTGGCCGCTGCCCATGGCCGGATCGCATACTCTGATGCCCAGCAGCGCGTCGATGGCCTCTCGTTCCAATGGCTCCAGCTCGCGTCGCAGGCCCATCTCCTCGTTCTTCCAGCGCGTGGCCCAGGCGTCGGCCCGGTGGGGCTGGCGAGCCCGCTTCCGTTCGAGCGCCTGCAGGCGCTGGCGGCGCGGCTCGATGTGGGCCATCAGCCGGCGGAAGCGCCCGGCCCGCTCCTCCAGCACCGGCCCCAGCGTGTGCTCGACGATGTACTCCACGATGTAGTGGGGCGTGTAGTAGGAGCCGGTGGCCTTGCGCTCGCCCTTGTCGTTCTCCAGGTAGACGCCCGCGGCCTCGTCCTTGGGCCGCGAAGGTCTCTCCCGTTCCCCAACCTTGAGATGAAACTCCAGCAGCCCCTCGTAGATGGAGCCGAGCTGCTCGACGTCGAGCGTCTTGTAGTCGATGAACACGTGGCGGCCCGTCTCGGGGTCGCGCTCGCGGGTCAGCAGGACCAGCGCCGGGGCCAGGTGGGCGTCGGCGATGCGGTGGGTGTTCAGGAAGGCGTTCCTGGGGTCGTCCCGTCGGAAGAGCCCGCCATTGTAGCGGGGCACGTTCAGCCCGGCGTCGCCCCGGTCGATGATGCGGAACAGGCCCTCCAGGTCGTTCCATATGTCGGTGGAGACGGTGCTCAGGGTGTAGCCCTTATCCAGCCGCTCAGCCACGTCGCGCTTGATGCGGGTGAGGCTGTAGCGGTAGTAGCCGTGGCGGTCGCCCACGGGCAGCAGGTCGCGCGCCTCGGCGTGGAGCAGGAACAGCAGCCGGTAGAGCAGGCGCAGCGTCCCCTGGTAGATGTGATCGAGCTCGCCCTGCGAGTCGACCGCCGGCCCGCCGCCGTTTCGCCCGTAGGCCAGGAAGCCGGTCGCCAGGTGGACGAAGATGCGCTCGAAGATCAGCTCCTTGAGCCGCTTCTCCAGCTCGGCGCCGTAGTTGACCGAGCCCTCGTACACCGCCTCCAGGAAGCTCCGGTCGGCCTGAGGGTCCCTGTCGAAGGCCGCCGCGCGGAAGAAGAGGTAGAAGTAGCGGAAGGCCTCGACGGCCTCGGATTCCAGCGCCTGCACCAGGTCGACCTCGTAGTAGGTATCGACCCGGGAGCGGGCGTGGGTGTAGTAGAGCCGCCACAGCCGGCCGTTGGTCAATATGCCCCAGTCGACGCCCGTCGCCACCAGGTAGTTGACGATTTGGAAGCTGGGGTTGGCGTTGCTCAGCTCGTCGCCCGCGGCCCCCGGGCCCGAGGAGGCGGCGAAGTCGAGGGGGCGGCCCCAGTGCTTGGCGTCGGCCACGGCCACGGCGCGGTCGTAGTAGGCGTCCTGCCGGTCGCGCCGTCTCTGCGCCTCGGCCTTGTCCTGCGGCCGGGTGAAGAGGGCATAGTCGGGCCGGTTGAGCCGGCCCTGCCGCGTGACCTTGGCCTGGACGTCGAATTGGAAACCCAGCACGTCGCGCAGCAGCGGGCGGATGAACTCGTACTCCGTGGACGCCTCGTTGGCCCCTGCCAGGATGTCCCTCTTGTCGCGGTAGAGCCGACGCGCGGCCTCGAACGGGCCCGAGACGTCCTCAGACCATTCGGCGTGCGTGTCAATCCGCTGCTCCAGGTAGTAGTCGGAGAAGAGCGAGCGGTTCTCGTAGAAGCGGTCGCTTGGATGAGCCATGGGCTTATGACCCTTTCGACTGAGACTTTGTCACAATGAGTATACCCCTCTCCTCGTTCTGTGCAAGCGACGGTTCTTTTCAACATTGGGGGGCAACTGAGTTCGTAGTAGGCGCTTCAGCGCCGTAAAAGCGCACTGAAGTGCGCACTACGAACTTAGCCACCGTCTCGGGGGTGGCTATGGTGCCGCAAAATGGCTTGGTCTTGCCGAACCCGCCCTCGGGGACGAGGACCAGAGCTTCAACCGCGATTGTCCTGGGGCAAGCGACGTGTCTTCTCGTCCGCGCCTCTCACCTGGATGGGAGAGCTCCACGCCCACTGGTCGTTCATCTGGCGCACACGCAGGTAGTAGATGTCGTCCCGCCCCGCCTCCCGCACCCCGTCCTCGAACTCTCCCCGCCAGTCGAACTCCCACCGGCGCGGTGCCCGGTGAAAGCGGTAGGATGGGGAGGCGATCTTGCTCAACCGGCCGGCCCGCGCCCCCTGCAGCAGCTGGGCCAGCGGGACGTCCGCCCGACGGCCGTTGATCACCGCCCGCACCTGCGCCCCGACCGGCATCTCGACGTCCAGGCAGACCCCCTGGGTGGCCGGGGTCGAGTTGTTGGGGTTGCCGAAGGTGACCGTCCGAAACCGGACGGCCAGGGGGCCATCCGGCTCCCAATGGGACGGGGGGACGCTGGGGGAGCCCGCCCGGAGCCCGTCGACCTCGACCTTGTCCTTGGGGGAGACGACCTCCGGCCCCCGGAAGCGGGGTTCGACGGCCAGGATGCGCCCCTCGGAGATGCCCAGCCGCACCTCCCAATCGGCCCGCACCCCGCGCCTTCCCCAGCCCACCTCCAGGTACAGCTTGGTGCGCACCACGTCGGAGTCGGCGCCCCCGGGGACGTCGCAGCGGGAGAGGCGGTGCAGCAGCTCCCCGTTCTTGACCACGTCCGCGCAGTCGATGGGCGCGCCACCGATCACGTGGAACGCGATCCGCCGCCGCCGGGTGGGGTCGACGCGGGCTCCCATGGGGCGGCCGTTGACGGAGAACTGGAGCTGGATGCGGTCGCCGGTGAGGGCGTACGTCCGGCGCGCCCACAGCGCTTCCCACAGCGCCGGGCGGGTCTTGGCCCTGGCCCACAGCCCCGCGCGCCCGTGGCCGTAGCTGCCGGGGTGCGCGCTGTGGTGGTCGGTCGACCCGATCACGCCGAAGAAGTGCCCCTGCTCCAGCCCGTACTGCATCGTGCTCTCGTGGTCCGAGGGGCCCATGGTGTGGAGGAACGGGCGGGTGTTCTCGTCGGCCTCGCTGCAGCCGTGCATGGAGATGATCTCCACCACCGGCGAGAACTCCTCGTCGAAGGTGGCCCAGTTGATGCCGCGCTGCCCCCGGCGGTACCCGATGTGGTGGGGGAAGGCTATGGCGCATACCCCCTGTCGCCTCAGGGAGCGCAGCCTGTCGCGCAGCTGCGCCAGCCCCTCCACCTCCAGGATGTGCCCCTGTGACCCCCGGTACAGGACCGTGTAGTCCCCATCGGCGCAGGAGTGCATCTCGAAGCTGAGGAAGGTGACGAACTCACCCGCCCGGTGGTGGGCCTCGATGACGCGCTGTACCTCGGGCCAGCGCTCCCGCAGCCGGGCGAACCCCTCCTCGTGGAACGCGACGATGTCCTGAATCGTCTCGTCCGGCTCCGGCATGTCGGGCCACAGCGCGTGTCCCGTCACCGAGCAGAAGTCGAGCTGCTCTCGTGCGTTGAGCAGCGCCTCCTCCAGGCTCCCGTGGCCGTAGGAGATGGCGCAGTGGTTGTGCAGGTCGCCGTAGTAGGCCGTCAGTCCGTCATACGCGCGCATAAAGCGGCTCCATATCGACGGTCACGCCGCCGCCGTCCATCGACCGGAGCGCCGCCATCGCCATGCGCGTGGCCTCCAGCCCCTGGCGGGCCGAGACCGTGGGTGGAGCGCCGTCGCAGAAGCGGCGCAGCTCCCGGATCAGCGCCAGATCCGCTCCGAAGTGGGAGCCGGCGAAGTGCTCGTCCCGGCAGTCCACCACCTGATGGTCGTCGCCGTAGTCGCTCACGATGTCGAGAGTGCCCGTGTGGCGGGTCAGGATCATCCGCCCCTTCGTCCCCACCAGCTCCATCGTCTCCTGATCCTCGGCGGGGGGACCGAAGATGGTGTAGAAGTACGACGCGATGACGCCGTTGGCGTAGGCGAAGTGGACGCTCCCGTTGTGATACAGGTCGGAGCCCGGCGCGTAGACACACACGTCATCCATGTATTTCTCCTCCGTCTCCTCCAGCCAGGAGGGGCCGAAGTGGGGCAGGATGTCGAAGGCGGCTGTCCCGGGCGAGCGGCGGCGATACGGGCACTCGCGGTCGCAGGCCAGGCAGCGGGGTGGCGCGTCAGGGTCCGGCTGGACGATCGATCTTCCGCCGAAGCCGTGCACCTTGACCGCGTGGCTCTCGGCAAACCAGTTGAAGGTGTCGAAGAGGTGGCAGCCCTTGTCGTTCAGCGCGCCGCCGGACCACTCGCGACGACGCCACCAGGCGGTCAGATACCGGTGGTAGGGGATCACGTCCCGAATCTGGATCGTCACCAGATCCCCGATGACGCCCTCTTTCAGCAGCGCGGAGGCCCTTTTCCAGGCCGCCTCGTACCGGCGGGTGAACCCCATGATCAACGGATTGTCCGCCTGCGCCTCAGCCTCGACGATGGCCACACCATCCTCGACGTTCTGGGCCAGCGGCTTGTCGCAGTAGACCTTCTTGTTGGAGAGGAGCGCCGGCACGGCGAACTCGCGGTGCGTGTCGGTGATCGAGGTGATGACGACCAGGTCCACCTCGGGCGCGTGGATCAGGTCCAGGCCGCTTTGGTACAGGCTGGGCGCGACGCTGACCCCCTGCTCGGCGAACGCCCCCACGAGCGCGTCCCTCACCTCCGCCATACGGGCCGCGTTCCGGTCGCACAGCGCCGTGATCCTGAAGCCGGTCTGGCGGCAGGTTCGGGCCACGTTCTGGCCTATGGCGTAGCAGCCGCGTACGCCCAGCCCGATGATGCCGACGCCGACCGTCCCTTCATCCCCCATCATCCCCCTCCCGTCGCAGCTCCCTGGCGCGCCGGCGCATCGTCCGGCGTAGCGCCTCGACGTCGTCGGGGACGAAGTAGGCCACCGCCCCGAACAGGGCCGCGCAGGCCAGCCACGTGCTGACGCAGATGGCGATGATGGCCACGTGCAGCGACGAGCGCATGGCGATGACGCCAGCCAGGTACGGCGCCAGGGCCGCTCCGCCGTCCTCGACCAGCTTCCGCACGGCCTGGGCCGTGCTGCGGGTCTCGGGCAGCGTGATGTCGGGCACGGTGGCCATGGCGTTGGGCGCGGTGATCGACATGGTGACGCCCGTGAACGCCAACAGGACGGTGAACAGGGCCGTGTTCTCGGCCGGGACGCTCATCGTGATCAGGAGGAACGCGGCCGCCGCCAGCGTCCCCAGCCCCCCGACGATGGCGCGTCCGCGCGGGGTGCGCCTGAACAGCGCGTCGCCCAGGTTCCCCCCCAGCAGATAGCCGGCCGAGAGCGCGGCGATGGCCACCAGCATGGTGGTCATGGCCTGACCGGAGGTGTAGCCCCGCTCCGTCTCCAGGTAGCGGAAGAACCAGAAGATCAGCACGTTCCAGGCGAAGACGCCGAAGAAGCCCTGTCCCATCAGGAGCAGCAGGCTACGGTTGCGCAGCAGCCCCCGCACCGCCTGCCAGTCGATGCGGTAGGCGCCGATCTCGGCCAGGTCCTCCATCTCCGGCTCGGCGCTGCCCCGGGGCCGCTCGCGAACGGTGAACAGGATCACGGCGGCGACGATGATGCCCGTGCTGCCGGTGATGAAGAACACCTTGCGCCATCCCAGCGCGCCGCCCAACGTCGTTGCCAGCACGGTGCCGACCATGAAGCCCAGCGGACCGGACATCTGCATGGCCCCGTAGACCTTGCCGCGCATCCGTGGGCTGAAGTAGTCGGCGAGCAGGCTGTAGAGGCCCGGATAGCTGGAGTCGTCGATGCCGGTGCTCGAGCGGGTCATCATGAACGTGGGGTAGGTGGGCGCCAGCGCGTTGAGCCAGGTGGTCGAGCCCCAGATGAAGGAGGCCAGGGCCAGCAGCTTGGCACGGGCGTACCGGTCGTACAGGTAGCCCCACACCGGATACAGGAGCGAGGCCACGACGATGGCCAGGCTCGAAACCGCCCCCATCTGGGCCTCGTCGATGTGGAAATCCTCCATGATGGACGTGGTCAGCGGGCCGATGAGCAGCTTGTCGGCCTGGTGGAGGAGCAGGAACAGGAAGAAGACGAAGGCGACGAACCAGCGATAGCGAGATTTCATATGGCCTCCAGGTGGGTGCCGCGGACGTGAAGTACGCCCGCCTGCATATTGGGTTCGATGGGACAACACAGATTTGCGGGGTAGGCTACAAGCGGACGATAGTCCGCGCTCCGAAACGGTTCCCAAACGGCTCATTCTCAGCCGAGACGGGGACTGTCGTCCCCTTTGAGCGATTCTTGGCCCACAAATCTGCGTAGACCCGGTTCGGTTTTTGGGATGTCGCCCTGTGCGGGTGTCACGATTATAGGTATAATGAGGGAGAAAGCAAGGCAAGGGGCGGGTCGTCATGGTGCAATTCGACTATTGACAAGTTGCACATAGTGTGGTATACTGTGGCTGCTTGGGACGGGGTCTGTTGGGGACGAGCTTTATGACCCTGTGAGGAGGAAATGGAGTGAGAGGACGCGGACGAGGCCGGGGGCGGCGTGGACGTTTCCGCCGGGCGGTGCGCATGTTGGAGCCAACGTTGCTCCTGCTTTTGCACCACGGCCCGGCCCACGGCTACACGCTGCTCGAGCAGTTGGAGGAGTTCGGCCTGGGGGAGGTGAATCCCAGCGTCGTGTATCGCGCGCTGCGGGATATGGAGGAGAGGGAGTGGGTCACCTCGACCTGGGATGAGGAGCAGACCCACGGACCACCCCGGCGGGTTTACCAGATCGCCGCGCAGGGGGACGAGATGCTGGGTCTGTGGGTGCAGGATCTGGAGGAGAGCAGAAGGAAGATCGATTATCTTCTGAGGGCCTATCGTCGCCACATGAAGGAGGGGGAGGGTGAACATCATTGACGTCCTGCTGGATGGCCCACGCACGGAGGCGCCGGTTCGCCGGGCGTTGGTGGGGGCCTTCTGGACGGCGGTGGTGCTGGACATGGACACGGACCCGCCGCGTTGTGGCCTGGCCTCGACGCTCCGCCCTGTCACCCATCCCGCCGGCCCACCGGTGCCCCGCGCCGGGCGCCTGCTGGAGCACAGCGGGCGGGAGCTGGCCGCCTGGCTTCGTTCCGACAGCACGCTGGAGGCCAGCATCGGCATGGCGGCGTTTAACGCGCTCCTGGAGGTGAACCAGGAGGCGTGTACGGAGGTCAACGCTGAGGAGGTCATCCTGGAGAGGGGCGAGGGCCGCCGGGTGGCCATCGTGGGTCACTTCCCGTTCGTGGAACGGGTGCGCCGGGCGGCGTCCACGTGTTGGGTGGTGGAACTCCACCCCCGTCCTGGCGATCTGCCGGCGGAGCAAGCGGCCGAGGTGCTGCCCCAGGCGGATGTGGTGGCCCTGACCGGCACGTCGTTGATCAATCATACCTTCGATGGGTTGATGGCCCTGTGCCAGCCGGAGGCCTTCGTTCTCCTGCTGGGCCCCAGTGCCCCCCTGACGGCGGCCCTTTTCGAGGCAGGGGTGGACGCGGTGAGTGGGACCCTGGTGGTCGATCCGGAGCGGGTGCTGCGCTCGGTGAGTCAGGGGGCGACTTTTCGACAGATCAAGCGCGCCGGCGGGCTGCGCCTGTTGACGATGACGCGTAATACATAGTTCGACAATGTCTTGTTTGGCCCCAGGGTATCGTAGAGGTCGGTTTCAGTGTATGACAAGGCAGTTTGGCTCGTCGTGCGCATCTTCATTGCGCTGACACGGCGATGAATCGCCGACTACGGACGGAACATGACATTGTCAATGTCGTTACAGACTACGAGTTGAGGAGACAACATGGTTGACGAAACACAGATTCTCGAAGCGCTCAAGACTGTGGACGACCCTGAACTGGGCAAGAGCCTGGTCGAGCTGGGCATGGTGCACGACGTCCAGGTGGACGACGGTGTGGTGCGCTTCACGCTGGCCCTGACCACCCTGGCCTGCCCTTTGAGGGAGAGCATCGTGGCCGACGCGCGGCGAGCGGTGCTGGCCTTGGATGGCGTTCAGGACGTGCAGATCAAGTTGAGGGAGATGACGCCGGAGGAGAAAGAGCGCATCTGGCCTGAGAAGCCGCACAAGCATGAGCCGGGCGTGGCGATGCACCTCAATCACATCAAGCGCGTGTTGGCCGTGATGAGCGGCAAGGGTGGGGTGGGCAAGTCGTCGGTGGCCGCATTGCTGGCGACGGCCTTCCGTCAGCAGGGGAAGCGGGTGGGCGTGCTGGACGCCGATATCACCGGCCCCAGCATCCCCAAGATGTTCGGCCTGCACGAGCCGCCACCCATGGGGCCGATAGGTATTTTGCCTGCCGAGACGCCCGGGGGGATCAAGGTGATGTCCATCAACCTGCTTCTGCAGGACGAGGACGAGGCCGTCATCTGGCGCGGTCCCCTCATCGGGGGGGCCATCCGCCAGTTCTGGGGGGACGTGGTCTGGGGTGATCTGGACGTGCTGGTGGTGGACCTGCCACCGGGCACCTCCGATGCCTCGCTGACCGTGATGCAGTCCATTCCGTTGAACGGTGTGGTGCTCGTGACCTCGCCGCAGGATCTGGCGGGGATGGTGGTGCGCAAGGCGGCGCGCATGGCCTGGCACTTGAACGTGCCGATCGTCGGGGTGGTGGAGAACATGAGCTACACCGTGTGCCCCAACTGCGGTCAGCAGATCGAGATATTCGGGCCCAGCCAGGCAATGGAGACGGTGAAGCAACTGGGGGTGCCGTTTCTGGGACGGCTGCCACTGGATCCCGAGTTGGCCCGCCGTTGTGACGCGGGGGAGATCGAGGGGTACGCCCTGGAGTCGTTCGAGCCTATCGCGGAGCGGGTCGCCAAGGGGGCGTCCAGCCGGCCGAGCACGCCGATGTTCTAGGGCTGGTTGGAAATGAAGACCTATCTGGATTGTTACCCCTGTTTCCTGCGCCAGGCACTGGAGGCGGCGCGCATGGCCGGCGCCGATGAGCGGCAGCAACGGGCGGTGCTCAACCGTGTGCTTGATGTGTTGGGGGGTGTTGAGCCGTCCACCACGCCCCCGGAGATCGGCGACCAGGTCCATCGCATCGTGCGGTGGGAGGTGAGCGACGGCGATCCCTACCAGGCGGCCAAGCAGGCCAGCACCCGCCAGGCGCTGGCCCTTTACCCGCGGCTGAGGGCGCTGCTGCTGGGGTCGAACGACCCGCTGGATGCCGCCGTCAGGTTGAGCATCGCGGGCAATATCATTGACCTGGGGTTGGGCCGGGAGTACGACCTGTGGGAGACTGTGGAGCGGGTTCTGGATCAGCCCTTCGCGGTGGATGACCGGGCGGTGTTCCGAAAGGCGCTCTCCGGGGCCGGGCAGGTGCTCTACCTGGCCGATAACGCCGGCGAGACAGTCTTCGACCGGCTGCTGATCGAGTCGTTGGACGTGCCCGTGGTCTACGCGGTGAAGGGCGGCCCAATTCTGAACGATGCGACGTGGGAGGACGCGCTGGACGCCGGGCTGGATCAAGCGGCGGAGCTGGTCAGCACCGGCTCGGATGCCCCAGGGACGATCCTGGACCGCTGCTCAGAGGAGTTTCGTGGATTGTACGACGAGGCGGAGTTGATCGTGGCCAAGGGACAGGCCAACTACGAGACGTTGAGTGAGGAAGGGCCGCGTGTGTTTCTCCTGCTGCAGACCAAGTGCCCGGTCATCGCTCGCAATGTGGGCGTGCCGGTCGGGAGTATCGTGGTCAAGCAGGCAAACTCACACGTGGAAGGAGAGCTTTCTCGGAAAGTCTCCGAAAACGCTCCCAGCCCACCTCCCAGGGGCGTCTCAGGTGAGTAGAGCCGCTGAAGCCGTCCCGAGGACGGGGCTCCGAGCACTTGCCGAGAGATCTCGAAAGGATAGAAAGGAGGTGAGCAAATGCCAAGGTTTGACGGAACAGGGCCGCGAGGCCAGGGCCCTATGACGGGACGCGGCGAGGGGTACTGCGCGTTGGCGTATCCCCGGTCGGGTGCGCCCCCGTACGGCTATGCCGGTCTGCAGGGTACCCCCGTGCGCGCACGCTCTGTGCGCCCGGGAGCGCCACCTGTGGCTCGGCCGGGCCTGGCGGGCACGTTCGCCCGGCGCTTCGCCCGGTGGATACGTCCGAGGACGTGGTTGGGGCGCGCGCTTGGGCGCGGACGGGGCCGTGGCTCGGGTAGGGGAAGGGGAAGAGGTCGGGCATCCTCGGTTGCACGCGCTTCCCTTTCAAGGAGGGGCCGACGATTCACCCGTTGGTGAGGGGATGGCCTCGACAGGTACGTACGTAGACGCTGTAGGAGTTTGAGCGCAAGGATAGAGGAGCACAGTGCACAGTGAAGGAGGTGAGATAGATGCCAGCAGGAGATGGAACGGGGCCCATGGGAATGGGACCGATGACCGGTCGCGGCGCAGGGTACTGCGCTGGCTATGACGTGCCGGGCTATGCCAACCCCGTATATGGGCGCGGTCTGGGCCTGGGTTGGGGGCGGGGCCGTGGTCGTTTCTGGGGTTGGGGTGGCCGGGGCTGGCGGCATCGATTTTACGCCACCGGCTTGCCCGGCTGGGCCCGCTTCGGATATGCTCCGGCCTGGGGAACGCCGCCGGCTGCAGCTTATGGACCGGCGTATCACCCGCAGTATGGAGCGGCGCCAAGCCCGGAGCAGGAGGCCGAGTTCCTCAAGGCACAGGCTCAATGGCTGCAGGAGCAACTGGACGCCATCAGCAAGCGTGTCGAGGAGCTCGAACAGGGGCCGTAGCCCCTTATGTTGGGGCCGTAGCCCCTTGTGTCGGGGCCGTAGCCCCATTGCGTCGGGGCCGTAGCCCCATTGCGTCGGGGCGGATGACGTTGCCTTACACTCCGCCACCCGCCCCGGGGCCCAATCCCGGTGGGGAGACCGGCTGGCCTCCCCACCGGGTGGACAAATCAGATTATACATTTTCTTAGGAGG
>Ga0180432_10010523_pt1 | contig 11057 bp, 10 predicted proteins | sample SS_ome_10_FD_132414 | JGI IMG/M metagenome (GOLD analysis project Ga0180432, IMG submission 132414) | Hypersaline lake sediment archaeal communities from the Salton Sea, California, USA - SS_1_MS_2 metaG | ecosystem: Environmental > Aquatic > Non-marine Saline and Alkaline > Hypersaline >... | reverse complement strand
TGCCCCAACTGCGGACAGCACCTCGCCTTCGAGAACTCCGTATGCCTGGCCTGCGAGAGTCCGGTGGGGTTCTCCCTCGAGGCGATGGCCTTCCTTGTCATTGCCACCGGCGGCGGGGCCGGCGGTGACGGTAGCGTCGACTCGCAGTCCTACCAGCTCTGCGCGAATCGTCATCTCGCCGAATGTAATTGGCTGGTGCGGGTCCAACCGATTCCGCAGCTGTGTGCCTCCTGCGTGCTGACCCGGACCAGGCCGAGCGATGACGACACCGACGCGCTGGGCGCCTTCGCCGATGCCGAACGAGCGAAACGCCGGCTGATCGCCGAACTGTCCGAACTCAAACTACCGGTCGCCGGACAGGACAGCGACCCGCAGTACGGGCTGGCCTTCGATCTGTTGTCCAGCACCACCGAGCAGGTCCTGACCGGCCATGACAGCGGTCTGATCACCGTTGACCTCGCAGAGGGCGACGACGTGCACCGCGAACAACTGCGCATCGAGATGGACGAACCGTATCGGACCCTGCTCGGACATTTCCGCCACGAGATCGGCCACTACTACTACCACCGTCTCATCGGAGCCTCGCCGGAGCGGATGCTCCAATTCGCCCGGTTGTTCGGTGATCCATCGGCCGACTACCAGGCCGCGCTGGATCGCCACTACGGACAGGGGCCGCCGGCCGGTCGGGAGCAGGACTTCGTCTCCTCGTACGCCACCATGCACCCGGCCGAGGACTGGGCCGAGACGTTCGCGCATTATCTGCATATCCGCAGCACCCTCGACACCGCGGCGGCCTACGGCCTTGCGCCGGCCAACGCCACCTACCAACTGAGGGTTCTCGGTCCCAGTGCTTTCGACACGCTGATCGACATCTGGTTGCCGTTGGCCTGGTCGCTGAACATGGTCAACCGTTCGATGGGTAAACGCGATCTCTATCCGTTCGTCCTGCCGGTGCCGGTTCTGGAAAAGATGCGGTTTGTGCACGGTGTTGTCGATGAGCAGGGTTGTCGATGAGCAGGCGGTCGCCCAGGTCGGTGGCATCCTTGCCGGCCATCGCCGTCTGCACGGCGTCGCGGTCCGCCTCGACGATCAGCGCCGGGGCGGTGATCCCACCGCCGCTCACCGGCCGGCCAGGTTCTCCCGGCTGTCCCTGACGTCCCGGCCGCATACTCCACAGCACCAAGAGCAGGATCACGACGATGGCGCAGACCGCCGCAATCACCCAGCGGCGGTGGCCGCGGCGTCGCTGTCCATCGGCCGGATCGTGACCGTCCCCAGGTTGCATGGCGGCGATGATACGCACCGCCGCCGCGCCGGAGGGGAATTCAGCCGGCGTGGGCCATTCGCCGGATTTCGTCCCGATCAGCGCCGTCGCGCCGGCGCCGGAACAGGACCAGGCCCACGAACATCAGGGCAGATACCCCGGGGCCAGGGGCCATGGTGTAGCCGAGATCCTGCAGGACCGCTGCTTCGATGGGGCTGATGATCCTGATACCCGGGCCGGTGCCGCTGCGGGCATTCATGAGTTGCCGGTTCGCGCCGACGAACGTCGAGTCGTCGAGATGCGACATCGAACTGCCCGCCGACCAGGAACGCGGGGTATAAATCGGAACGAGCCCGCCGTATGCGGCGACGGCGTTCGGCCCGCCGAAATACAGGCCCCCGTTGCCGCCGGTCAGATTGGAGTTGTAGGCGGTGTTCCAGACGTAATCGCCGTCGATGACCGCAGTCCCGTCCGATGTCACAAGGTGGCTGTCGAAGTCCGTCCAGATCCGGCCGGTATTCGCCCCGGCCTCATCGACGTAGGACAAGAAGCCCAGCGTGTGGAGCAGTTCGTGCATCGCAGTCGATTGGAAGTCGTACTGGTTGCCCGGCACGGAATCACCGAAGGCCCAGCCGGGCCCGAAGTTCCAGCTGATCGTGCCGTCAGACGCCGACCCGTTCGGGTCGATCCCCGAAAGAATCTTCTTCTGGGCCACGGTCTGCAGGAATCCCGGGTCGTAGCTGACCAGATCGCTGCCGGCGGACGCCAGCGTGGAGGAGAACGGATCGAACTCCCCGGTGACGGTGTAGGTCAGGACGACCGGGGAGGTGACGACCAGGGTGCTCGCCAGGGTTGTCGCGACGTATTCGAGACTGCTGCGAGCCGCTGTGGACCAGAATTGCGCGCCGTCCCCGTAGACGAATTGGAACTGCACCAAATCGGCCAGTGCGCCCTGGCTGACGGTCACATTCCCGGTGGTGCCGGGGGCCCGGAACAGGTCGAGGAGGTTGATTCCGAAACCGGTGTCGGTGGCGGTCGCGATGAAGGAGTCGGTGCCGGTGAACCCCGGGCCGGGGGTGTAGGTGTAGCTGCCGGCAGCGTCGACCACGACGCTGCCGTAGCGGGGGTCGGTGGCGATGCTATAGACGATCGGGTCGCCCTCGGGGTCCACTGCGCCGATGGTCCCGGTGATCGGGCCCTCGCCCTGACCGGACAGCTGTACCGGGCTGAGGGTGGGGGCCTGGTTGAAGAAGGTGCGGCGCACCAGGAGTGCCGCACCTTCGAAGAGCTCCCGGATGGGCGCCAGCAACCCGGTGAAGAGGTCGGCGACCGTGACCGCCGCCGTGCCGGTCGCGGCACTCATCACGGCGGGGGTGACGGCCGCGGGTTCGGCCGGCGCGGGTTCGGCCGAAACCACGCCGATCGGCGCGGTACCCACGGGCACCGGGTTGGCTGTCACCAAAGTCGTCACGAAGTCCGTCTCCAAGGCGGTCGGCACGCGGTTGGTCGGGACGGCCGAGGACGCTGCCGCCGCCGATGCAGCCTCTGGGGTAGGCGTCGTCGTCGGAGGGCTGGTGGTGCCGGCTGTTCGCTGCGGCCTGATCCGGTCAGGCGGTTCGGTGGCGGCCGGCGATGCCATGGTCCCGCGGTCCGCAGTGCCAGGGGTGTTCTGCGGCGCACGCTCGGGCGGGCGGGCCCGGAGCTCGGTGCTGACCGCGGAGGCGATCCGGGTCCTTTCCGCTGTACTCGGGTTGGGCTGGCGCGAGGCCGCCCGCCGTGGCGGACCCGCCCGTTCCCGGTTCTCGGGTCGGGCCCCGGGGGTCGACTCCCGAGCCGCTACTGCCGCCGTGGACGGGCTCGAGGCCCCGGCGGTTCCCGCTGTGGTCGACGCGCCGTCGCCGTCATCGGCGGTAGCGACCGTGGGGGAAGCGGTCAACGCGAGGCCGAACAGGAGCGCCGCCGCTCCGGCCCGCGCGCCGTTTTTGGCCACCGCCATCAGAACACCCTCGCCTCCCCGCGGATCGCGGGTTGTTGAACCATGAAATCTATCGGTGGCCAGAAGGCGCCGTCAACCGCACCACGCTGTGCGCCCGGTGGTGGGAAATGCCGACACAGCACCACGGCACCACGTAGATTGCCTCCCGTCGAAGAGTCGGGGAGGCCGCGGTGAGGACCGAGAACATCAACCACGCGTTCCTCGACGGGATTCTCGATGGCGGCCGGGAGGACGTCTACTACCACTTCGGAATCGCTTCCTCGGATCCTGTGCTGGCTGAACTGCGCGGTGTGCGGGCGGTGATACTGGCCGGTTCGGGTCGACGTATCAGGGAGTTCGCGCAGCGCTGGAGCCATCTCAACGGCGGCTCACCGATCGTGGCATTCCCGAAGGAGGACCGCTTCGTCACCCGCTACACAGCCGGGGTGTTGTTCGCCTCGCACGGTATGGGCATGCCGAGTGCGTCGATCGCCCTGCAGGAACTCATGCGTTTGGTGTTCTTCCTCAAACGCGGTGATCTCGATGGCCTGGAGGACGTGTTCTGGTGCCGGGTGGGGACCAGTGGTGGGGTCGGTCTGCCCGGGGGCACGATAGTGGTCTCCACGGAGGGGCTGATGGCAGACCTCAAGCCGTACCGGTTGCTGCGCGGCGGTGATGGTGAGTATTGGTTCGACGGGCATTTTCCCGATGCCACCCGGGAGGCCATCCTGGCCGCCAACGGCGGCTTGGCGGATCCGCATGTGGTCTCGGGAAAGACCGTGGCTGGCAATGAGTTCTTCCTCGAGCAGTTCCGGCTGGATGGCGCCGTGTGTTTCGAGACGCCGGAAACCAAGATGGCGTGGTTGCGCTGGCTCGATGCGAATGGTGTTCGCAATATCGAGATGGAGGGCGCGATGTTCGCGGGCTATCTCAACCACTGGGGGTTTCCCAGGTTCGCGATGATCTGCTGCACCCTGTTGAATCGGCTCGACGGCGATCAGGTCACCGCGACGGAGGCCGAGTTGCACAAGTTCAGCAATGATTCCGGCGTCGCCCTGTTCAATTATCTGCGGGCCGGCCTGCTCGGCGGCTGACTAGGCGAGACCCCGAGGAGAACCGTGTGAACACCTATGTGGCCGACTACTCCGCACGATTCCAACACGCCAACGAGGCGGTGACCGCGGCACTTGGTCCGGCCCCCGACGGGGTCGACGTGCCCGGGGTGTTGCGCACTTCCGACACCCTCGCCGGGCGGATCGATCACACCCTGCTCAAAGCCGACACCACCCTGGCTGCTGTCGAAACGCTCTGCGTGGAGGCCCGCGAACACGGCTTCGCCTCGGTGTGCGTCAACAGCCGTTGGGTTCCGACCGCCGCGGAGTTGCTGGCCGGATCCGCGGTGATGGTGTGCACGGTGGTGGGGTTTCCGCTCGGCGCGATGACCCGGCTGGCCAAGGCGCAGGAGGCCCGCATCGCGGTGGCCGAGGGTGCTGACGAGGTGGATATGGTGCTGGACATCGGCGGTCTTCTTTCCGGTGACCTGGCGGCTGTCTACGACGACATGCTCGGAGTGGTGGGCGCCGCCCGGCCGGCTCCGGTGAAGGTGATCCTGGAGACCAGCCTGCTCGACGATGACCAGAAGGCAGTGGCCTGCCTGATCGCCCTGCGATCCGGCGCGGCCTATGTCAAGACCTCCACCGGTTTCGCCGGCGGCGGTGCCAACGTTCACGATATCGCCCTGATGCGAGCGATGGTCGGGGACACGTTGGGGGTGAAGGCGTCCGGGGCGGTGCGCAGCCGCCGGGAAGCAGCGGCGATGCTGAAGGCAGGCGCGGACCGCATCGGCACATCGTCCTCGGTGGCCATTGTGGCCGGCGGGCAGGCGGCGGGCGACTACTGATGGGCGCCGACGCGGTGCTGTTCGAGACGGCCCGGCAATGGCTCGCCGCAGATCCCGACCGTGAGACCGTCGCGGAACTGTCGGCACTGCTCGCCGAAGCCGAAGCCGGGCAGCGCGATGCGACGGCAGAACTCGCCGATGCCTTCGACGGCGCCCTGCAGTTCGGCACCGCCGGGCTGCGCGGGCGGCTGGGGCCGGGCAGCAACCGGATGAATCGGGTGGTGGTGGCGCGTGCGGCCGCCGGTCTGGCCGCCTATCTGCTGGCCAACAGCGAAAGCGCCACTGCTGGAGGCAACGTCGCCGGGCGCGTCGTGGTGGGCTACGACGCGCGTCGCAACTCTGAGGCCTTCGCCCGCGACACCGCCCGGGTGATGGCCGGGGCCGGGATCACCGCGATGCTCTTGCCGCAACCGCTGCCCACACCGGTTTTGGCATTCGCCGTTCGCGAACTCGGCTGCGACGCGGGGGTCATGGTCACCGCATCGCACAACCCGGCCGAGGACAACGGCTACAAGGTCTATCTGGGCGATGGCAGCCAGATCGTCCCCCCGGCGGATGCGGAGATTTCCGCCTGTATCGCGGCGGTCGGCGCGCCGGGTTCGATTCCGACGTCCGATGCCTACCGCACCCTCGATGGTGCGGTGCTGAACTCCTATCTCGCCAGGGCCGTCTCCCTGCTGGGCAGCGGTCCCCGCAACGTGTCGGTGGTCTACACCGCGCTGCACGGTGTCGGAGGTGAGGTTTTCATGCGGGCGGTGCGGCAGGCGGGTTTCGACCCACCGGCCAAGGTCGCGGTCCAATTCGAACCGGACGGGCGTTTCCCCACCGTCACCTTTCCCAACCCGGAAGAGCCGGGGGCAATGGATCTTTCGCTGGCGGAGGCCCGGGCCCGAGGGGCTGACCTGATCATCGCCAACGATCCGGACGCGGACCGTTGCGCGGCCGGTATCCGCGACGGTGACGGCTACCGGATGCTGACCGGTGACGAGGTGGGTGCACTTCTCGGCTGGTGGATCGTGGAGCGAGGGCGCCGCGACGGTGCGCCGGCCACCGGGGTGTACGCCCAGTCGATCGTGTCCGGCACGCTGCTGGAACGAATCGCCGCCGCCGCCGGGCTCAGCTACGTGACGACCCTTACCGGGTTCAAGTGGATCGCGAAGGTGCCGGATCTGCGGTTCGGCTACGAGGAGGCGCTCGGCTACTGTGTCGACCCGACGGCGGTCCGGGATAAGGACGGCATCACCGCGTCGCTGTTGATCCTCGAGATGGTGGCAGCGCTCAAGGCCGAGGGCCGCGGACCGCAGGATGTTCTGGACGAGCTGGCCGGACGTTTCGGTCTGTACGCCACAAGCCAACTGGCGGTTCGAGTTTCGGACCTCGACCTGATCGGCGCGGCGATGGCGCGCCTAAGGGCGAATCCTCCGGGGGCACTCGCCGGCCGCGATGTGATGCAGATCGACGACCTCGAGAAGGGCGTCGACGGTCTGCCACCCACCGACGGGCTCCGGTTCACCCTGGCCGGCGCCCGGGTGATCGTGCGCCCCAGTGGTACTGAACCGAAGCTCAAGTGCTATCTGCAGGTGGCGGTGCCGGTGCGTGGCGGGATCGCCGAAGCGCGCGCCACCGCGAGCTCGGAGTTGGCGGCGCTGCGGACCGGCATGGCGGAGTTACTTGCGCTTTAACCGTCGGCGGCCGGTGTCGCCCTGAGGTGATCGGGGGGTGCGATGACGGGCGATGACCATCCAGGCGAAGATGGCGCCGGCCAGCGCTACAGCGGCCAACACCAGCATCGATGTGGTGATGGCTGAGGAGTAGGCGGCCACCGAGGCAGTCCTCACTACCCCTGCCGAGCCGTCCGGCACTGCCGCCAGGACGTCGTCGGCAAGGGCCATGTCGCCACTCTGTACCGCGTCGGTATAGCGGGTGCCGGCGTCTTGCAGGTCCGGTTTCAGCGCCCCGGAGATCCTTGATGCCTCGATTGTGCCGATGATCGATGTCACGACACCGACCCCGAGTGCGGCCGGAATGTTGAAGGTCATCTGCATCAGCCCCGAGCCCAAACCGGCGCGCGGGGCATCGACCGCGGACATCCCCGCGGTGTTGCAGGCCGGCAACGCGATACCGACACCGATCCCCATCAGGGCCAACGGAATCACCATCTGCGCCAGGGTGGTCTCCGGGCTGAAAAGCAGCCCAACCCAGGCCAGTGCAACCGCCTGGGCGAGCAGTGCCACCGTGATCGGCAGGCCGGGCCAGCACGCCGATCAGGTACAGCGAGCCGATGAACGTCAGGAACGGGATGTAGATGAATCCCACGGCACTCTCGGCGAAGAACCCGCCGGAGAACAGCCGTTCCCGCCAGAGGCTGAAATCCACCAGCGGATGGGCGATTCGGGTCTCGAGGACACCGAAAACGCCGAGCAGGGCGATGCCGGCGACGACTGACCCCCAGCTGGCGATCGCCGACCAGCTGATCGCCGAGTTCCGCAGACCGTAGGTCAACAGCGTGACGCCGGTTGCACCCAGGATCAGGCCCAGCCAGTCGTACTTTCCGCCGGCGATCACGCTCCGATAGCCGCGGGTGGCCAGCAGGGTGACGGCGATGACCAGCGCGGTGAGCGGCAGGGCGACCCAGAACACCGCGCGCCAGCTGGCGACGTCCATCATCCACGCGGCGAACAGCGGTCCGACCAGCAGTCCCAAACCGTGTGCGAAACCCCACACTCCGACCGCGAAACCTCGCTGCGCCACTGGGAATGAGTTGACCACGATCGACAACGTGGCCGGGGCGGAGATGCCGATACCGATGCCCTGGACGGCGCGACCACTGATCATCAGCGGTCCGCCGACCGCGATCGCCGACATCAGCAGACCACCCCCGAAGGTGACGAAACCGCTGACGATCATCTTGACCTCGCCGATGAGATCGCCCATGCCGACTTGCTTGCCCTCGCGTCGCCGCCCTCGGGGGAGGCGACGGTGTTCACCGGGCGGGCATCCGCTTTGCCAGATCCCAGGGGCCGAAGGCCTGGGGCAGGATCTGGGCCATCGAGGCGACGCCGTGCGGTGTCATCACCAGCAGGTCCGGTCCACCGTGCTCGTAGAGCAGTTGGCGGCACCTACCGCAGGGCATGAGCGGATCGCCGTTCCCGTCGACGCAGTACACCGCGGTGAGCCGTCCGCCGCCGGTGGCGTACAGGGCCGATACCATAGAGCACTCCGCACACAGGGTGATCCCGTAGGAGGCGTTCTCGATATTGGCTCCCGAGACCACTCGGCCGTCGTCGACGAAGCCGGCCACCCCGACCGGGAAGTTGGAGTAGGGGGAGTAGGAGTTCGCAGCCGCGGCAATGGCGCACTCCCGCAACGTCTCCCAATCCGCGCTTCGGTCGGCCTGGCCCATGCGAATACCTCCGGTCTGCTGCCGATCGTGCAGCCGGTGTCCGGCTGTGGGCGTCAAACTAGCATCGGCCGCGGCGATATCTGCCAGTAATCGCAGCGCATCGGCAGAGCCTGCCCCCGGAGTTCTACGGCTATCCGGAGCCGATCTGACTCAGACGATGTCCGAGGTGCCCGAGGTGCCCGAGGCCGGCTCGGCCACCACCGCGGTCAGCGGGATGTAGACGGTGCCCTCGCAGGCGCCGTCACCGATATTCGTGGCGAAGGTCCCGGTCAGCGATCCGTCCGGCTGCGGGGAGTAGGTGGTCACCGAACTGGCCGGGTCGAAGGTTATGGTGCGGTCGGGAAGCAGACAGTCCCATCGCCAATTGTTTGTCCGTGACCATTGCGATCCGGTCCAGTCGAACTTTGTCGACCCGGATACGTTCTCTTTCGATGCCGGGCCGTCGACCACCGTCGCCAGGCAGGTGCCCGACGAGCAGTCCGTGATGAACTTGAACGCCGCGGTATACGGCTCCTCCGACTGCTGGGCGGCCACGCTGGTGCCGGATTTCTGGTCGGTATGGAAGGTGATCCGGTACCAGCCGTTCCAGCTCGGCGCTGGTTCAGCCGCCGCGGGAGGCGCGGAGACCACCGCGCCGACGATCAGCACGCCCGCGGCGGCTACCGATGCCGACTGCACCGCGATCACCGCTTGCAGACGCCGTCGACGACTTCCTCGCAGACGGCGCTCGGCGGGGTCGGGTCGACCGACGGCGTGAAGGAGCCGTCGTAATCGGGGCCGAGTGCCTTCTCGGTGGGCGAGGCCGCCGGTGCGCTTGACGCCGGGGCGGCCGGGATGGTGGGTGCCGACTCCTGCTCGGAGCCGGAACTGCAGGATGTCAGTGCGCCCATCGCGACGATCGCCGCACCGGCCGCGACAATCGCCATCCGGCTGCTCAACCGATCGAGTCTCATGATGTCCCCTCTGCTTACCGTCACCACCATGGTAGGGGTCGGTGCCGGGCCTGCCGATCTCAATTGGGTGTCGGCATGAGGTAGCACCGGTCAGGGCGCGGTGAATCCCTCTCGCTTGTGCGCACCGTCGCAGAACGGCTTCTTCGCCGAATGGCCGCAGCGGCACAGGTAGCACTTGCTGGTCTGCTTGACCAGGGTGCCGTCGGAGGCCAAGACCTCGACCTCGCCGGCCACCTCGAGGGGGCCGTCTGTCAGACAGGTGACGGTGACATCGCTCATGGCGGGCATTCTGCCCTACCGGGGTGCGCCGCCGCCCTCCGGCGGCGGCTGATCCCGGCGGCTCACCCCGGCGGCGCGATCGCGTCGCGGGCGAAATAGAGCAGGAACCCGGCCGCGACGATCCACAGCAGCGGACTGACTTCGCGGGCCCTGCCGGTTGCCGATCGCAGCATCACCCAGCTGACGAAACCGACGCCGATGCCGTTGGCGATCGAATAGCTCAGCGGCATCACCGCCACGGTCAGAACGACGGGCAGCGCCACCGAGAACTCCGAGATGTCGATATGGCGCAGGTGCGAGAACATCATCGCTCCGACGATCACCAGGGCAGCGGCGGCCACCTCGGTCGGCACCACGGAGGCGAGCGGGGAGACGAACATCGCCGCCAGAAACAGGGCGCCGGTGACCAGGTTCGCCAGGCCGGTGCGCGCGCCCTCTTCGATGCCGGCGCCGGATTCGATGAACACCGTGTTCGACGAGGCCGAACCGGCGCCTCCGGCGACCGCCCCGGCGCCCTCGACGATCAGGGCGGACCGAAGCCGGGGAAAGGTGCCATCGGGTGAGGCCAGCCCGGCCTGCCGGGACAGCCCGGTCAAAGTGCCAAGCGCATCGAAGAAATTGGCGAACACCAGGGTGAACACCAGCACGGTCGCCGCGAGTACGCCGATGCGGCTGAAACTGTCCAGGGTGAAAGCGCCGACGAGGGACAGATCGGGCAGTGCGAACGGCGACCCGGACAGGGTCGGAACCGACAGTCGCCAGCCACCGGGGTGATCCACCGCCGACCCGAGATGCCAGATCGCTTCGACCGCCGCCGCGAGCGCTGTGCCGGCGACCAGGCCGATGAGGATGCCGCCCCGGATCCGGCGGGCGACCAGAATCCCGGTCAGCAGCAGCGTCAACACGAACACCAGCGTTGGAATACTGGTGATGGATCCGCGGCCGTCGCTGCCCAGCCCGACCGGTGGTGACGGCAGTCCCGTCGAGCCGACGAACCCCGCGTCGACCAGACCGATGAAGAGAATGAACAAACCGATGCCGGCGGTGATCGCGATCTTGAGTTGCATCGGCACCGCGTCGAAGACCAGTCGCCGCAGCCCGGTGACGGCCAGCGCGACGATGATCAGGCCGTTGACGACCACCAGGCCCATCGCCTCCGGCCAGGTCAGGGTGCCCACCACCGACGTCGCCAGGAAGGAGTTGATACCCAGACCTGCGGCGAACGCGAAGGGAAGTCTCGCGATGACACCGAACATGATCGTCATCACCCCGGCCGTCAAGGC
>Ga0180432_10010521_pt1 | contig 11061 bp, 10 predicted proteins | sample SS_ome_10_FD_132414 | JGI IMG/M metagenome (GOLD analysis project Ga0180432, IMG submission 132414) | Hypersaline lake sediment archaeal communities from the Salton Sea, California, USA - SS_1_MS_2 metaG | ecosystem: Environmental > Aquatic > Non-marine Saline and Alkaline > Hypersaline >... | reverse complement strand
GTCCGGCTCCGGTCGAACGACGCACGACTTCGTCTCCATCTGCGCGTGGTAGACCTTGGGAAGCTCGAAGGTCCCCTCAACCGTCACGTCGGCGTCGGCGAACGCCGTTTCGGCATCTCCCTCATCGACGTTTCGCTCGCAGGCGACGTTGTTCTCGATCGCGATCTCGTCCTCGCCCCACAGGACCGTGTCGTAGATCGCCGGCGCGCCACGCTTCATCGCCTGATGCGCATCCGTGACGGCGGGGAGGACCTCGTACTCGACCCTAATCGCTCGGATCGCGCGTTCCGCAAGCTCTTCGCTCTCCGCCGCGACGGCGGCGACCGCCTCGCCCATCCGGCGAACCTTGTCGGCGAGGACCGTATGATCTTTGTGGAGGACCGGTGGGATCGTGATGATCCGCTCGTTGTACCGGACGTTCGGGACGTCGGCGAATGTGATGACTGTCACACCCATCGCCTCCGCCTCCGACGTGTCGATCGACTTCACGATCGCGTGGGCGTGTGGGCTCCCCAGGATTCGCCCGTGCAGCATCCGCGGGAGCGAAACATCGACGGTGTAGGTCTCTCTGCCGGTCACACGCGCGACCGCATCCGTCCGAGGGAAGTCCTTGCCTACCTGCTTGAGTTGTCTCGGCTTCATGCGCTCCACTCGTCCCTCGTCCCTCTGCCCTTGCACCTCAGTCGTTCGTCGTGTTCAGCCAGACCTCATTGGGATGTTCGTAGTAGCTCGACAGGCCGGTCTCGTAGCCGTAGTGGCCGACGAACAGGTCGACATCCCCGTCCCCGTCCAGGTCTCCCGCCGCGATGCCTCCGCTTGCCGAGGACGTGATTCGCAGGCCCGAGTCGTAGTAGCCGTCGGAGTATCCCAACCACACACGCGTGCTCGCGGGCGCGGCCGGTCCCGCGCCTCCAGCGAGGGCCACGTCGAGGTACCCATTCCGGTCGAAGTCAGCGGCGGCCACGCCGTTGCAGACGATCTCGCCCAGGTCGATCGGCTCCCGCGTGAGCCGGCCGGACCCGTCATTCAACCAGATGTTCTGACAGCAGTATCCGCCCGCGAGGGCGAAGAACGCGTCCAGGTCTCCGTCCCCCTCGAAGTCGGCCAGGACCGCGTGATGCACGTGGGCCTCGCGCGCATCGAACGCGCACCGTTCCTCCAAGACACCGGTGCCGTCGTTCACCCACACGTGCCCGGCCTCGTCCTGGCTGGCGCCCGCGCTGATCCACGTGTTGCCACCGTCGTTCCATCCGGCTGCGACGACGTCCGGATCGCCGTCTCCATCTAGATCGCCAATCGCGACGCCGCCCGTCTCCGTGTCACCGAAGCGCTGGTCGGACTGGACGAAGGTCCGGTCGCCCCGGTTTAAGAGGATGAGGTCCGGCCCCGCGCGTCCGACGTACAGGTCCAAGTCGCCGTCGGCGTCGAGATCGCCGGCACCGAGACTGAGAGCACTGCTGACAAGCTCTGCCCCGTCCAGCAGGAAGCGCCCGGTCCCGTCGTTCCAGGACACCATCGTGGCCGTGGACCAGCCTCCAGAGACGATGTCGAGCCAGCCGTCACCATCGAGATCGCTCAACAGAACCCAGGCACCCGGGGCCAGCCGCTGTCCCGCGTCCGTGAATCGACCCTGGCCATCGTTCAGCCAAACGATGGCGCCTACCGTCAGGTTGGCCGCAACGGCGTCCAGGTCGCCGTCTCGATCGACATCCCCGAGCGCCACCTGCCACGTCGCGCCGTTCCCGAGCCGCTGCCCGCTGTCGACGAACAGGTCGTCCGCCACGGTGGGGAGTCCCAACGCCAGCATCGCCAGGGCGGGTCCGATCAGCGCGACGATCGTTCGACGCTCACGCACGCTCGTCCACCTCCCTGTGACGGGTGAAATGCTGATGCATCCTCTCCCCCGCCTCGACCGCATCGCCGGACTCGATGGCATCGATGATGGCTCGATGCTCGTTCGACGACTCCTGGAGGTAGTCGCCACGGTCGGGGAGCAACGATTGCCGCTCCATGTCCTGCCAGCCCTCGTGATCCATGAACTCGAGGAAGCTCCGCTCCGTCCGCTCCAGGATGGCGTTGTCGGTCGCTTGGGCGAGCCTCAAGTGGAAGTCGCGATGGAGGCGAATGTAATCGTCATAACACTGCCGATCGGCTGCATCGGATAGGTCGGTCAGGAGATCTCGGAAGCCCTCCGCCTTCTCCGGAGACCAACGGACGGCGACCAGACGCACGAGCCCGCACTCGAAGACGGCCCGCGCCTCCTGAAGCTGCAACGCCTCCTCCGACTTCTCGATCGCTTGGGAGATCCCGTTCGCCGCGATCTCGGCGCCCGCCGACTCGCGGACATAGCTTCCATCACCCACGCGGGTTTCCACGACACCCATCAGCCGCAACGCCGCCAGCGCCTCGCGCACCGACGTCCGCCCCACCCCCGTCAGCTCCGCCAGCTTCGCCTCCGACGGCAACCGCTCCCCCGCCTTCAGGGTTCCGTCCTGAATGGAAGAGAGAATCTGGTCGATCACGAAGCGTGGTCTCTTGGTCTCGACAAGCCGCTCGATGGGCATGGCGGCAGTATAGCCTATCTGTCAGACAGCTGACAGATACCCGTCATGAGCCGTATCCTTGTCAACTTGACTTCGTCCCTACCGGCCTCTCTCAAGTGTGCCAAAGAGATCTCTCTGCGAGACACACGTGGTCTTGATATATGTTCGAAGTGCGCCGGAACCCCTTTGCGTGCTCAGTCATCGGTTCGACTACACTGTCTCTCCCGAAGTGGGGATGCCAAGGACTATGGGTGCCAGCAACCAGGGCTCTCAACCTTCAACGAGTGTTCCTTGAGCTTGCGGATCAGTCCAGCGGCGTGTTCACACTCCGAAGGCTGTCGCTTTTGGTCTCTCACGAGACGAGAGGAGATGTATGGCAGTCTTTTCGCTCCTTGATTGCGTGATCGATATCCCGGAATAGCGTTGGGAAGGCGGAGTGGCCCTCTTGTACGACCAAGGGAGCAGTATCTTCAGGGGGCGCAATGGTCTGGTCCTGTGAGTGAGCGAGAATCTGGCGGGACAAGGCGCTTGAGACACGAGCGCCCCGGGCTTGAAGGAGCAGCAGAGGACGCATATCAAGGAGTTCCTCTGAACGCAGATGCGCGTTCAGTATTCCCAGAGATAACCTGGAGTTGTCGTCTTACAGGAAGTGTGTGTATGATTGGGTATTCAAGCTACGGGAGGGTGTGCTGTGGCTGTCTCATGCGTTCTCGTCGTGGTTGGCTCGTGGCTTGTGGTTCAGTTCTCCACCTTGATCATCGCATGCCAGAGAACAGAACTCACTCGTCCGTCCAAGCATGAGGGGTGTTGCTTCTTTGGTGTACGCAGGCACTGCGGTTCCCCATTCATCTGGATTCGGCTCTTCTCGCTGGCTTGCAGAGGAAGCAATGCTGTGTGGAGGATCTGCCCTTCTGCAACATCGCGCTTCCATGCCAAAGCCAGTGTAGTCAAGGTTCATCTTCGGCGGGAGTGGAGATGGGCATTCCTGAGAATCGGCCTTCCACTGCTTGCTACGCTTGTCGGCGGGGGGCTGACGGCAGTATCTCTAACGAGGTAGGTGACGATGCCAGACAGGACCTTCTCCGAAGTTCAGCATCTGACCAAAGGGTACGAGGATCTTGTCACGTTTGCACTTGATGATCGTGATGAGGAAAACGCCATTGTCGCTTGGGCCACGTTCTTCGGAAGCCTGTACATCCATGCTCTGGACAGCGAGGAACGCGAATTGCAGGCCATACTCGAGGAGGCAGCTCGCATTGCCCTGATTGTCGCACCGCGTGGAGGTGGGAAGACGACATTCCTGCTGCACGGTCTGCTTGAGTACAAGAAGAGGGGCGGTCAGTTCTATCTGTTTGATTTCAAGGCCCAGGGAGACGCGGTAGATGACCTTACTGAGAACTGGCCTCTGAATCTCCCATCGCTCCAAACAATCCTCAAAGAGGACCTCTACGCTCGATACATCGGGGATGACGTCCACGAGGGGGACCGCTTCGTGGAGACCGCACTTGACATGTTCTACCCTCGCGATAAGGCTCGGCTTGCGAGAGATTTAGCGAGTTCGCTCGATGTGGATCTTGCACACGACTCCCTCCTTGACGTGTTCGCAGAACGGCCCGACATAGCGAATGAGCAGGAGGAATTCGTCTTCGGCAAGCTTTCATTCGGAGCCATGGTGCAGGTGGTTATGAAGCTCAAGGGGATCGATAGATTCGTCGTTTGCTTCGACAATGTGGATCGCCTCGCCGCCGAGATCCAGCCGTTTCTTCTCTCTTTGGCAATTGACGTCTATCATCGTGGAAGAGGGGCTTTCGGAACGGTAGTGGCTCTCCGAGAGAAGAACGTTCTTCGCTACACTGAGGACGGGGCAGATGGCGATGTAGTAGAGGTTCTGACTCCGACGGGGCATCCCGAACTTGCGTATAGGGTCGACATTCACGCGCCGGTCGATGAGTTCGTGGAAGGTCTTCTGAGCACACGACAGGGGTATGCGAGAGATGTCTTCCTCACAGAGAGATGCAGGGATGTGGATCAGGACTTCAAGATCATCCTGGATGGGGCGCGAAAGCTTGCCAACTCCTCGTTTATCTCCCAGCGTCTCTTCAACCTCGCGAACCACAGCCGTCGACAGCTTCTTCTCTTGAATGCGGGATTCACCAAGTTCCTCATTCGCCTCGTCTATGAGAGGGAAGTAGGGTACTCAGAGAGCGGGCTTGATCTCTCTCAGATCGATTGCCGATCGTACCTCTACCGCTGGATCTATGCGGCAATGAATCCGCGCCATGAATGGCTTGGAGACCCCATAGCGAATTACACGAAGTTTGACGCAAAGCAGCTTTCGCCTGCATCTGCTTGTGATCTGGAGTGGGTTCTTCTCGCATGGCTGCAGAGGCACCAGGCGAAGCTCAGAGTTGGGGACGTGATCTCAGGCTTCGAGGAGATTGGTGTAGACCGTCGCAGAGCGCGCGACACGTTGTTTTCCCTATATGATTGTGAGCACCCTGATCAGCGCCACGTCGAGCTGGGCAATGTCGAGAAGCGCCTTGACCCGGCCGAGGTGACCGGAGGCACCCTTGCATACATAACTCCGCTAGGAACAGAATACATTCGCAACACTGTGACAAAGTTCGAGTATGTCCTACAGGCCATTCGATTTCCGGAAGCCGTGTTGGCGGACTCCACGGCTATGCTACGCCCCCTCAATCACAAGTCGGAAGATGCCGTTCAGCGGGTGCACGCGCACCTTTGCACGATGGCCCGAGCCCACGCAGCAGCGCTCAGGGAGTTCCGGAACGCAATGACAGAGAAAGCTGCCTGGGAAGAGACATACCGGCGAGACTTCTGCGTAGGCGGGCGCTTCGTTATTGAGCGGATGGTTGTGAGTCACCTTGCACATCTGTCAGAAGTAGGGGGCGACATAGTCGCATACGCAGATAACTTGTATCGCCGTCTTGTGAAGGACTTCTACTCGCGAGCGGAAATCATAGCTGATCCTAATCAGTTGTTCACTCAAAGCTTCAGCTAGCGGCCTGGCGGAGCCCAAGGATCAGGACGAGACTCTCCGAAGGACGTGGGGTCACATCTCGATTCTTAGGGTTCGGGGATCCCCAGAACCACCACAGGACAGGACGAAGCTCGGATGACAGATAATCCTGAGATCACGGTGGTTCGAGGACGGCGATTTCCCATCCACTCAGTGTGTCCAACCCTTGGAATTCCCTGCACTGGAGGTGGCGATAGGCAGGATACTCACTCCGCTACTGGATACCCTGCCTGCGCGTTGCGCTGGCGCATGCCGGCGTCGGAGCGGGGAGGCGCTAGTTTCTGCAGAGGGCGTCGTAGATCGCGTAGAAGGCGGTTTCGATCCGATCGCCGAGTCCAACCCCGGTGAGCGCCGCCATCGCCCGGCGGCTCTCTTCGTCGAATGCGTCTTCATCGACGATGTAGCCCTCCGCGTCGACGTAGTTGAGCGAGCGCAATCGATGCGTGACGTGGTCGACCGGGTCGGCCAGGCCGGGTTCTCCGGCAAGCGCCGATCGGACGGGGGCGAGGTACTGGTCGATTTCTTCGATCTCACCGTAGGTGTCGACGAATTCCTGCACCATTCGCTCGAATCGTTCGTACAGCGTGATTGCGGCAGTGAACTCGGATCGCGCCCGCGCGACGTCCATCGGGAAGAGCCCCAGGCCGTGCGCGTGTCCCGCGTCGATCGCGTTCCACGCAAGGGTGAAGGTGGCGAGCATGGCGATCCCGTCGGAGCGGATCTGCGCGCAGAGCTTGTCGTCGGCCACGACGTCGATTTCCACCGGAACGCGCTCGCCGTAGCCGACGTAGAGATCCTCGAGTGGCGTGTCCCGGGTTCCGTCGAGCGGCCCCTCCCACATGACGCTTCCGTCGAAGTCGGCGTCCTGTCGAACCCTCGGGGAGCACGGATCGCCGTCGCAGCCACCGGAGTGGATCAGTCCGAGCGCGTGTCCGAACTCGTGCTCGACCACCGTGACAAGATCCCACGCGTCCCACGCCTCGCTCCCCCTAGTGGCACGAAGGATCCGCTGCGCGCGGCCGCAACGGGCGACGAGCACTCGCTCGAATTCCTCATCGACGTCCGGCGTCCCGTCCACGAACCAATCGACGTCCGCATTCAGCACGACGGCGTCCGCCCGCGTCCACAGCCCGGAGGCCAGAACATCCGCAGCCGGATCGATGCCGAAGGACGGCGCCATCGAAGCCGGAACCCAATACGCGACGGCCTGCGACGCGTTGAACCCGACCCCGTCGCCGTCCTGATCCTTCCAAGACTTGAAGAAGCTCTTCTTGTTTTCCCAGCGCAGGACAATCTCGGGCGAACCGCCCGAACCGTCCGAATCCCACTCGGCGAGCTGTCCGGCGAGCTGTCCTTCGACCAAGTTCCACGCTTCGATCGCCCGGCGCGCCGCCGCCTTCTCGGATGCCGTCCACGCGTGAACGGACGAGTCGACAAACGCGTAGCGAATCGGAGCCGGCCATGATCTCACCGCGTAGCCGCTCAAGCTCGCGAGGCACGCGGCGCACGATCCGGACGGATCGGCATTCTCGGAGTAGGACGGCGTCCCTCCGGGGTAGATGGCCGGATTCGCGTAGATCGCGTTCAGGAACGAATCCGACTGGACGCCAAGTTCGCCGCCCCAATACGTCTCACCTGCTCCGGCAAGGCCGAGCGCCGCCGCGAGGGCAATCCCAGCCGCCAGGATCTCTCTTGCTCGCATCGGAGGCTCCTATTTCCGTTTCCGGCGGAAGTACGCAACCAACCGCCAAACAACAAGTCCGCCGAGCGGGACCAGAAGCCAGTAGAGGTGCACCCACCAGCGTGTGACCGGAGCCGCGGACGCCAGCGGATCGATCGGAGGAACGGCCGTTCGATCGAGAACGACGTTCACGCAAAGGATGACGGCCGCCGCAGCACCCGCGAACGCAACCACGCGTGGCAACGAGAAGGCCTCCGGCGAGAGGCGTTCCGCCACCCAACGCTTCAGCCGATCGAATGCATCGGGCTCCGGTGCAACGTTCGCCTCGCGCACGCGCACGGGCACTTGCTCCAAGTGCGCCTCGAATGCGCCGTCGATCGCCGCAAGTTCGCGCCGGAACCGGCCGACTTCTTCAGCACATACGGCACAGGTCGCAACGTGCGCGGAGACTCGAGCGGCGGCCCCGACGGCCAACTGCTCGTAGGCGAATGCTTCCAAGACTTCGGACGACGGGTGCGCATCGTACCGTCCGTCGCCCGCGCGGGGAATCGCCTGATCGATGAACTGCTCGAACGCTTCCGTCGTCATGATGTCACCTCCTGAACTTGCCTTCGATACGGGGAAGAGAGGATGTGGCTCTGGAGCTGCTGCAGCGCACGGTCCTTGCGGAGCTGCTTTTCGAAGATCCGCTTGCACACGTCCTCTTCCCACCGGTAGTACTGGCCGCACACGGCTTCCAAGGTCAGCGTTGCCGGCGTCGGATAGGACGCCTCGTCCTTCCTCGGTCCGGAACGGCTGCAAAGGAACGTGGCAATCGCCATCAGGTTGTCGAGCGCGGCGCGCTTTCTTTTCTTCGTGTGAGTCTGCTTCAGAGACGCGCAAGCCCAAAGGAGAACCGACTCCGGATCCTCACGGAGCCGGACGATGTCCTCCTCGATCCGTTCCGGGTCCGGACACTGGCAGCGAAGGAGAAGGTCCCACATCACCAGGATCTCGCTGTAGACGGGAACCCGCGACGCTTCGCTGTCAACGGCTGCAAGCGTCTCCTCGAGGTCTTCGAGCGGGACGACGTCGCCGAGCTGCGCCCTGCGCCGCCGCAAGTGGCCCCAGTAGGTGTTGCCGATCGCGCCCTTCAGATAGGTCTCGAAGTCGCGTGCCGGGCCGTCCGCGGCGTCGTGGTCGCGGACGTACTCCGACCATTGGGAAAGCAAATGATCCTTGTTCTGGAGGCACCGCAAGAGGACGTCCTGCCAAGTGTCCGCCGCGACGCGAAGGACGTTGATCTCGATTCCCGCCGTCTTCGGCTCGTGCTTCCCCTCCTGAAGAGAGACCAGATACTCGCCAACGGAGCGCAAGTGCTGGGCCCCCAGCGTTCGGCGCACGTGGTAGAGAATGCTCCGACGGATGAGCGTGCCGTAGCGATCGACGAAGGCCGTCCGAAGGCCTTCGTCCCATCCTCGCCGGAAGACTCGGTCGAGCAGCTGTTGGTCGTCCCAACGATCGGTCGCTTCCACAGAGGATCCCTCTAGTCCTATCCAGATGATCCATACTACAAAGGCCACGGACCCTGCACAACGTGCCCCATGCGTGCCATGTGAAGGTCGAGTCGAGCCGATCATGACAGGTTCCTCCAATGCGAACGGCGGAGAGCCTCGAGGCCCCCCGCGTTCGCTTCGCTGTCGTGTGCTTGCCGCTCGGCGTTCCCGGTGGTTTCAGCTAGGCACCCTGCTTCGGTCGCCCGGGCCTCGGTCCAGCCGAAACGGGCGCCTTGGGCGTCCAGAAGTTGATGTCCGTTCCCGCGTAGGCGCATTCACTCTTCGAACCTCCGGCCTTGCCGGTCACGACGATCTGAAGGCGCGCCTGCTCGCCGGAATCGACGATCCCGTTGCCGTTGTTGTCGACCCAGACGGTGATCAGGTGCGTTCCGACGGACTTCCCGTTGAACCCAAGCCCGAGCATCCCCCGGGTGTGGTGATAGGAGAGATCGAAGGTGTGCCGCGCTCCATCCGGCGTCTGCTCGGTCAGTTTGACGGTCGTTTTCGCCGTCTTGTTGATCCCCGTGAGCTTCGTCTGCAGGAAGCCGCCCTCCGGCAGCTTGCAAGGTCCGGCCGGCGAAATCGCCACGCCATTCGACGGCGTTGTGGACGAGGAGGACGAACCGGACGGCGCTCCACCGATCTGAACGCTCACGGCGCCGTTCTGACCCGAGAATGTGATCTTGAAGCTGAACTGGCCGAACGCGGCCACGCCGAGACTCGCCACCGCGATCAGGGAGATCGCGACCTTCGCTGCCATCTTCTTGTTGATCTTGTTCATCGTACTGCCTCCTATGCGATTGAGTTACTTAGACAAAGCACCCTCGCGCTCCGTTTCTGACAGAACGGGAAAAATGCCCTTCAAATCGGAATTCGAGCCGCGCTCCGCGACTCGATCGAAACCCGAGAATGAAGAAACGCGGGGGAGAGCCGGATAACTCCCCACCCGCGTCGTCACTTCCCGCGACCTCGGTCCTGCCGCGAATCGGTTCAACGGTCCTATGGCCGGGTCACGCTATCCGAAGACTACGGACGCGACGTGATCCGGAAGATGAAGTTGCGGCGCACGACGTCGACTTCCATCCACGGATCCGTGACTTCGCCTCGATCGACGAGTCCGTTTCCGTTGTTATCGGCCCAGATCAGAACGACGTGCCTGCCGACCGTGTCCCCGATGAAGGTCAACGGCAGCTTGCCGGTCGGATACCAACCGGAGAAGTCGAAGATCCACCACTGCCCGTTGGGATACCGCTCGGCCCAGCGGACGGTCGTGTACCCATTTGGGTTGATCCCGGAGACGATCAGATAGAGCTTGCCGTTCAGCCCCAGGGAGTGAAGGCCGGGCCAGTCCATGGTAACCCGTGGGAACCGCGGTGCCCGCGAGGCCCCGAACTCCATCAAGATGTTCGGGCCGAGATCGTCTGCTTCCAGACCGGGAAGGTCCGGGAGAGATTCCAGGTCGTCACTCGCGTCATCGCCGGCGTCGCTGCCCGCGATGTCGCTGGCGAGGTCGACCTGAAACACATCGAATCCAGTGACAGAGTCGCTCGCCATGCCGGCGACGGCCAGACCCATCGCGATCATGAGGCCGATCGCGACCTTCGCTGCCATCTTCATGCTGATTCCGTTCATTTGGTTGAACCTCCTATGCGATTGAGTTGCCTAGACAAAGCGCGCTCAGGAGGCGTTTCTGACAGCACACTCGGAAATGCGGGGTCACATCTTGATTCTTGGGGTTCCGGACACAGGAATGCGGACAGCAGGGAAACGTCGGTGGAGCACCGGATGACTCTCAGCCCATCACCCGGGAGCGCGGGCAGGTTTTGCCGTACTCGCTTCGACCAGCGAACATATGAAAGAGGGATCAAGGCATACTCCATAGCGCCTGTCCGTCCGAAGGACACGAGCCGGGCCAGATATGCCCTGTCGTCGTTCGACCATCGGAAGCTGAGCGCAACGGCGTGGTCTCGCGAGGGAGGTGTCGTCTCGCTTGAAGCACCGCGTGAGCTTCGTGAACCGTGCTCTCGTCGTTTTGGCCGTTGAGCTTGCCGCATTTGTCGGGTTCTCCCATACGATCGGTGGATCGACCGACGTCTCGCTATCGGCGATCGAGCTTCGCCCTGGCGTCTACGTGGCAAGGGAGGCCACGGCGTTGCCGCTGGCAGCATCCGGGTACGATCTCTACGTCGTCGGCGAGACTCACGGGGCGAACGAGACCGTCTCCTTCTTCCTTCACTACCTCGAACGCCTTCACCGGACCGT
>Ga0180432_10010520_pt1 | contig 11062 bp, 7 predicted proteins | sample SS_ome_10_FD_132414 | JGI IMG/M metagenome (GOLD analysis project Ga0180432, IMG submission 132414) | Hypersaline lake sediment archaeal communities from the Salton Sea, California, USA - SS_1_MS_2 metaG | ecosystem: Environmental > Aquatic > Non-marine Saline and Alkaline > Hypersaline >... | reverse complement strand
TGAGGTTGGAGAAAGTGTGGTGGTCGTCGGCGGAGGGGCATGTGGGGCTGAAACGGCCGACTTTTTGGCCGTGCGAGGTAAAAAAGTTGCGGTGGTAGAGATGCTGGAGACCATGTGTCCGGACATGCTGCCTGATGCCAAGTATTTTCTGGTGGAGAGGCTGGAAAAAGCGGGCGTGCCGACGATGGTCTCGACAAAGGTAGAAGAGATCGGTGACCACCGGGTGGTGTTGACGAGAAAAGACGTGGCGCAGGATCTGACGTGGACGGCGTCGCTGGAGGATGTGGACACGGTTGTGCTGGCGGTGGGTGCCAAGCCGGACCAGGCGTTGGCCAAGCAGCTCGAGGGAGTGGCCGCGGAGGTGCACGTCATCGGGGATTGTGTGCAACCTGGTTTTGCCGTCGACGCTATCTATGCCGGGGCCAAAGTCGCCAGGGAGATCTAGGCCAAGAAGATGTGATGCGGTTTGCTCAGGCCCGGCACCGCGTTCAGCGGTGCCGGGCCTGAGAACTGAAGATGGGGCTGAGTGTGTTGATCAAGAACATTCGATCTCTGGCGATGCAGCCGGCCGCCCATTCCTCCGGGCCCGAGCCTGTTCTCTTTGGAGAGGCTTTTAGCGGGGAGGATTTCAGGGGCAGGTGGGGTTTCGTCGAATATGTGACAGTGCCGCCCTCAAGTGCTATCCCGGTACACGAGCATGAGCAGGACGAGGAGCTCTATTTTATCTTTGAGGGCGCCGGCGTCATGACGATTGACGGCCAGGAGTACGAGGTTGGCCCGGGAGATCTGGCTATTTGCCGCCGGGGAAGCTCTCACGGACTGGAAAACACTTGTTCGCAAGAGATCCGGTTGATCGTGGTGGGTATCCCGCTTTAGGCTCAATGTTTTTCGAACCAGGCTGGGAAGGCAGGATGCTGCTTGTTAGAAAGGTATTGGGTTTGGGCCATTTCAAAAGTTCTTGAGGTAAAGCCAATTGATGGCCTGTCGTTCTGAGGGGCAAAGCGATGAGGAATCCCGTTTTCGTTAAACGGCGTTCTGCTACACAAACAACGAGATTCTTCGCCTCCGCTACGCTTTGGCTCAGAATGACAATGCCCTGCGGTCTTGGATCAGCAGACAAAGATGACCCCAAAAACTTTTGGCCTAGTGGGCCTGTGTTTGATCGATCAAGTTGGATTTTTGGGGACAAGGTTTAAATCAGGAGTTTTATGATGGATTGTCAAGAAAAAGGTGCGCAAGAGTTATTTGAAGAGGCGCTTGAGCGCGAGCCGCAGCGACGGGAGGCTTTTGGCACGGATTCGGGTTTGCCGCTGGATGCGGTTTATACGCCGCGCAGCCTCGAGGAGCAGGGTTTTGATTTCTCGGATGACCTTGGTTATCCGGGGTTTTATCCGTTTACGCGGGGTGTCAGCCCATCTATGTACCGCAACGACTTTTGGATCATGGGGCAGTACTCGGGATTTGGGTCGGCGGAGGAGGCGAACGAGCGATACAAGATGCTGCTGGAACGAGGCCAGACGGGTTTTTCGGTGGCGCTCGACCTTCCGACGCAGACGGGTTACGACGCGGACGACCCGCTGGTAAAGGGCGAGGTGGGCAAGGTGGGGGTGCACCTGGGCTCTCTGGCCGATGTGGAGCGGCTGTTCGACGGGATCCCGCTGGAAAAGGTGCGCCAGATCCGGACGACAGCGAATGCGATCGGGCCGATTTTCCTGGCTTTTTGTGTGGCGGCCTTTGAAAAGCAGGGCATTCCTCCCGGCAATGTCCGGATCTTTATCCAGAACGATGTGTTGAAGGAGTACATCAGCCGGGGGACGTACATCTTTCCGCCAGGGCCTTCGGTCAAGCTTGCGACAGATGTGATCGAATATTGTGCCCATCACCTGCCGGCGTGGGTGCCGGTGGCGATTATCGGGTATCACATTCGGGACAGCGGGAGCACGGCTGCGCAGGAGCTGGGCTTTACCTTTGCCAATGCGCTGGCCTATATCGAGAGTGCGCTGGACCGCGGGTTAGAGATAGACGATTTTGCGCCGCAGCTTTTTACCTTTCTGGCGGCGAGCATCGATTTTCTGGAAGAGGTGGCCAAGTTTCGCGCGGCGCGCCGCTTTTGGGCGCGGCTGATGCGTGAGCGCTTTGGGGCCCAGGATCCGGCGTCGATGAAGCTGCGCATCTTTGGATATACACTGGGCGGCAACCTGATCGCCCCGCAGCCGCTTAACAATATTGTGCGGGTGACGATCGAGACGCTGGCGGCGGTTTTGGGCGGGGTGCAGACGATCGCTACGTCGTCCTACGACGAGGCGTACAGCATTCCGACGCGCGAGGCGGTGACGGTGGCTTTGCGAACACAGCAGATCGTGGCCCACGAGAGCGGCGTGACGAACATTGTGGATGCGCTGGGCGGTTCGTATGCGTTGGAACACCTGACGACGCGGATCGAGCGGGAGGTGGGAGAGATCCTGGAGCGAGTCGAGGCGTTGGGCGGGGCGGTGCGATGCATCGAGCAAGGCTTTTTCCAGCGCGAGCTGGCCAACGCTGCGTACCAGCGTCAAAAGGCGATTGAGAGTGGGGACAAGGTGCTGGTGGGGCTGAACCGGCATCAGGACGAGGCCGAGCAGCAGCGTATCCCGGTGTTCAAGGTAGATGAGGCCTCGGAAAGGCGACAGCTTCAGCGGCTGAACGAGCTGCGAGAGACGCGCGACGCGGATGCGGTGGCCCGGACGCTGGCGGCTTTGGAGGATGCGGCTCGCCGGGGGGAGAATGTCATTCCGGCGACGATCGATGCGGTAAAGGCTTATGCGACGCTGGGTGAGATGTGTGATGCGTTGCGCAAGGTGTATGGGGTGCAGCCGCCAAGTACGATCATTTGAGTCAGCGGATCAGCGAATCGGCGAATCGGCGGGTTGGCGAATTAGCGAATCGGCGGGTCAGCGGGCTGGCGGGTTGGTGAATTATTGATATCTAGATGGAGGGAAAATATATGGCAGAAGCAGTTATTGTCGAGGCGGTGCGCATTCCTTCCGGGAAGCGCAATGGTAAACTGGGAGATTTTCATCCGACCGAGCTGGCGTCGGCTGTGCTCAACGATGTTTTGAGGCGGGCAGGGATCGAGCATTCGGTCGTCGATGACATTGTGATGGGCTGCGTGCTGCCGGTGGGCGATCAGGGGCTCAACATTGCCCGCAACTCGGCTCTGCTGGCGGGGTTCCCCGTGGAGGTGCCGGCGACGACGGTCGATCGCCAGTGCGGTTCGGGACAGCAGGCGGTGCATTTTGCGGCCAATCTGATCGAGACGGGCGTTTGCGAGGTCGTCATCGCCGGAGGGGTAGAGTCTATGAACCGGGTGCCGATGGGCAGCACCCGCAAGCTCGACGGGCGGGGCTATCCTTTCACGGACGAGCTTTTGAGCCGTTATCCGATCACGAACATGGGCCGGTCGGCGGAGATGATTGCCGATAAATGGGAGCTGACGCGCACAGAGTTGGACGAATTCAGCCTGCGCAGCCATCGCCTGGCGGACCGGGCGACGTCGGAGGGACGCTTCCGCCGGGAGATCCTTCCGCTGGAGGTGACGGTCGACGGGGTGACGGAAACGGTGGACACGGACGAAACGATCCGCCCGGGCACGAGCATGGAGGCGTTGGGCAAACTGAAGCCGGCGTTCAAGGAAGACGGACTGGTGACGGCGGGCAATTCGAGTCCTATTTCGGACGGGGCGGCGGCTTTGTTGTTGACCTCGTCTGAGAAGGCGAGTGCCCTGGGGCTCAGGCCGCGCGCCCGGATCGTGGAACAGTTGGTGGTGGGGGTGGATCCTGTGATCGCGTTGACGGGGCCTATCCCGGCGACGTTCGAGATCCTGAAACGTGCGGGTATGGGGCTGGGAGATATCGATCTCTTTGAGGTGAACGAGGCGTTTGCTTCGGTTGTTCTCGCCTGGCAGCGCGAGGTAGAGCCAGACATGGATCGCGTCAACGTCAACGGCGGGGCGATTGCTGTGGGACACCCGCTTGGGGCGAGCGGTGCTCGTATCATGACGACGCTGCTGCATGAGCTGGAGCGACGCGATGCAACGCTGGGCTTGCAGATGATGTGTTGTTTCGGAGGACTGGGTATCGCGACGATCATCGAGCGCGTGGGATAGGGCTTTTGCCGGGCTTTTTTGAGGGAGGGATCCCTTGGCTCGCCCGGTGTGATGGGCCGGCTCGCTGCGGTTGTTTGGAATTACCCTGCTTTGAGGCAGGATCAAAAAATTGATTTAGGGAGGAAACAATGTACGCAAAAACAACAACTTGGACCATACGACATTCATTGGTGAAAGAGGCGATGGTTGTCACCTTTTTCGCCGCTCTGACGGCCTTGGGCGCCCAGGTGGCCATCCGGCTTCCCTTCTCTCCGGTGCCGATCACTTTGCAGGTCTTGATGGTGATCTTGACCGGGCTCATCCTGGGAAGCAGGAGGGGCTTGACGAGCCAGTTGGGATACGTTGCCGCTGGGGCGTTGGGCCTACCCTTCTTTGCGGGGGGGAGCGGCGGCCTGGCTGTGCTCTTGGGTCCTACGGGAGGGTATCTGTTGGCCTTTCCGCTGGCGGCTTTTGCTGCCGGGCTGATCCGTGAGAGGTTGGGCAAGGGTGGCAAGATTGGCGCTTTTCTGGCTTCTGTGGCTGGTGTGGCTATGATCTATGGCGGCGGCGCTCTGTGGCTGGCGACGTGGCTGGGGATGGGGGGCATGCCGTCTTGGGCGGATGCTTTTGCGGGCGCCTGGCAACTGGGTGTGGCGCCTTTTATCCTCGTGGACCTGGCCAAAGCGGTCCTGGCAGCAGCGGCTTTTGGGGGAGGTCAGGTTCTCCTCTCCCGGCTGCTGGGTGAAGCAGGAATAGGAGAGTAAAGGTCTTTTCGTCGATCTGTCCAGAGTGGTATGATCGGCATCATTCTTTTTTTTTTACGCTCGAGCGGTCACTCATCTTTGATTGGGTGACCGCTCAGGCGTTGTGTGCCCCGCCACCGGTGTGAGATTCTTGTCAAATCAAATGAAAATGTTAACGAAAGTGGATTTTGACAAATTGGGCTAACCGGTGTATAATCGCAAAAGGTCGTTTCGCAAAAGAACATTTTATAGTTGTAATTATCCTCACAAAAGGTTTCCAAGTGTCTCTCTGAAGAATCCTAGGGCATGCTCGTTGGGGTGCGCCGGGTGCGGCTTTTTCAGGCAGACGCCAAATACAAATGGATGGGCATTTCCTTTGAGAGGTGGCTGTATGGCAGTGGGATCGCATCCTTCCTATACAGCGTACCCCGTAGCTAGGGAGGCATCATCTCGTTTTGCATCTCTTTATCATCGAAACCACTGAACGCCGCTCAGGATTTGCTATATGGAAATCCTGAGAGACCTCCTGCACTGACTTGGACCTCCAAAAGGTCAAGCTCGAGTCCCATGATGTGCCCGGTACTTTTTTAGCCATCTTTTTGTTTTCCAGATCGTTGTGTCGTGGTCCTATTGCTTTGCGACTGCGAGATGGCGGTTTCATATGTATATCTTTGACTGCCACTCGTGCCAGTATTTCGTCTCGTTAATTTCGCTGATTTGTCGTTCATGTCAAGTCATTTTCGTTTTGATCAAAAGATGATCGCTGTCTGATTGCAGTCAAGAATTGGTGAGCGTCAGGGCATGGCGTTATGCGGATCGTTTACGGTGCCCTGCATAACGCCGTGCCAGTTTATTTCACGATAGAGAACAGTCTTTTGTCTACATAGTCTCTCTCAAGTTCGACTTGCTGTTTACTTTTGGCTAGGGTACTTTGGAGGGCAGAACTCGGCTCTCTCGTGTTGTCCCACTGTACATTGTACCTGATCCAGTATGCTGGGCATGTTGTCTGGGGACGACATGCGCATAGCACGTGTCAAAGGCTTTCGAGAGACCATTGTGATCTACAAGTAAGCTTTGAGAAATGCTTTGCTGCCTGGGATCACTTTTGGATCATCATCTTTGAGTACAGAAAAAAGTAGGAGCGATGATACAGAAACCCATGTATGACTTTGTTGGCAGGTTGGCGCGAGCTCGGGAGAAAATGAAGGCGCATGGACTTGATGCGTTTTACGTCAATGCAGGTCCAAATATGCAATATTTTGCCGGGTGGAGCGCCTATCCTGGCGGGTGGCCGATCTGGCTTTCGGCGCTGATCATTCCGGCGGCGGGTGAACCGACGTTCATCATGTCCAAGATGCACAACGACATCTTGCAATGCTCGGACTCGTGGCTCAAAGGCGGCGACGTCAGGACCCACATGGACGGCGACAATCTGATCGGTGAGTTGGCGGGGGTTCTCAAGGAGAAGGGGTTGCGGGGTGGTCGCGTGGGTGTGGAAGACAATATGTGGTATGCCGAGTATGACTTTTTGAGGCAGGTGGATGCGACGATCCGCGTAGAACGAGCAGGGCACATCTTGGACAGCCTGCGCCAGGTAAAGGATGCCGGCGAGATCGAGGCGATACGGCGGGCCACCGAGATCACGACCATTGGTCACCAGTGTGCGGCGGAGGTGATCCGCGAAGGCGTGGCCGAGTACGAGGCGGCTATGGAGATCGTCAAAGCCATGCTTGGTGCGGGTGCGGAAGAGATGTCCTGCGGTTTACACGGCAGTTTTTTAAAGACGCTGCCTCGCAAGTTTGAAAAGGGAGATGTGATAGACGTTGACATGGGCGCCCGTTGGGATGGGTATGGGACAGATTATGCACGCAATGTTTTTGTCGGTAAACCGAGCAAGGAAGTAGAGAGAGCCCAAAAGCTTACGGCGGAGACCTTTTACCGCACATTTGAGATGGTCAAGCCAGGGATCGAGGCTCAGCAAGTGCACAGGTTTGCTATAGACTATATGAAAAAGCGCGCTATATGGGACGGTTGTTGGCCAACCTGGAAGATCGGGCACGGCGTAGGGTTGGCCCAGGGGCACGAAGCACCGTTGATTCAAGAGGGTGAGACGCTGATCCTCGAACCGGGTATGGTGTTTGTGATCGATCCGGGTTGTTTTATCAGCGGTCAGTTTCGCGATACTCCGATCCACATTGAGAATGCGGTGGTCGTGACAGAGACAGGCTGTGAAAACCTGGCAACCTATACCATGGATATGGTTGTTGTATGAGTAGTTGGGACAGGGAGGCCTCTCTGCATTCGCGGCTGGCCGAGCTGGCTTTCGGTGCTGCTGATCATTCCGCTTGAGGGAGAGCTGTCTTTTGTCATATCCAAGGTGCCTGTTGACATTTTGAAATACTTTATATTGAGGATGTGGTGGTCGTGACCGAGACGGGTTGCGAAAACCTGACTCCGTATAAACACGAGATGATTGTCGTCTGAGTGGTGTCAAGGACGGATAAGCGTCAGGGCATGGCGTTATGCGGATCGTTTACGGGGCGCTGCATGACGCTATGCCTGTCAAGTTTACATTGATGGGAGGTCGGTGTGGATCGGACGGAGCAGATTTTAAAAGAATTGACCGAGGCGCCCGGCATACCGGGGTATGAAGGCGAGGTGCGGGCTCTGATGCGCCGTTATCTGGCGCCGATATCGACGATCGAGCAGGACGGCATTGGGAGCATCATCGGCAAGCGGGTGGGGGAGGCAGAAAGGCCGCGGGTGATGCTGGCTAGCCACATGGACGAGATCGGTTTTATGGTGCGCCACATTACGCGGGAGGGTGTCATTCGCTTTCACCAGGTGAGTGGCTTTTGGGATCAGATATTGCTCGGCCAGCGGGTGATGATCAAGAGCTCGAAGGGGGATGTGGTCGGTGTCATTGGGGCCAAGCCGCCACATTTGTTGTCCCCGGAGGAGCGTAAAAAGCTGGTCGAGACAAAAGAGATGTACATTGACATTGGCGCCACGTCGGCGGAAGAAGTGATCGAAGCCGGTGTGCGGGTCGGTGATCCCATTGTTCCCATCAGCGCGTTCACTATTTTGAACAACCCCAAAACCTACATGGCCAAGGCCTTTGACGATCGGGTCGCTTGCGCGCTGGCAGTAGAGACGATGGAACGCCTGGCTCAAGATAGACATCCCAACACGTTGTACGTCGCCGGGACGGTCATGGAAGAGGTTGGGCTGCGGGGGGCGCAGACGGCGGCGCACGTTGTCAACCCGGACGTGGCCATCGCTCTGGAAATAGACTTTTGTGGCGACGTGCCAGGTATTGAAGAGGAAGAGTCGGCGGTCAAGCTGGGAGGTGGCCCCACGCTTCTAGTCTTTGACAGGCGCATGATCCCCAATCTCAAGCTGCGCGATCTGGTCATTGCTACGGCAGATGAGTTGGGGATGCCGTTGCAGTTGTCGGCCTGGCTGGGTGGGGCAACCGATGGCGGCGTGATCCATCTGCACGACGCGGGCGTGCCCACGGTGGTCCTTGCGGTGCCAACGCGGCACGTTCACAGTTATGCGGGCATTATTCACCGGGATGATTACGACCGGGCGCTTGATCTGATCGTGGCGGTGATCAAAAAGCTGGATGCTGCCACGGTAGAGAGCCTGACGAGCTGGTAGGCCCGGGCAGGTGAGAGGTAGCGGTTTGGACAGACTTGAAATCGGTGTCCTGGGGTTAGGAAGTTATTTCCGGCATGCTTATCTTGCGCGGCTTGGTTGTTCTTTTTTACCTTTGCACGTAGCTGCTCTTTGCCGGCGTAACCGGGCGGCTATGGAAGAGGTCGCTGAGGCGCTAGGCAAGCCCGCCCTTTACACGTCCTGGCAGTCGTTCATGAGGCATCCGGGTCTTGATGCCGTGCTGATCAGCACGCCTCACCATTTGCATTACCAGCAGGTGCGGACGGCTTTGGAACAGGGGTTGCACGTGCTGGTGGATAAACCGCTTTGTCTGGATGCCGGTGAAGCGGAGGAACTGGTCCATCTGGCCCGCAGTCGCTCGCTGGTGCTCTCTGTGGCCTACAACTATCACTATTGGTCGCATTTCCAGGCGGCCCGCGAATTGGTTTTTGAGGGTACGATCGGCCGGATCAGTTCGGTGAATTGTTTGGGGACGGTGAGGGAAGAGGGCAGCCCTATCTTGGAGCCGAGCAGCTGGTACCACAAGCCGGCGCAGGCGGGCGGGGGTTCGATGGCCAGCGGCGGCACACACCGGCTCGAAGCTGTTTTCTGGCTGACGGGCCTTGAGCCGCGTTCGGTGTTTGCGCTTATGAGGGGGCCGGCGCCACGGCTGGACTATCAGGCTGGGCTGGTGCTAGAGCTGGCCGGTGGCACCGTGGCTACGTTGTTGAACGAAGCTCAGGGCACTGAATGGCGGCTCGAGATTTCTATCTATGGTCAGCGGGGAGCGCTGTTCATTCGCAACCAGGAGCTGAGCGTGATGGGGCCAGAGGGCGAAAAAGTCCTTGGGCCGTTGCCTCCAGATAGCCATGCGCTGGTTGACTTTTACGCGGCGATTGCGCACGGCAAACCTCTGTTGGCCTCGGCCGAGGATGGCTATTGGGCCGTTGCTGCGGTCCAGGCGGCTTATGAATCGGCCCTCAGCGGGCGACGCTGCACTGTCCGGCAGCCAGGCTTTGGCAGTCATTGAGAGAGTGGGAGGAGATTTTTGAGCAACACAATGTCCGATCTCAAAGTTGATTATCCGATCCACCGCCCGACGGTCATGGCGCGCCAGGCGGCTGTGGCGTCGAGCCACTATTTGGCGACGACGGCGGGGATGCGTATCCTTCAGCAGGGCGGCAATGTGGTCGACGCCGGCGTTGCTACCGGTCTGTGCATCAATGTGCTTCAGCCGCACCTGACCAGCTTGGCCGGCGTCGCGCCGATCATTCTCCATCTGGCCGGTGAGGATCGAACCGTCGTCATCGACGGCCTGGGCATCTGGCCCAAGGCGGCGAGTATCGATTACTTTTGTCAGCATCAAGACGGTGATATGCCTGAAGGTATCCTGCGCTCCATCACGCCGGCGGCGGCTGATGCCTGGCTGACGGCGCTTGAACAGTTTGGCACGCTGCCTTTTGAGCAGGTTGCTGCACCGGCGATCGAGTTGGCCGAGCAGGGTTTTCCTATGTACACTTCGCTCCATTCGGACCTGATCGCCTACTCGGAGGCCTTTGGGCGCTGGCCCTCGACCGCCGAGGTCTTGATGCCCGGGGGGCGGGTGCCGGCCCTTGGCCAGCTTTTGGTCCAGCGGGATCTGGCGCGGACGCTGCGGCGCATGGTTCAAGCCGAGGGGGAGGGTGGCATTGCTGCCGTGCGCGACTTTTTTTACCGGGGCGACATTGCTCGTGCGATGGCCGACTTTTGCCAGCAGCAGGGCGGCTTGCTGACCTACGACGATCTGGCGAATTATCGGGTGCGGGTGGAAGAGCCGGTGACCTCCGAGTATCGGGGATATATCGTGGCTGCGTGTGGCCCTTGGTGCCAGGGGCCGGTGGTCAATCAGACGCTGGCCATTCTCGAAAGTTTCGATCTGCCGGGTTTGGGCCACAACAGCGCTGTTTATCTGCACACGCTGGCTGAGGCGCTCAAGCTGGCTTTTTCGGACCGGGAGCGTTATTACGGCGATCCTGCGTTCGTGGATGTGCCGCTGGATGGGTTGCTCAGCCCGGACTATGCGCGGCGTCGCGCGGCACAGATCGATCCGGCACGGGCCTGGCCAGGAATGCCACCTGCGGGCGACCCCTGGTCCGGCACGAGGGACGACCGCGATGCGGTTGCATCTCCGCCTCCGTCGCCAGGTGACCGCTGGCCGCTCGACACGGCCTATCTCTGCGTGGCCGACGCGGCGGGCAATCTGTTCTCGGCCACGCCCAGCGACAGCGCGCGCGAGACGCCAATGGTGCCCGGTCTGGGGCTGATCATCTCGCCGCGTGGATCGCAGTCGTGGTTCGATCGAGCGCATCCGAGCGCGCTTCAGGCAGGCAAGCGGCCGCGCCTGACCCCCAACCCTGCGCTGGCTTTTCGGGACGGCCGGCCCTACATGGCCTTTGGGACGCCCGGCGGCGACATGCAATGCCAGGCGATGGTGCAGATGTTTGTCAACATGGTCGATTTCGGGATGGAGCCGCAGCAAGCGATCGAGGCTCCACGG
>Ga0180432_10010519_pt1 | contig 11063 bp, 8 predicted proteins | sample SS_ome_10_FD_132414 | JGI IMG/M metagenome (GOLD analysis project Ga0180432, IMG submission 132414) | Hypersaline lake sediment archaeal communities from the Salton Sea, California, USA - SS_1_MS_2 metaG | ecosystem: Environmental > Aquatic > Non-marine Saline and Alkaline > Hypersaline >... | reverse complement strand
TGCGCCGTGGTCCTCCGAGTGAGACATCTTGGGAGGAACGGTGACCAGTAGCCGGCGTCTCTACGCCGTGCTCCTTGTTCGCTCTTCCTTGGCACTGGTACCGCCGAGTAGGGCCACCAGCAGGCTTCCGCTAGCAGATTGTGCATTGACAATCCGCTCAGTTGGAAGTAGTCTGCGAAGGGCATCAGTCTGAGGCACTGCTACTGGACGATAAGGGATACACCTCTATTGGAGGTGCATGCAGGCTGGCGAGTATTGAGGCAGAAGGTGGCAACTCCTCGTTATACTTGCGTACAGCGCAGTGCTGCGGCGATCGAGAGCCGATCCCAGTTCTTTTGCCGCCGGTTTCGGTCAGGCGGAGGTGCTGCTGCAGAGGGGAGTCCTGATGTTCCGATGGGCCGCTGAGCACCGTAAGCAGTCAACAGGAGATGTGGCACGGGATAGGGTGTTCGTGAGTTGGATTCTCCGCTGATGCCGGAAGAACGGCTTGCTGCACAGGTGGGCACGCGATGATCTTGGCGGACAGGATCCGAGATTGGGCCGGTACCGTAGCCGCGAAACATGACCTGGGATGGCTCCTGCGCCGACTCATCAAGGAGACCTGTCCGGATTGGTCTCGCGTCGAAATACAGGACGGCTCGCAGATGTACCTTGGAGACTTCGACGGGGTGGTTGACTGCGAAGGGTATCGGATCTTCGTCCCTGCAGGGCATTCTGTGTGGGAGATCTCAGCACGCAAGGACGTAGGGACAAAGGCGAACGAAGACTACGACGGTCGCACCGCCGGCACCCTCCTGGAAGAGAGAACGGGTACTGCCTTTGTCTTTGCCTCTCCACGAGTATGGAAGGGCCGAGATACCTGGCAGTATTCCAAGGGAGATGAACACGAGTGGCGATCGGTCTCTGCACTCGATGCGCGCTCTCTCGCAAACTGGCTTGAGGATGCACCAGGTATCGAGTCAGACTTCTTGCGTCGGTGCCTAGGTGACACGCCTTCTGATCTTCGGACGGGGGAAAGCATCTGGGAAACCTACTCAAATGGGGCCCAGCTGTCAGGAGGGGTCGCCATCAGCGCGAGCTTCGTAGTAGCAGGCAGGAAAACGCAGTGTAGACAGCTGTCGGATTGGCTCTCCAAGGATCGAAGATCGTCGGGGAGTGTGATGCTCTTCTTTGGGCCATCTGTCGTCGAGATGGTGCACTTCACTTGTGCGTCAGCTCATCTACTTGACGCTCAGGATGGAAAGGAGGAAGGTGCTTTGACATCGTTGCTGTGGGCCAAGAGCGAGGGGGCTGTCAGGAGCCTCGCTACGCTCGGGCCCGGGCACACTGTTGTCGTTTCAGCGGACTTCGCCGTCGACGCTGCAAAACTGGCAAGGCGAGGTTGCCTGATCATAGTGATGCACGAATGCGACGAGCAACCGCAGGAATGTATCTGGGGAGGCGAGGGGTTCTCTGAGCAGTCAATCTACCTCCCGCGAGCAACGGAGGAGCAATGGCTCAATGAGCTACGCAGCCTGGGGCTGCCGACAGAAACCGCGATGTTGGCGTGCCAGGAGACGGGGCTCGACTACGGAGCATTCTGCAGGCTTGCTCCGAACTATGGACTGCTCGGGCTCGGGAGGGACAGCCGATGAGGCACCTGCTGAATTCCTCACAGATTGAGAAGCTATTCGATCCCAAGAGCCGTAATGCGCAGGGGCTCCTTCCTCACCTCATCCGGCGTCTCATTCGTGAGACAGTCCCAAGATCCGACCTGCGTACGATTCGGATTCCGGTCGGAGACGACATATCGGCTCCAGGGTTCGACGGCGTCGTTGAGATTGCAGGTGACGCTGGAGCCTACGTCCATCCGGGACGCTCGGTTTGGGAAGCCAGTACAGGCGAGGCTACGAAGAAGCTGAAGAGCAACTACTTGAAGAGGCGGGATGACGCGACCGCTGATGCAGCGTTCGTTTTCGTAACTCCACACGCATGGGGAACGAAGGAGCAGGTTCGGCTACTTGAGACCTACCAAGCGGAGCAAAGATGGGGATCAGTCCGTGTTATCGACAGTCAAGATCTCGAGGAGTGGCTCGAAACCTGTCCAGTGACTGCACGCTGGCTACTCGCCCAATTCGGGCTGGAGTGCGGTGGGTTCTGGGATGTCACCTCCTACGTGAGCGAGGAGATCAATGCGAAGTACGGAACCAGGGTTGTCCCAGATCTCCTGATTGGGGGAAGGAGTGATGAGCACACGGAGTTGTCCGAGTGGTTCGAGTCTGCTGAACAGCGCCACCGAATCATAGGGGACACCGTCGAAGAGGCTGCTGCATTCATCGCTGCTGCCGTCCAGACCATGGATGACGCACGTGAGTTCTTCGAAAGCCGAGTCCTGTTCGTATACAGGCGTGACGTTCTCGACATGCTGACGACTGCGGAGACTCCATACATCATTGTTCCGCTTTCGGAGGACGCGAGGAAGCCTTCAATGGCCCTCCTCGAAAAGGGAGCTCGCATTCTGCATCCGTGCCAGCGCGTGGAGCGCGAGCAAGTCGCCGAAAGAGGAGAGACGGTTCTCTCGACACTCAGACGCGAAAGCATTGAAGAGGCGCTTGAGGCAATGAGCTACCGCCGGGAAACCGCTCATCTCATCGCCAAGGAGTCCAAGGGGAGCCTGCTGGCCGTGCTCTGGCAGATCCAAGATGTGGGCGACATGCCCCAGGAGTGGGCATCCCCCGGAATCGCCAACAGCCTCATCCCCATGCTACTCGCGGCGGAGTGGGAAGACAGCTGCGAGGAGGACTGGAGCCTGATCGCGGCCATCTCAGCTGATTCAACGGACAAGTGCCGTTCGGTAGCGAAGCGTTGGGAGTGGCCACAAGGGCCATTGATCAAACGCGGGAGCAGATGGGATTGGGTCGCATGGCCGTATGCGTTCAGGCGGCTGGCACAGCATGTGGATCATCAAGCCGCGAGTCGCTTTGTCGAGCAGGCAATCCGCGTCTTCTCGGAGCGTGATCCTTCCTTGGATGTGGCCGCAGAGGACCGCTGGCTGGCGACCATTCACGGCAAGACAAGGAGCAACAGCGCGGCTCTCCGATCGGGGCTGGCCGCTTCCGCAATCCTCCTTGCGATCCACGGCCACCAGACACAGGGTGTTGACGGGCAAGCGTACGCTGACAAGATTGTCCGCGACACTCTGTGCCTTGATCCCAAAGGCATGGCAGAGCGTTGGCTGTCCGTGACACCAGTGCTAGACGATCTTGCGGAAGCCGCTCCTGACGTCTTTCTCAAGTGCGGCGAGCAGCTCGTTCAGAACGGGGAAGCTGTAATCCAGATGTTCAATGAGGAAGGCTACTTCGCCAGAAGCTCCCACACATACCTCCTGTGGGGAGCAGAGAGGCTAGCCTGGACAGCCGAATACCTGACCCCAGCAGTCCTGTTCCTCGGAGCCCTAGCTGAGAGGGATCCCGGAGGGCACCTCTCCAATCGTCCAGCCAACAGTTTGGCCGAGATTCTACTGGACTGGCATCCGAACACGACTGCTTCAATCTCACAACGCATCGAGGCCATAGATGCTCTGCGGGAATCCAGTCCGGATGCGGCGTGGAACACCTGCGAGGAGCTCTTCTCTGGACGGAAGACGATGTCGTCGCCCACGGCGAGACCAAGATGGCGCGACTGGGACCAGGACTGGCGCGCTCCGACGTATGGAGAAATCCGGCAGTTCGGAGAGGAACTGCTGCATCGACTTCTTAAGTGGGCTGGAGAAGAGAGCTCTCGCTGGGCACAGCTCGCCGAGGCCTACGGACGCCTCAAGGGTGCAACTGACATGCAGAGCAAGCTCGTGGGTGCCCTCCGGGAGTTCGCAGCATTGCCGGTTTCGGACGGTGACAGGTCATGTGTCGCAGACACCCTAAGAGCCTTCCTAAGCAAACACAGACGCTTCTCAACCGCCAAGTGGGCTCTGTCTGATGAAGAGCTGCAACCGCTGGACGAGCTGTTAGAGCGTTTCGAGCCAGCTGATCCGATCGAGAGGCACCGCTGGTTGTTCCAGAGCTTGCCTGAGGTTCCTGCTCCAGAGAACGCAGACATCCGGGAGAGACTGAGGCTGGCCCGGGAGGCCAGAAGCGTCGCAATCACCGAGGTGCTTGACGGTGGCGGAGTTGACGGAGCTCTTCGAATGGCTTCGTCTGCGGAGGCTCCCGAAGAGGTCGGCGCGGCGCTCGCCGACGCGGGACTGGACGAGGCTACTGAGGGCGCCTTTCTCAGGGCTACTCTCTGCTTGGAGAACGCAGACGCTGAGACACCGAAACCACTGCGAGCAGCGTGGCAGTATGTCGCTGAGTCCTACTCAAGAAACGGCCAGGGTTGGCTCACTGGAGTTCTACGGAAGGCTGACATCCAGTCGAGCCAAGTCTGCCTTGCGAATCTGGCCCTCGCGCTTCCCCCCTCGATGGAGAGCTGGGATACGATCAGAAGTTGGGGAACGGATATCGAAGAGGCGTACTGGAAGCAGTGCGCGATCTCTGTCGTTCGAGACCCCTCTACGTCAGCCAATCGTGCAGTCAGATCCCTTCTGAAGGCAGGCCGTCCCTACCGCGCCCTTCAAGTGATCTGTCTTGCAGAGCATCCTCCCGGACCGGAAGGAGTGGGACCGAAACACGTCTCACCAGAGCTGCTAGTCGGCACCCTCAGGGCGCTGACAACATACAGCATAGCGGATGAACGACAACCTCCTGCGATCGGTTCTGTCTCGCACTACGTGGAGCGCCTATTCAGCCTTCTGGACGGTGCGCATGTTGAGATGGCAGTTGTGGCTCAGCTCGAGTTTGCGTTGCTGCCCTTCCTTGAACACACGGAAAGGGGACCCAAGAGCCTAGTTGCAGCGATCGAGACAACGCCCAGCGTGTTCGTGGATCTCTTGAAGATGGTCTATCGTGCTGAAGGGGAGGAAGCAAGGGAGTTGTCCGAGCTCGACAGGGCCTCCGCACGTCTAGCATACGGTCTTCTTTCCAATCTGCAGGTAGTCCCGGGCACGAAGTGGACCAAGCCCTCGAGCAGTGATGGCCTAGGTCGAAGATTCGAAGGAGACATAAGCTTCCCCATCGGGGAAGTGGACGAGCACGTTCTCGGCTCCTGGATCAAAGAGGCTAGGACACTCGCGACTGAAAGCGGAAGGTTGGAAATGTGCGATCAGAAGATTGGCGAGGTTTTCGCATACGCGCCAGGCGATAGAGAGCATGAGTGGCCATGCCAGGCCGTAAGAAGCCAGATTGAGCATGTGAAGAGCGAAGCCCTCGAAAGCGGGATTGAGACCGGAATCTTCAACAAGCGAGGTGTCCACTGGCGCGATCGCGGCGGGAAGCAAGAGCGCTTGATCGCCCAACGCTTCAGAGGATACGCAACTGCGACGCAGGGGAAGTGGCCGCGGACCTCAGCAGTCCTGCGGCAACTAGCGGAAACGTTCGAGAGACTGGCTAGGCGTGAGGACGCAGAGGGGCTCGTTGACGAGTTCATGTAGCCCAAGACGAGGCGAGTGACGAGTCCCAAACCTGTCCGCAACTTTCGGAACACGCGGAAAATGCAGTTCCCTTCGTGGTCATGTGGTCGGAATCCTTGGCTCTTGTGTTTCGCTGAAAGGCTGTTTGCCTGATGTGTCAACTGCCAGATAGAGCCGCTCGTTCGAGTCCCGTGGGCGCGACACCGACCATGAGATGGCGTCTAGATTGTCCAGTGTCAGAGTAGTGTTTGCAGTCGGCGGCTGTTGAGAAGAGAGAGAGCCACCGGAGCAGCATTCTCAGGGATCCACCAAGAAACCTGGGAGGTAGCCCGATGACTCTCGAAGACAAGGTACACGCTCTTCGTCTCCACGTCCTGCGCCGCGCCAGCGAGTTGGGCAACGTCAGCGCTGCATGTCGCGAAGCGGGAGTCTCACGCACGATGTTCTACCGCTGGCGGAAGCGCTTCCTGCTCTACGGCGCCGACGGTCTGCACCCACGCCAGACAGGAGAGCGGCGCGGTCGGCCACCACAGCTGTCGCCGGTCGAGGAGCAGAAGATCGTTGCGGTGGCGTTGGCCTGGCCGACGTGGGGGCCAGGGCGGCTGTCGTCGCAGCTGGCGCGGCAAGGCCTGGTCGTGTCGCCGAGCACGGTGTGGCGAGCGTTGCGGCGGGTGGGTCTTGGGACTCGCCTTGAGCGTCTCCTGGCGTTGGAAGGACACAGCGCCGCGAGCGCCGGCCTGCTGACTGAGCGAACTCGACGCAGCTTGGCGCGAACGCACCCTCGGCACGTCCAGGCCGAGAAGCCTGGCGAGCTTGTATGTCTGGACACGTTCTACATCGGGAAGCTGAAGGGAGTGGGCAAGCTGTGGCAGATCACGGCGTGCGATGCGGCGAGTTCGTACGCGCTGGCGAAGGTGGTTGCGGTGTGCAGTGCTGCCGAGGCTGCTGCGTTCCTGAAGCAAGTGGTCGCGACGACACTGACCGAAGCGGGGTGGAGGCTGCAGCGGGTGCTGACCGACGGTGGGAGTGAGTTCAAGGGAGAGTTCGACAAGGTGTGCGAGGAGCTGAACGTGCGACACACGAGGACGAAGCCCCGACACGCATGGACGAACGGGTTTGTGGAGCGGCTGCAGGGAACGATCCTCCACGAACACTGGCGGATCGCCTTCCGCCGTAGGTACTTCCGCAAGCGCTTCCAGCTACAGGCATCGCTCGACGGGTTTCTCCAGTTCTACAACTTCGAGCGTCCGCACCACGGGTATCGGACGAAGGGACGCACTCCAGCCGAGCTGTTCTGGGGTGCGGTCCGTCAGGAGGTGTGATGTGTCAACACCCTTCCGAGACTGGACAGTCTAGATGCTCCCAGTGCTATTCCTCTTCCCGGACGCGACGCGCGCCCGTACAAGTTGCTGAGCAAGGCTGCACAACCTCCCATCTGGCGTTACCTTCCTCTCTCATGAGGCGGCAGCTATCGGGGTTTGTCAGATTGTCCCTGTTCGTGTACTAGTATACTCGTTATGAAACGAGCGAACTGGCAGTTCGTCGCGGTTCTTCTGTTCCTGCTCTGCGCCGCCTTCACATCAGACGGATCCACATCAACAGTGGCGATTACTCAGTTGCCCGATCCCGACACGTATCGTGGACGAACTTGCGACAGGCGGTCACTCGGATGTCCACAGACAACGCATCAGCAGAACTACTCCGTCCAGTACATCGTCATTCATGGGACAGATGGAGACAGAACAGATGGCGCTATCACCGAGTTCCTGACCAATCGGAACAAGAGCACGCACTACGTCGTCGCCAACGGCCGAGATCCCATCTACTCCGAAGGTCAGATCATCCAAATGGTGCAAGACGAAGATACAGCTTGGACGCTCGGCATCTGGCCAACGAATTCCGTAGGAGATACGACAGGACCTGTCCACCACTTCAATAGCATCAACATCGAGATAGCGGGCAGACCGAATCAGGCGGGCTGGTGTACTGAGAAGATGTACCAATCTACAGCTGCCTTGGTCCGATTGCTTTGCCAGAAGCACGGAGTACCCATGGATCGCGTACATATCCTGGGCCACGATGAGTGTGGCCTCATGGCTAGCCCCAAGAAGGCAAAGGCGGATCCGTGTGGAAACGTCTTGGGGAGGTGTACGTTTGACTGGGACCTGTTCATGCAGTTGGTCGGCGGAGTGGAACCGGCAGCAAGAACCGCCACAGTCCTGGTAATGGATACGTCTGGAAGCATGGGATACCGCTGGCAAGGCGGGGTGAAGATCGAGTCGGCAAAGGAAGCTGCCCTTCAGTTCATCTATCACGTTGAACAGGAGAACCTGACTCAAGGAACAGAGCACTGGATCGGAGTCGTCGGGTTCAGCAGTGACGCTCACTTGATTCTGCCCTTGACGAACAACTACGCAAAGGCCCGGAGTGCTATCATCTCCCTGCATGCGACCAACGCGACGAATCTGGGCGCCGGGCTGTTGATGGGACTTGAGCAGGTCAGCCATCTTGGTGGCGAGGTCCAGCGTTATGTGACCATTCTCAGTGATGGCAACACAAACACAGGGCTCTCCAAGGACGAGATCCTCTCGGGGCCCGTTGCCCAAGCGCATCGAGCAAGGATCTGCCTCAACACAGTTGCCTTCGGAGACAAGAACGATGTGGACGAGGACTTCCTACGAAGAATAGCATCGCCACTGCTTGGCTGCGGACGATACGAGTACGCAGCGACCGGCTTCGATCTCTTTGCTGCGTACATCAAGATCAGACACCACGCTCTTGGGCAGGTCATCTCCGGGCTGTCTTCATTCGGCCGTAGCGTGACACCACTCATGGGGCAGTCCATCCCTCTTGGGACGATCTCGATCCCCTCGGACCAGAGAGAACTTCAGATCACTCTCGGATGGTCAGAACAAGGGACACTCCAGCTCAAGCTCTACGACCCATCCGGCAGGCAAGTCACTTCGTCGTACTCGGGTGCTAGACTGCACTCATCGGGGCAATTCGCGCAGGCGATTGTGGCTTCACCGCAAGCTGGGATCTGGCGAGTCGAAGCACTTCCACTGACCTCGATGCCACAAGGGACGAAGTACTTCGCCATTGGATCCACACGCCCCGGAGGCATCGCGTTTGCCCTCCCACTGCCAGTCTTCACAATCGGGGATCGGACGTTCGCGCTTCCTGGGAACATGCGGACCTGGGCGCTTGTTCTCGTCTCTTTCGTCTGCATAGCTGTCGGCCTATGGCAGCTCCTAAGCGACGCGGGTCTTCTCTAATGGCCGAGACGAGCCCCCGGAGTCAGATCCGCTGCTCTTTGTAGGTTCGATGAAGCGTTCAGTGCCTGTCGAGGAGGCAAGGCAACATGCCCGCAGGTTCAGTTCCCGACGGTGTCCAACGCATCTTGCTCGCTCTTCATACGAGACAGGGGAGCAGATCACTGAACCGCTTGACTCCACCAGACGCAGCCACGAATCCTCGAGCCAGTGCAGTGTCAGTGAACACTACCTCCCCCAACACGTTTGTTGCAGGAATCCTCACAGCATAGAATCAGTGGCTGCGTACGTGTAGTGCATGATCGACCTTGGGCGTGGGCGCCGCGTCCTTGGAGGAACATTGCGGTGAATCAGAACAGAAGAGTGAAAGCGTGAGCCAGATTCCTATGCGGCTCCTGGTTGCGCTTTCGGGGGCGCTCCTTGTTGGTGTAGTGCTTCTCATATGGCTCTTCTTGAGGCGCCGGAGGGGACAGGCAGTACCGCCCAGAACATCTCCTCACCGGGCACCTTCAGCAGAGCAGAGAAAACCGGCAGGCTGGGTGGTTTCTCTCATCACCTCGATAGTGGCCTCTATCCTTTCAGGGATAGTCCTGTTCATCATTGCCCCCTACTTCGCGAGCTCCCCCCCAGACATGGAGCCACGCCAGGCAATCATTGAGTCCCCACAAGAGGTTGTCTCAGATCCGAGTTCGGGCGAACCGCACGGCGCGCCCAGTTTGGCGAGCCCCGGCCAGGAAACGCCAGCAGAACGAGAGGCTGCGACCCTACATGAGCTGTCGCCGATCACGGGTGGGGCAGACGAAACCGGGGCCGAACTCCAGGAAGCTTCTCGATCCACTGCAACGGAAAGTGCCATCGAGATCGAAACGAGCGAGCACGTTGCTCGCTGGGACGCAGGACTCACTGAACCCGCTCAGCTTGTCGCGGGTGCAGAGACTTCCAAGGAACGGATCCTCGTCGAAGGGGCCTCGGCTATAGACAGCTTTGCCCTACTGCGGGCCCGTGAACTCGGTGTCCCAGCGGCGGTCGCGCGCATTCGAGTGGATGGTGCAAGCACATCCGCTGTGATCTCTTTGGCGGACCTGGCCCCGGCGACGAGGGCAGTGCGCCCTCGCGTACTCATCGAAAACGCCGTTGTATCGGAGGTTATGGAACTGGCAGCTCCGCAGCTCGTGAATGATGAGGGCTGACCCCGGAAACCTCTCAACTGGTGACAGATCAGGAGGAACGGAGACTGAGGAGGACCAACAACCCTGCGGAGTGGAAGGCACGGCTGAACGGGAGGACGAATGTTGCGACGGATAGCGAAAGGAACTGTGATCGTCAGTGCGGTACTACTCGCAGTTGCGTTTGGGCTGCGCTTTGGCAGTCTCGAATCCGAACGCGGTGGAGTGGGCGATTCCGGAGGCTTGCTGTCACTGACCCTACCGGCCTTCGCCCAGGCTGCGCGGTCAGATGAATTCCCCTACAACGAAGCCGGGATCAGTGCGTATGTCGACATGGGCCAAGCGATAGACCTCACACGATCCGAGAAGGCATTCAGCGGGATTGAGGCATCTGAACCGGAGTACATCATCGGCACGCTCGAGCTCCCCAATCTGACCGAGGACATGTGGCCGCATGTTTACATCAGTACCGATGGATGGATCATGGCCTACTATCCGAAGACAGAGCCAACAAGCCGGCTTGTTCAGTGGATTGGCTATCACCAGGAGGAGATCACGACAACAACGCTGCGTGACGCCCTTGTGCAAGTCACACAGGAGATCGGGCTTAGCACAGCCGCAGTTCTCTCATCTCTTGGCTACTACCACTTCCAGTACCCTAGCGCGACCAAGCTTCTGATCGCTATCGACACAACGACTAGTACAGATACGTTCACGTACACAATCCCGTCCGGTCTGAACCTATACGAAGCCTCCTGGTCTCACTACGCAGCAGGCGCAGCCTACAATGGCAGCTACACGGAGATCGACTCCGTCCGCGTGTTCTCCGGTGGTGGAGGCACTTACGTTGCATGCGGCCGTCTTGATACCCAACACAAGGCGCCGGAGTCCTCACACGAGGTGAAGGTCTACTCTCACGGCAACTGGGCCGGGGCGGCCATTGTGTTTCTGCACAACTAGCGCCCATCCTCTGAAATTGGTGACCTTCACCCCGGAATCGTGTTCAAGGCTAGCGCGAATGCTCAGATGCCTAACGGAGTTCGAAACCTGTCCACTACTCCCAACAAACGCTGGAAACGCAGTTCTCATCTTCGTTATCGGGTTCGAATCCTCGGCTCCTGTTTTCTACCAGGCGCTGCTACG
>Ga0180432_10010517_pt1 | contig 11064 bp, 12 predicted proteins | sample SS_ome_10_FD_132414 | JGI IMG/M metagenome (GOLD analysis project Ga0180432, IMG submission 132414) | Hypersaline lake sediment archaeal communities from the Salton Sea, California, USA - SS_1_MS_2 metaG | ecosystem: Environmental > Aquatic > Non-marine Saline and Alkaline > Hypersaline >... | reverse complement strand
ATTGCCCTGGCCGAAAGTGCAGCCGTTAACGGAGTAGAAATCAGCCTTGGCAGTGAAGTAAAATCAATCAGCCGCAAAGCTTCCTGCTTTGAACTGGCCTCTACCGATCGGATCGTTGAGAGCCGCTTTGTAATCAACGCCGCCGGTCTTTACGCCGATCGGATCAATAATCTCATAAACCGGCCATTATTCGAAATAAAGCCGACTCGTGGAGAATATTTTTTACTGGACAAGGGAACAGGCAGCCTGGCAAACCATGTTTTATTTCCCTGTCCGACGACACTTGGTAAAGGAGTCCTTGTTGCTCCGACTGCCCACGGTAACCTGATTATTGGACCAAATTCCGAACCGGTTGCCTCCCGGGAAGCAACCGCAACCACAGCCGAAGGCTTAAAATATGTCCACGAACAGGCAGCGAAACTGAAAAAGGGATTGCCCTTTCATGAGGTAATCACCTCTTTTAGCGGATTACGGGCCAAAACTGTCCACGGTGATTTTATCATTGAAGAATCAACAGAAACAGCAGGTTTTATTAATGTCGCAGGGATCGATTCACCCGGTTTGGCTGCAGCACCGGCAATCGCCGCTTACGTCGTTGAATTGCTTCAGAACAGACTGGATAACCTGTCTTTAAAAAGTAACTTCACCGGTCGTGCCCGCAATTATACTCCGTTCATGTCTCTTGATGCTGAAACCAGGAAAACAATGATTGCTGAGGATCCCCGTTACGGCAGGATCATCTGCCGCTGTGAAAATATCACTGAAGGTGAAATTGTCAGAGCTATTCAGGGACCGGTAGGGGCCCGTACAGTAGACGGCATTAAGAAGCGCACCCGACCAGGTGGTGGTCGCTGCCAGGGAGGTTTTTGCGGGCCGAGGGTTATGCAAATTTTGGCTAACGAACTTGGCAAAAACCTGCCGGAGATCAATAAGGATAATCCGGGCTCTTATATTCTCAGCGGAACAACAAAGCAGAAAGAAATCGAACCCCGTGCAGGAGGAGCAATCGGTAAATGCCTGCCACAATCAAGCGGGATTACACTCGAAGAGGATGTCAGGTCTAACTACGATCTGATCGTCATCGGCGGAGGTCCGGCCGGAATGGCCGCAGCAGTTTCGGCACGTGAAAATGGTATTGAAAACATATTGGTGATTGAACGCGACCACGAGCTAGGCGGTATATTACAGCAGTGCATTCACAATGGCTTTGGCCTGCACCAATTCAGGGAAGAGCTTACCGGACCTGAATACGCTGAACGATTTATTAACAGACTGAAAGAAACAGGAATCCGTTGCAAGCTAGACACGATGGTCCTGGCAGTAAGCCCCGACAAGAAAGTGACCTATGTCAATACTGTGGATGGGCTGGTTACCATCCAGGCCAAAGCAATTGTTCTCGGCATGGGCTGCCGTGAGCGAACCCGGGGAGCAATTAGCATCCCCGGAATGCGCCCGGCTGGCATTTTTCCCGCCGGCACGGCTCAACGTTTTGTCAATATTGAAGGCTATATGGTCGGCCGCAAGGTTCTCGTTTTCGGATCCGGTGATATCGGCCTGATTATGGCCCGAAGAATGGTCCTGGAAGGAGCAGAAGTAGTAGCTGTTGTTGAAAGAAAAGATTATTCCGACGGCCTGGTCAGAAACTATGTCCAGTGTGTAGAAGATTACGGGATTCCCATGCTCTACCGGCATACGATTGTCGATATCAAGGGGAAGAATAGAGTGGAAAGCGTAACTATTGCCCGGACCGACGAGCATAAACAACCACTTAAAGGAACTTTTCGCGAACTTGAATGTGACACTATCCTTTTTTCCCGGGGCCTGATTCCGGAAAATGAGCTAGCGAAAGCAGCCGGTATTAAAATAGATCCGGCTACCGGGGGACCGGTAGTCAATGAAATGATGGAAACGACTGTAGAGGGAATTTTCGCCTGTGGTAATGTTGTTCATGTTCACGACCTGGTTGATTGGGTAACCGATGAAAGTATGAAGGCCGGACGGGGCGCTGCCGCCCTGATTAAGGGAAAGATCAGGAGCAACGGCAAACGTTTCACTTTTCAGACCAAACCGCTACAAAATATCGGCTACATCGTACCACACCTGGTGCGGTCAGAAAATATTGATGAACATCTAGAGCTCTACATGCGGGTTAAAGGCAACCATGAAAATGTCGTTTTAGTGGTCAGGACCGATCAGCAGGTAACGAAAACCGTAAAGAAAAAAGTCCTGACACCAGGCGAGATGATTACCTTGAAAATAAAGAAAAGTGAACTGCCAGCAAAACCATTTAAAACCCTGTCAGTAGAAGTTACCAAGGAGGATAGTCAATGATGACTGAACAAAATGAAAAAGATCTAATTTGTATCCTCTGTCCACTGGGTTGCAAAATGACGGTATCGGGTTGTGCCGATAAACCGGAAGCTTTGGTGATCCGCGGCCAACAATGCAAAAAAGGCCGGGAATACGCTTTTGAAGAGTATACCAACCCGACAAGGACCTTAACTTCCACGGTGGTTATTCACAACGCTCCCCTGGCCCGACTGCCGGTGAAGACTAGCAGAGCCTTACCAAAACATATAATTTTTCAGGCCATGGAAGAGATTAACAGGGTTGAACTAACGGCTCCTGTTAAAATGGGGTCGGTAGTAATAAAAAATCTGCTCGAAACTGACATTGATGTTATTGCTTCCCGCAGCATGGGTTAGTAAAGAATCAAGCAACAGCCGGCCTTCGATACCCTTACTTCTTAAGCCTTAAATAAAAACCCTCCCCCTGCAAGGGGGAGGGTCAACTTTATTAATGACCACCGCAGGAATCGTGGTGTTGATGTTCCTTGCAAACCGAGCCGGTAGAAACCAGATTGCCCTGCAGGTAAGCTTCTGCAGCCGCTTTCGCCTCACCGGAAGCGCCAACTACCACTTCTATTCCCTTTTCGTTAAAGAGATCTATAGCCCCGCCTCCCATTCCACCGGATATGATCACTTCAATTCCCAGTTCATGCAGGAATATAGGCAGAAATCCAGGTCTGTGCCCCGGGCTTTTGACTAACTCACTTTTTTCGATCTGCTTACTTGAAGCATCAAAGACCATAAAACCTTCGCAATGCCCAAAATGTTGAGAAACCATGCCATGATCACTGGCTACTGCAATTTTCATTTTTTATTACCTCCAATTTGATTCTAAGTATTTTGCGACCGGCTTAAGCCAATCACCGCTAAATAACTCAATCTGACCAGTATCACAAGCTGTTGAAAGCGACGGATCAATCGGTATTTTGGCCAGCACTTTCAGGTTATGTTTTCCGGCGATCTCTTCGATGTGACTTTCGCCAAACACTTTATATTCCTTGTTATTATCAGGACAAACAAAATAAGACATATTCTCGACCAATCCGATGATCGGGATATTCATCATCTCGGCCATTTTGACCGCCTTCGAAACGATCATCGATACCAGTTCCTGCGGAGAAGTGACAATGATAATCCCGTCAACAGCAACCGACTGAAAAACGGTCAGAGCCACATCTCCGGTTCCGGGAGGCATATCGAGAAAAAGATAATCGACATCGCTCCACACTACGTTTGTCCAAAATTGCTTGACGGTATTGCCGATCAAGGGGCCTCGCCAGACCACAGGATCGGTATCATTTGGCAAGAGTAAATTAATGGACATGACATCAATACCGGTTTTACTTTTTACCGGATAGAGAGCGGACTCATTACCTGATACCTTTCCATGCAGACCAAAGGCTTTCGGAATTGACGGCCCGGTGATATCGGCATCAAGGATGGCCGTGTTGTAACCCAGCCGATTCATGGTTACGGCAATCATTGAAGTTACTATTGATTTACCAACACCACCTTTACCGCTAATCACACCGATTACCTTTTTAATACTACTTAATTCATGTGGTTTTTCAGAAAAATCAGTTCTTGGTTCTTTTCGCTCAACGCATTCTTCACTGCAACTGCTACAGGTTTGATCACAACTATCATTCAAAGTACTATCTCCTTTACCGCTTTAATATTATCTTACCCGATATTGATCTGCTAATACTATTTTAAGCCGCCCCACCCTCGTCGGCCAAGAGCAGTGCCATCACCTTATTATATATACCTTTAACAGCCCTTCCCGACGGGCAATCAAGATCTACAATGGTTTTACCGCAGTTCACAGCCTTGACAGCCAGCGGATCGAAAGGAATCTGACCGGCAAAAAACAAGTCATTTTGACGACAGTAATCTTCAATTCGGATGCTGTTAGCCAAATTTGTGTCGTGCTTATTGGTACATACCGCTATAGAGGTATGAAAGTTTGCTGCAGTTTGAATGATTCTTTCCATGTCGCTGATCCCCGAAACAGAAGGCTCGGTTACAATCAAGACCAGGTCTACTCCGCTAAGCGAGGCGATAACCGGACAACCAATACCCGGTGAACCATCGATAATCGCAAAACTTGTATCACCGGCTGCTTCTTTCATCTGTTTCTTAACCTCGGACACCAGCATTCCGGTTGTGCCGCTGCCCATTTTAAGTTGGGCGGTAGAAAAAACCTTGCCCCCATTCCGGTAAAGAATCAGCTCGCCGGCTACAGCCGGTTTCAGTGAAATTGCTTTTACTGGACAGATTGCCTCACAGACCCCACAACCCTCGCAGGCGTAGGGATCAATTTTAAACTCTCTACCGGAAATTAAGGCATCAAAACGGCAATGCTCAATACAGAGCGAACACTGGGTGCACAGTTCCGGGTTTAGTTCTGCTTTGGGCAATCCATAATAATCGCTTTTCTCCGCTTTTGCCCTCTGCTCCATCACCAGGTGCAGGTTGGGAGCATCGACATCGCAATCAGCAAAAGCCCTGGCTTCAGAAAGCCGGATAAATGCGCTGGCAACTGTTGTCTTACCAGTCCCTCCCTTGCCGCTAAGAACTAATAACTGCTTCATTTTCTGCCTCCATCAGCACTTTTGTTAAAAGGGAAGTAAACTGTTCCTGATATTTTTTACTTACCCGGGCGGCAATATCTGCATCGGAGTTAATTGTACCAAGTTCAGCATCGAATGCGATCCGGCCTAAAATTGGGATCTTTTTCTCCAGGCAAAATTTTTCAGCCGGATTTTCTTCCCCGGCAAGGCATTTATTGAGAATTACTCCAAAAGGCTTGTTAAAAAGTTTGACCAGGTTATAAACCAGGTTTAAATTGTGCACTCCAAAAATGGTTGGCTCGGCAACCAGGAGACAGTAATCAACATCACGGATGCTCTCCATGACTATGCAGGCGCTGCCCGGGGGGCAATCAATAAAAACCAGTTTTTGTTGATCAAGATCAACACTGTCGAGCAGATCTCGAATAATTGGTACTCCCGAAGCCTCACCGGTATTCAAAAATCCCGAGCGAACAGAGACCTTCCCAGAAATACCCGCTTCAATATGTCCGATAATCTTGTTTTTTTCAACAATGGCCTTCTCAGGACAAAGAAGGGCACAGCCACCACAGGAATGACAGATCTGATCAAATATTTGTAAATGATCGATGATATAGGCCAGGGCGTTGAACTGACAAAAATCAACACAAATACGACAACCAGTACAAAGCCCGTCATCAACAGATGGAATCTTGATGACGGTATCTTTGACCTTAACATCTGTAGGCTTAAAAAAAAGATGGCCGTTTGGCTCCTCAACATCACAGTCAAGATAGAGGGCTTGCCCGGCTACAGCTGCTAAGTTAACTGCGACCAATGTTTTGCCAGTGCCGCCTTTGCCACTGAGTACTGCTATTTTCATATGCTCCCTGCCCCACCACGGCGGTGAAATCCGGGGTGAATTTCATTTAAAAGCAGCAATTTACCATCATTAAAGGCGTTTATGTTCTCCATTGCTGATTCGGAAATGGTTTTGTAAAGCTTTACTCCACCAGTATTTAAAACCTGAGCCGCATTTTCACCACAACGCGGTGTAAGCAGAAAGCTGACCTGATTGTCGAGAAGTGATTGTGCAGCTTTAATTCCTGCTCCTCCCTGGCTTGATGCCGCTTGATTATCATAAAATAGATAGTCATTTGACTCCGTGTCATAGATTAAAAAGTAGGGCGCACGTCCGAAAGAAGGGCAAACTGTTGTGTCAATATTCTTTTCATCAACCGGTAATGCAATTTTCATCATGATCCTCCTTGTTGCTCATTTTGTGTTTCATAATAATTCTTGATAGCCAGGCGCAAAGCACTGACTCCAAGGTTTGAGCAATGTACCTTGTTTTCCGGCAAACCATCAAGCGCTTTGATTACATCATCTTCGGTAATCTTAAGGGCTGCTTCAAGGGTCTCCCCTTTTGCCAAGACCGAAGTCATGCTTGAAGTAGCAATTGCGGCACAGCAGCCAAGAATAAGATAACTGATTTCCTCAATTTGATTATTTTTAATCCTGAGGTAAAAGGTTAGCGAATCTCCACAAGCTGGATCCCCAATGCTGCCATAAGCATCCGCATCAGGCATGATATAGGCATTTTGAGGATTTGTAAAATGTTCTATAACCTTATCCGTATAAAATATCGTCATTCACCTCGATCAAATTCACTATCCCTATTCCTGCCGAAACGATGCCGTCGACAACCTCCTCCGTAGCAATCACTGCCTGTACCGTCACAAAGTCGGTATTCCCCACCCCCAATGAGTAGGACCTTACCATTAACCAGGGATTCAGCAAGTTTTTTCCTCGCATGATAATAAATACCCTGAACTGTAGTCCGGGCAATCTTCATCTGGCAAGCAGCTTCTTCCTGGTTAAAACCTTCTAAATCAATTAACCTGATCGTTTCATATTCATCAATAGTCATATTAACGGATTGATCAGTCTTCGCCTGAGAATCAAGCGGACCAAAAAGGTTACTTTCAGGCAATCCACAAACCTTTCTCCACTTCGTAGGTCTTGGCATCTTCAGCTACCCCACTAAACAACGGAAATAGCCTGCATCATTTCAGACTATTTCCGCAATTTTTAGAGCTCTTCGAGTTGTTTTTCCACGACTTCAAGACGACTTTTCAGAAATTCTTTTTGTTCCTGCAAGTAGTCCTTGTCATTCACCGGCGCAGTCATTTGCGGATTATTATAATTGGCAAAACCCCGTCCAAATCCACGGCCGAAACCCCTGCCGTAACCACAGCGAAAACCAAAACCGGCTCCGTACCTTGGTCCGGGAGCCCCGGCACAATAACCCATTCCCCTGCCAGTCATCGCTCCGTATCCCATTGGACCAGTTCCATCGCGTCCAGGCATTGAAAACACCTCCCAGTATTATATGACATATGTCATTTTCAATTCCTATTATACACTTATTATGACATATGTCAATAACTTTTGGTAATTTTATTCAGCTTGATAATTTCTTCATAATTTCTTATTCGCCGCGCCAGATAATAATAGAAAACACGCGCAATAAAGGCGTGTTTAACTAATGGTTCTTGGTGTCGGGAGGGGGACTTGAACCCCCACGGTGTATACCACACGCCCCTCAAACGTGCGCGTCTGCCTATTCCGCCACCCCGACATGATTAATTTCCATTACGATTATAAGGGTTAGCATGCAAGCCGTCAAGAATATCTGTTACCGCTATGTGTTACCGCTAAGCGTATCATCTGAAATTAACTATTGTGGAAATAAAACGAATATATCAATACTACTAAATTTTTTCTATTGTGTAATTAAGCATTTTTTATTATAATATTTATAAATTTACAAACATAAACGCCAATACAAAAGGAGGGCTTATACTACAAGTGGACAATAAAGAAGTATATCTTTCTAAACCCTGGCTCCAACACTACCATCAGGATGTTCCACCTACTGTTGAGGTTTCCGAAAAATCACTGGTCGACCTCTTCGATGAAACCGCGGTAAAATACGCTAGTCAGCCGGCGGTTATTTTTTATGGAAACAAGATCACTTTCAAGCAACTGCACGACGAGGTGAACCGTTTTGCCACCGCCCTGTCACAACTAGGCGTAAAGAAAGGCGACAAAGTTGCCCTCTACCTGTTAAACAGCCCTCAGTATGTAATTGCCTATTTTTCAATTTTAAAAGTGGGCGGAACGGTTACCCCGATTAGCCCTGTTTATACCAGCAGCGAAGTTAAACACCAGCTGACAGACAGCGGCGCCAAAACCATAGTCTGCCAGGATATCCTTTTCGACAACGTAGATAAAACCGGTCTCGTCCTCGAGAGAACCTTCTTAACCGGTATCAGCGACTATCTGCCGACGATCCGCAGGATGATTGGTAAAAGTGTTTTACGCAAAGCTTTCAGCGAGCTTGAGGTTCCCATGCCTAATATTGATGAAAATGCCGGTTTTTATCGAATGAAAGAGTTAATTAAGAAAACCGAACCGCAACCACCTTTAGTGGAGATAAATCCGGCTGTAGACCTGGCTTCGCTGCCCTATACCGGGGGAACAACAGCCAAACCAAAAGGGGTTATGCTAACCCACCGCAATTTGATCGCCTGCCAAACACAAATTCAGGCTTCATGGCCGATTATTGAAGAAGGCAAAGAAAAGGTCTTGGCTTTCCTGCCCTTTTACCATATATATGGACAGGTAGTAGTGATGCTCAATACCATGCTGATGGGGGGAACCCTGATCCTCTTTACTACTCCTGATATTGATGACATTCTCTACTCGATGGAAAAATATCAGGCCAGCACTTTCTTCGGCGTACCAACTTTCTTTGAGTATCTCAGGGAATACGAAAAGACAGACAGGGTCAATTGGAAAAGGTTAAAAATGATCACCTGCGGCGCCGATACCCTGCACACCACCACACTTGAAGGCTGGACTAAGAGAACTGGCAGTATTATTACCGAAGGTTATGGGATGACGGAAACCAGTGGAGTTAGTCATGTCAACCCCTTGGGTGGTAGTAAACCCGGCTCTTTTGGGGTTCCTCTACCCAATGTAACCGCAGCGATTATTGACCCTGAAAGCAATCAGTTTCTACCGCTTGGTGAAACCGGAGAAATGATTCTTAACGGACCAAATATCATGCAGGGATACTGGAATCGTGAAGAAGACAACAAAAAAGCTTTTGTCGATGTTGATGGTAAATCTTTCATGAAAACCGGAGATCTGGTTCGCATGGATGAGGAAGGTTACTTTATCTTCTATGATCGTTCAAAAGACCTGATTAAATTCAAAGGGTACTCAGTCTTTGCCCGCGAAATCGAAGAGGTGCTCTACAAACATCCCCAGATTAAAGCCGTTGGCGTCATCGGGGTTCCTGACCCAAAAGTAGGACAGTATATCAAGGCCAATATCGTTCTCAACCCTGAAGCACGCGGCAAGATTTCGGAGGAAGATATCCTCAATTACTGCAAGGAGAACCTGGCACACTACAAGGTCCCCAAGGTAATCGAGTTCCGCGGGGAGCTGCCTAAAACCGATGTTGGCAAAATTTCCCGACGTGAACTGCGCGAAGAGCTTGAAGAGGAGGTTTAAAATTGAAGAACGTCTTTTTCGAAGTGGAAAATGTAACCAAGCGCTTTGGCGGTTTAACGGCCATTGACAATGTCAGCTTCCAGGTCGCCAGGGATGAGATGATTGGTTTGATCGGTCCAAACGGGGCAGGCAAGACAACCTTGGTTCGCCTGATTATGGGCATCTTAAGACCCGACAGTGGAGTCATTCGCCTGCGGGGCAAGAATATCACCCGTATGCGCACCTGGGATATTGTCGAGGAAGGAATCGCCGGAACCTTCCAAAACACCAGACCTTTTCGGCGTTTACCGATCGTAGCTAATGTAATGGTGCCCTGTCTTGGTCCGCGAACATCGAGAAGAGGAGAATGGGTTAAAAGGGTAGAAGCAAGGGCCATGGATGCCCTGGAATTTGCCGGGATATCAGACTTGGCTATGGAACCCGCTTCCCGTCTGTCTCAGGGAGACTTAAAGAGACTGGAAGTAGCAAGGGCAATCGCCACCGAGCCTGAATTGCTAATCCTTGACGAGCCATTCGGTGGATTAACGCCAACTGAAACTGAGCTAATGGCTAAGTCTGTTCGCCGACTGCATAAAGGTGGCCGGTTCGGTCGCCTGCACAGTGAGGGTGCTGCAATGATCATTATCGAGCATAAGCTTCACGAACTAATGAAAATCGTTGACCGGGTTATCGTCATGCATTTCGGCGGAATTATTGCCACCGGTACCCCGGATGAAATTATCAAAAATGATCAAGTAATTGAAGCATATATCGGTAAGGAGGTGGGTTGATTGCTGCTTGAAGTTAAGAACTTAACTGTTGCTTACGATACAGCGATGATCTTAAACGATGTAAGTATTTCCGTGGATCGCGGTGAGCTGGTGAGCCTGGTCGGTCCAAATGGAGCAGGAAAATCCACTTTTATCAGGACTATTACCGGTTTGGTCCGTTGGGAAAGAGACACTTTAAAAGGAACTCGTTATGGAGATATCACCATCGAGGGAGCAGTATCTTTTAATGGTGAAAGGGTTGAATCCCTCCCCGCTCACGATATTGTCAAGCGAGGTTTGATTCATTGTCCGGAACGGAGAAGACCGTTTACCGAAATGACCGTTTACGAAAACCTCTTAGCCGGAGCGTACCTGGTTAAAAATAAAACCGAGTTCCACACTAATCTTGAAGCTGTGTATCATATTTTTCCGGTTTTAAAAGAACGCAGCAGCCAGATCTCCGGTACCCTCTCTGGCGGAGAGCAGCAAATGCTGGCTATCGGCCGATCGCTGATGGTAAAACCCCTTCTGCTCTGTATCGATGAGCCCTCTACCGGTCTGGCCCCACAGGTTAAACAGCTGGTTTTTGGTAAAATCAAAGAAATCCAGGCTTTGGGGATGACTATCCTGCTGGTTGAACAGGATGTGAGTATGACCTTCGCCATGGCTGACCGCAATTATATTCTTTCACACGGTAAAATTGTCACCCAGGGCAGCAGTGCCGAACTGCTGAAAGATGAAACCGTGCGGCAATCATATCTAGGCTTGTAGTTTAGCATTAACTGTCATTAAGAGGGTTAATCATCGAGGGAGCGTCTCTAGACGCTCCCT
>Ga0180432_10010516_pt1 | contig 11065 bp, 18 predicted proteins | sample SS_ome_10_FD_132414 | JGI IMG/M metagenome (GOLD analysis project Ga0180432, IMG submission 132414) | Hypersaline lake sediment archaeal communities from the Salton Sea, California, USA - SS_1_MS_2 metaG | ecosystem: Environmental > Aquatic > Non-marine Saline and Alkaline > Hypersaline >... | reverse complement strand
TTCACGTTGAGTCTTTTCCAGCTGCTTTGTTAATACTGTAATAGTCCTATCCTTCTCTTCACAGTCAGGGCATTTACCATATGGAATCTCCTGATCATTCAAGGTCAAGATATCTGTCTTTAGCATCTCTCCTTCACCAGTCAATAACCATGCAAGATTAATGTCTGGGTAAACCTCGACAATCTTGCTTGCCAGTCTTTTACTTATTCCCTGCTCTCCATCTCGTATGTAATACAAGTTTTGGGCTCTTTTAAAGCCTAAATGATTTGCTAACGCTGTCCAATCCTTTTCTCCCGCCCAATCAAATAGCATTATAATTCTTTGACTGGCAGAAACTTGTGATTTTTTATTCAAAATAATGTAAGTTTTTCTTGCTTATATGTAAGGTTTTTTTGTATATTTGCTTTATCGTTACCAACAAGATACCAAATCATTGTCACAGAACAAAACAAAGGTCAAGAGATTATGAACACAGGTCAATCAGGTGAAAACGGTAAAGTTAAAGTCCGGCTCATAGAGTTCCTCCCCAGGGGTTCCCTGGCTATTCTTGCAGATCGTCATGGATTCTCTAAAGCTCAGATTTCCAGAATCCTGAGCGGTGAAAGGAAAAATGATGTTGTCTATCTGGACGCCTTGGATATGGCAGAGAAGGAGAAGGTCCGCCGGCAGAAAGCCAAAGAGGAAGAAGATGCCAAACAGGAGGAGATCCAGCAACGCTTAGCTGATCTGACAACATGAGCCGGCCGGTCACACATAGAGAATGGGAGGTGGCTGAGCTGATCAGCTTCGGGCTTACGGAAAAGGAAATATCCGACCATATGGATATTGCATTCTGGACAGTCAAGAGCCACAAAAAGAACCTATTCAACAAAACAGGATGCCGGAATATCGCTGATGTCACCAGGTGGTATCTCCAGGAGACAACAGGTATCCGATTGGAGCCGAAGCCTGCAATTAAGAAGCTGGTTTCGGCTTTTATGCTTGTACTGGTGATGCTCTCTGAGTTTAGCACTTCTGAGTTTATCCGCACCAGGATCCGCGTCAAGCCACAAACACTGAAAACTATGAGGGCCAGACCCAGAGCCCGGAGATCCAGGGAAACCTATCAATTTCAAGTAGCATGAGTGATCTGATAACTATAGACGCAGAAGCGCTGAAAGCAGCCATCAGATCCACCGTAAAGGAAGCTGTGGAAGATTCCCTTGCAGAGCATGGCATAGGATCCAATGTCCATTCTGGTAGGGTCTACAGGACTCAGATGATTGAAACCATCGGCCGAACCCAATTTGATGAGGCAGTAAGGAATGGTCGGCTTCGGGTCCAGAAGCATAATCCGGATTTTAAGAACTCAAAAGTTTACGCAACTCGTGAAGATTGGGACGGGTTCCTAGAGCTGCGAAACTTCAAATAGCAATTGTTATGGAATCAACAGCTACAAAAGGCGTCTATATCGAGCGGTTATCGAAAGGTTACTACCTGGAGATAGACACCAAGAATTTCGAAATCAAGGTCTTCAGCCCAACCAGCTATTTAAAGACCGTCGCAATCGGACATGATATCTATTCAGTAGATGTGAAGAATGTTCGGGAATCTGTCATTGAAAACTTCAACCTAAACAACTAGCATGAAAAACATTACATTAAAATCCATCAGCATCCGGAATTTTAAAGGTATCAAAGAGCTTGATTTTTCCTTCACCGGATCCCGGGCCAATATCTCAGGAGAGAACGGTACCGGAAAAACCACCATTTTCGACGCTTTCACCTGGCTCCTGTTTGGGAAAGATTCAAACGACCGTGAGAAGTTTGGCATCATACCTCTTACCCAGGACAATGATCCTATCCAGGTAGACAGCGAGGTTCTTGCTGTGCTTGATGAGGATGGGAACGAAATCACCCTGAAAAGGATCCACCACCAGAAATGGGTTAAGCGCCGGGGATCTGCAGAGACTGAATACGCCGGCAATGAAACCAAATTCTATTACAACAATGTCCCCCAGAAGGCCACTGAATACAGGCTGAAGATCGAGGCCATCATGGATGAGGATGTCTTTAAACTGATCACCAATCCCCTTTATTTCAATTCCATCCCCTGGCAGGATCGCAGGACTGTTTTATCCAGCATGGCGGGGGAAATCTCCGAGACAGAAATAGCTGCCAGGATGAACGGCAAGGCTGAATCACTTCTGGAGGTTCTCCATAAGGGAAAAACCATTACTGAATACAAGCGGGAAATTGCAGCAGAGAAGAAAAAGCTCAAGGATGACCTGTCCACGATCCCCACTCGCATCGATGAGATCAACCGGGATATTCCGGAGGCTGTGGATGCAAAAGCAATACAGAAGCAGATCGACGAGAAGCAGGTTGCCATCGATGAGATTGATAAGAAGATCGCTGATGTCAGAAGCGACCATGAGGAGGAGGATAAAACCTACCGCGACCTAAGGGAGAGTCTTAATGGATTAAAGGATCAGTCAGAGGAGATCTGGAGGAATAGAAGCCGAGAACTGAATCAGACCAAATACACCCGGGATGATGCTCGTGAGAAGATTAAGCTGCAGATAAGCGAAGTCGATCGTAATATCGAATCAAAAGGTCGTATCCTGGAATTCGAAAAGAATAGCCTGACCACAGATCAAGGCAACATCGAACCACTCCGTGAAGAATGGAGGGAAGAGAATGCGAAAGAGCCCAAATTCGATGAATCAGAATTCTCCTGTCCCACATGCAAGAGGGCATATCCAACAGAGGATGTCGAAGCCAAGAAAAAGCAGTTCATTGATTCTTTCAATGCCGACAAACAGAAGCGTTTAGGTGAGATTGATCAAAAGGGCTTGGAGTTGAAAGGTAGGATCAAAAAGACCCAGGAAAAACTTACTGAGTTGAATGGTCAGATTGCGGAGCTGGAAACTAAGAAATCTGATCTGGAAAAGCAGCTCGATGATATACCCGCCCTTGAGACCGCTGATGTTAATAAGGACCTGGAAAGCAATAAGGAGTACCAGGAGATCCTGACCTCCATAAATGAATTGGAAGAGAAGCTGGCAGCTCCCCGGGATAAGGTTGATATCTCCACCCACACTGATATGAAGAACACTATCAATGTGGTTCTGGATGACTTGAAAAAGCAGCTTACAGTTAATGAAACTAGGGAGAAATCCCTATCCAGGATTGATGAGCTTTCCAAACAGGAGAAAGAATTCTCCCAGCAACTGGCCGACCTGGAAGGTGTTGAATTCAATATCAATGAGTTCATAAGGGCCCGCACAGATCTGATTGAAGGGAGGATCAATAATAAGTTCTCCATGGTCCGGTTCAAGATGTTCAAGATCAATATCAACGGTGGCCAGGAGGAAACCTGTGAAACATTGATCAACGGTGTTCCTTTCTCCGATGCTAACAATGCTGCCCGGGTCAATGCTGGCCTGGATATCATCAACGCTCTATCCTCTCATTATGGCCAGACAGCTCCGATTTTCATTGATAATAAGGAGTCTGTGAATGACCTAATCCCCAGTGAATCCCAGTTGATCAACCTGGTAGTAACCAAAGACAAGCAACTCACTTTAAACTAACGATATGGCAAAACAAACCACAGGAGGGGCTCAATCGGCCTCTGCGAAATCAAACACACCAGCAACAATTAATCCCAACGGACCAACGCCCGGGGAACGATTTACCAACATGGTGATTCATGAGTTTTCTGGCCATGCAGGGACCACAGAATTGACCCCATACCAGAAGAGGCTTATTCAGAACTACTTCATCAGTATTGATTTAGCTCTCAAGCTTGCTGAAGAAAAGAGGATGAAGAAACCCGAGAAGTATCGTGACCAGTTAGAGATCCTCTGGAACAACATCAATATGCAGGGCTTAGCTGTGAATGTGGTAGCCTATTCACGCATTGGTTTTGATCCTGCTCTCCCGAATCATATCAACATGATGCCTTTTAAAAACAATACTACCAACAAGTACGACATTGTTTTCATTGAGGGCTATCGCGGGAAAGAACTGAAGGCTATGAAATACGGCTTTCAGGTTCCGGACGATGTTATTGTCGAGGTGGTCTACGAGAACGACACCTTTAAGCCCATCAAGAAGGATAAGGATAATGAGGTGGAATCCTACATTTTCACTGTCTCTGAGAATCCATTTGACAGGGGTGCAATTATTGGAGGTTTCTACTATCACCTATTCACTGAAAATCCAGCTAGAAACAAATTGATGTTTTACAATCTCCACGAGATTGAGAAGCGCAAACCAAAATATGCTTCGGCTGAGTTTTGGGGTGGTGAGAAGGATAAATGGGAGAATGGAAAAAAAGTAGGCAAGGAGGAAGTAGAGGGTTGGTACCATGAGATGGTATGGAAAACTATCTATCGGGCAGCTTACAACGCCATTACCATCGATGGTGCAAAGATAGACGATGCTCTCATGCAGCTACTTGAGCAAGAAAAGTTGTCGGGTGCTGAACAGGAGTTTAAAGACCTCAGCATCTCCGCAGATAAACACCGTGAGATCGAGGTCAAGGGCAATAAGAAGAACTTGGATATCGATGAGGCCGAGGTAGTGGAGGAACAGCCCAAAGAGGATCCTCCTGCAGGAAACCCTGAGACCCCTACTCCAGAACCAGAGCCCGAGGCAGTAGAGGCTTCAGATCAGGGTGATGGAACCGGCGATCAAAAGAAACTGGGCCCCAACTTTTAACAGGGAATCTGAATGAATCTCCAGGTACTCGGCTCCAGCTCCAAGGGGAATTGCTATATTCTCAGCAATGAGAATGAGGCTCTGATCATAGAAGCCGGCGTTTCTATCCAGGAGGTTAAAAAGGCTCTGAATTTCGAGCTTTCAAAGGTTGCTGGGTGCCTGATATCCCATGAGCATGGTGATCATGCAAAATCAACAAAGAAGTTCATAGAGGCCGGGATAGATATCTACTCTTCCCGGGGAACAATTGAGGCTTTGGGGGTTTCCGGTCACAGGGTGCACAACCTTGTACCGGAGGCCCTTTTTCACATCGGACCATTCAAGGTCCTCCCCTTCCCTGTTGTACATGACTGCGCTGAGCCATTCGGATTCCTGATATCACATCCAGAGTGCGGGAAGGTCCTATTTGTGACCGATACCGGGTACCTGGAATACACCTTTAAGGGCCTGAATAACCTCATTATTGAGGTCAACTATTCTGATGAGATCCTGGAAGAGAATGTCCGGGCCGGTCGGATGCCTGGAATCGCCAAAAAGCATGTCATTGGATCTCATATGGAGCTGAATGTGCTCCTGGGGATCCTGGAGGCCAACGATCTTTCCCAGGTCAATAAGATCGTCCTCATCCACCTCTCAGATGGGAACAGTAACGCAGAGCAGTTCCATGAAGCTGTAGAAAAAGCCACAGGAAAGAATGTCTTTATCGCTGAGCCGGGGCTCGATATTCACTTTAACACGACACCATTTTAAATCAAATAAGTATGAAAAAATCATTAGAGACTAGAACATTCAAAAAGGTATTCACAGAAGATGAATTAACGGAATTAGCCAAGGACATGATCCCTAAGACCCAGGCACTCAAAAAGGCTGAACAGGAAAAGCATGAGACGATAAGCAAGGCTAATGAAAAGTACACCAAAGCCAAGAGGGCGGTCAATGCCTTAAGTGACAAGCTTGCTAATGGCTTTGAAGAAACTACAGTTGTGTGCGATGTTGAATATGATACTCCGGAAGAAGGTAAGAAAACCCTCACGCGCCCGGACAATGGAGATACTCTCATCGAGGATATGACTGAAGGAGACGTCCAGGCTGCACAATAATCCCGATGCAAAAGCACACCAAGATATACATGGATTTCTTCGGCTACGGAGAGCAGGACTATGTGCCATGTGAGTGGTGTGGCTTACCTGCAGTAGATGTCCACCACATTGATGGCCGGGGACCGGGTAAAGACGTGATCGAGAAGCTGGTAGGATTGTGTCGAAAAGACCATATAGAGGCTGGTGCCAATCCTGAGTTTAATGAAAAAGTGAGGGCCAGGCACCTTAAATACATGGAAAGGGGGTATGTACCATGCTGAAGCAGATCTCTCCCTTAGAGGAGTTAAATAAGGAGTGTGAAGAGATCCAGGACTTTCTGGACATCACTGTAGGTGATGAGCCCCAGGAGATCATCGATCGGGGAAATGACTTGGCAGTTTACATCTCCAGGACCAGCAAGATGCTGGCAGATGCTAAAGCACACCAGGACGCGAAGAAGAAGAGCGCTATCATGGAAAACCTCCGTGATGTGGGACTAAAGGCCCGTGTTCCTGCCTCCACCCTCAATGACCTGATCAAAGCCAGCTGCGAGGATGAGAACTACCTGGTAGCCTGGATAGACAGATTGAACCGCACCGCTACCCATCAGCTGGATTGGTGCCGGACTCTGATCAGCAAATACAAAGAAGAACTGAAATACAGTCAAGTGTAATGGCCAAAAGATTCACAGATACCGAGAAATACAAAAAACCATTCATAAGGGGCTTACAAGGGCCTTATAAGCTCCTTTGGGATTATCTCTATCACGACTGTGACCATGCGGGTATTTGGATAGTTGATTTTGATGTGGCACAAATCTATCTGGGGGCAGATATGCCTGTCTATAAAAAGGAAGCCTTGAAGTATTTTAATGATGATCCCGATGATCTAAAAGTGATCGAAATTGATAAAGGGAAGAAATGGTTTATCCCATCATTTATCGAGTTCCAATATGGAGATCTCAACCCACACAATCGTGCTCATGGATCCGTAATTTCCATTCTTAAGAAATATGATCTGTTTTCTCCTGACAAGGGGCTTGTAAGCCCCTCGGAAGGGTGTAAGGATAAGGTTAAAGATAAGGATAAGGTTAAAGATAAGGATAAGGGGGAGTATGAGGGGGATCGATCAGAGCCTTATAAAAAGATGTTTAATTCAGTATCTAAGGAGTTAAATATCCCTGAAGATTTCACTGAAATTATTCTCACCTGGCTGAAGTACAAATCTGAGAAGGGGCAATCATACAAGCCTACGGGGTTAAAGACTTTTATCAAGAAGCTTATCAGTGACACCCACGGCAATTCCTCTTTGGCTGAAATATGGATTGACCACTCTATGTCCAACAATTACTCAGGGGTATTCCCCCCAAAAGAGAAAAAGCATTCAACCATACCACCTACTCCTTCCCGCATTCCCCTCGATTGGGACCCCAATGCAGAGATGGGTAGAAAACCAGCTGTAAAATGAAAAAAATAATCAGAAATCACTACGAGCTGAGCAAGCTTGAAAACGGTCGAGAGTACGTCCTGAAGTTTGGGAAAGAAATCGATGACAAGTTCATAATTGACTCCTATAACCAGAGTGTTATTGATTCTCTTCTGGGTTATTTCCATGGAGATCCAAACTTCCTCCTACCAGGTGGCTATACTGGGGATAGGGAGAAAGGCCTACTCCTGGTAGGTGAACCAGGCACGGGGAAAACCCTGTTGATGAACATCTTCGCCAAACACGTCACAATTGATGAGATGTATTTCAAGGCGGATGGTAAACCCTGCCCTCTAACTTTCCAGATAGTAAGGACTGAGACTGTTGTAAACGACTATTCCAGCAAAGGCTCTGAGGAGCTGGACCGGTACTCCAGGCAGAGGATCATTTGTTTTGACGACCTCGGAGAAGAGCCCAAGGAGACCGTTTATTTTGGCACCAGAGTAAATGCTCTCCAAATGATATTGGAGGAGCGATATGCCCGGGCCTGTATTACACTGGCCACCTCAAACCACAAGCCTGTAGAGCTGGGAAAGATGTATGGATCCCGAGTTGAAAGCCGTCTGCAGGAAATGTTCAATATTATCCACCTCCCAGGTCCCGATCGCAGGGCCCATGCTTATGATCAATCACTTGAATTTCAAAACCAATAATCCAATACAATGGAGGTTGACAAATCAAAAGAACGCTGGAAAAGGATTGCACACCATCCTCAATACGAGGTTAGTGATCATGGTAATTTGAGAAATACTGAGACAGGGAATCTTTTAAAGGCATCAATTCATTACCGTGAGGACAAAGGTAAGACGAAATACCTCAGGATCGAATTAAGGAGACCCAGGAAAAAATATATGGTTCACAGGTTGGTTGCCGAGGCTTTCATCGAGAATCCAAGTCTTCTCCCCCAGGTGAATCACAAAGATGAAAACGGCCTCAATAACCACTATAAGAACTTGGAATGGTGCACGAATAAATACAACTGCTCCTATTCTCAAGGCTCTAAGGTAAGGCAACTTACACGCGAAGGAGAGTTAATTGAGACTTATCCAACTATTCAGGAGGCAGCTGCTAGGACTGGATCTGACTTCAGGCTCATTAGTGCAGTCTGTGTGGGCAAAAGAAACTTTCACAACAACTATAAATGGGAATACGATGAATGATCTATTAGTTACAGCCTTATCCCAATATGGAATCTCTGAAATTCCGGGAGAAATCAACAATCCTGAGGTACTAAAATACTTCGATGAAATTGGACATGCATGGGTCGATGAAGAGACAACGCCATGGTGTGCTGCGTTCATCAATTGGGTAGCTCAGCAAGCCGGCTACGAGATGACCGGCAAACTCAATGCCAGGTCTTTTCTGGATATCGGTGATGAAATACAGACCCCGCAATTAGGCGACTTGGTGATCTTCTGGCGCAAAAGCAAGAACTCTGTCTATGGTCATGTAGCAATCTTCATTCGCGAGGCTGAGCATGTGTTGTATGTCCTCAGTGGTAATCAGAAGAACCAGGTAAATATTTCTGCATACCGTAAGGACCGGGTGCTGGGGTATCGGAGGCTTAGGAAAGTTACATCCGGAGGCCATCAAATGTTTTAATCATGAGCGAGAAAAGCAAAGATAAACGCCCTGATACACTCTCTCTCCGTGAAATCCGTCAAGGGGTCAGAGCGAAAGGGATCCCTGTTCATTTATCCCTTGCCCGGGCCAGGAGGAAATGCAGGCGCCTTGCCCGAAAGGACGGGATACCCCATTGGGTATTCTACGAGGAATACGGATTTGTAACACTGAACCTGGACTCTATCCAGCTCTACAATCATGCTTTTATGAAGAACGGATTGAAGAAGATCAGGGTGCGAGAGATGGACTCTCTATGTGTATTCCGTCACCCCAAAATAGGTAAAGTCAAGTAACCGGCGTAAGCCACTTAATATTCACTTAAAATCAATCAAATGTCAGAAAACGAGAAAAAAGACGGGGGAGCTGCTCCTGTTGTAGATCCGAAAAAAGCTCTTGATGCAGCAGTCAAGAAAGCTGAAAAAGCAGCCGAGAAGGCTGAAGTTGCAGTGAAAAAAGTCGAGGAGCTTGTTGCGAATTTGAAAGAATCCGGAGACCAGGGAGATGAGGATGAGACTGTCAAGGTTGGTAGCATAGTAAACTGCCACATGGGTGGCGAGGTTGCTGCCGGCATCGTAACAAGTGTCTTTGAGGGAGATGTTCTGAACCTTACGGTTTTCAAAAACCATGGGGTACTATCTCCCATGAACAGTGTTCCAAAAGAGGATCCTGAGCAAACCCTTCCCTACTACTGGACGAAGTAGTAGACCTGGTTAATCACCCCGGGAGGAATAGGCCTCCCGGGAAAAACTAAAAGCCATGCCAACAGTCAGCCATAAACAATACAACCTCGCTATCAAAGCGGATCTCAATGCCAGGCGCTTTGTTCTCCTGGAGAAGCTCAATAAATGCGAGGATCCTGATCAGTTTTTGGAGCTATCCCAGCAGCTGGACATTATTGACAACCGGCTTGATTGCATCAAGGTCCGGGAGAGTTCTGAAAACGGCAGAGATCGAAGTGAAGGGGTCCGGATCGAGAGGTCCTCCCGAGAGATTTATTACGGAAAAACATGCAGGTAGTTATGAAGACTTACACCAACAAAGACATTTCCAAGCGCACCATCGATCGGTGGATATTTGAGCAAGAGCAAAGGCAACGCCGGCTCAAGCGGTTCTACTGGGGAGCGTACTACGGGATCATGTCAGGAATGGCCGTGGTAATACCCTTCATCCCTGATATCAATTGGGGGTGGAAGTTCCTGGGGTGGATGCTCCTAGCTCTGATTGCCGTATGGGTTTGGGCTATTAACAATGCCAAGAACATGGACCACACCCTGCCGGAGACCCCTGACGAGATGATCATGCAGAAAAAACTGGAGGAGAGGGAATCTAAGACTAACAATTAACCAATAACAACATACCATGAAATTAGAACTACAAAAATCAACAGCAAAGAAGCTGTACCCTGAATCCCCTGGATGGTTTCAGGAGATCCTGAAGGAGAACTTCGGGGAGGATATCGCCAAAAAGCCAGATTTCCGGGACATCAAAACCTTTGATGATGCCTGCAGGCATTGCGGTATATCGGAAAAAGTATTCAATGAATCATATAAACAACTCAATCTTAACGACGATACTGTTGCCTACGAGAAATGCAAGATAATCGTCAAGGCCATCAACCAGGGATGGGTGCCTGATTGGGATAACACAAATCAGAAGAAGTGGTGGCCCTGGTTCCGTCTGTCTTCCGGGTTCGGGTTCGATGGTTCGGGTTACCACTTCGTTGGCTCGTATGCGTCTGTCGGCTCCCGCCTTTGCTTTGAGACAAAGGAAAAGTCCGACTACGCCGCTAAGCAATTCCTTGATATCTACGAACAGTTTCAAAAATAGACTACCATGAAAAAACAGAACAAAGAATTTGATTACAAAACTATCAAGTCATTTGAGGATGCCTGCAAAAAAGAGGGAGTAGATCCCGAAAAGCTACCGGATGTATCTATGATCCCTGAGGACTTCAGGAAACCGATCATAGCTGCTTACAAGCTGATGATTGTTTTCCAAGCGATAAACAATGGATGGAAAGCTGATTGGAGCGACTGGGATCAGTATAAGTACTACCCATGGTTTCAGGTTCTGTCTTCCGGGTTCGGGTTCGATGGTTCGGGTTACCACTTCGTTGGCTCGTATGCGTCTGTCGGCTCCCGCCTTTGCTTTGAGACAAAGGAAAAGTCCGAC
>Ga0180432_10010514_pt1 | contig 11067 bp, 12 predicted proteins | sample SS_ome_10_FD_132414 | JGI IMG/M metagenome (GOLD analysis project Ga0180432, IMG submission 132414) | Hypersaline lake sediment archaeal communities from the Salton Sea, California, USA - SS_1_MS_2 metaG | ecosystem: Environmental > Aquatic > Non-marine Saline and Alkaline > Hypersaline >... | reverse complement strand
GCTTGACGGCTACTTCCACACCCTCAAGACAGTCCCCCAGTACAACCAGTACATGGAGATAAAGGACATATTCATCTTCTCCCAGCACAGCCTGATAAAGAACAGCCCTGTGCAGCTGTTCCATAAGATAATAGACGAGATGGGAAGGGAGAAGCCTGACAGGCCCCTGTCGCTTGGCGAGATAGACAAGTTCAGGGAGAGCCTTTTCAAGAAGCTGGAGTGAAACCATGTTTAAACAAATATATCTTTCAGGTGACATACTATGAAAATAATGGAATTGGATGGACTTGACGGGAAGAGCTATTCCGTGCTGGCGGTGTCCCCGCCGGACAGGCTGCAGGAGGCCGCTGACGGGATGATAGGGGAGTACACCAAGGCAGGCATAGCAGGGGTTTACGTCTGCTTCAACAAGCCCCAGAAGGCGGTGAAGGAGCTCCTGGAGAAGCGGGGGGTCGACACCTCCAAGGTATTCTTCATAGACTGCATAACAGCATCCCTCGGGGAGGCAGAGAACGAGAAGAACGTCATACACATACAGAGCCCCTCTGACCTGACCAGCCTGAGCATAGCCATAAACGAGTTCCTGGAGAAGGTCCCGGGCGAGAAGTTCCTCCTGATAGACGCCCTGGCAACGCTGCTCATCTACAACACAGAGGCGCTCGTGATAAAGTTCGTGAAGTCGATGGTGGAGGAGACTTCCAGGTACGGCCTCAAGACGGTCATGCTCACCCCTGAGGCCAGGGGAGGCGACCTGGTCAACAGGATATCCCTCTACTTCGACAAGGTCTTGCGGGTGTGACCTCAGATTATGGAACCTACCCTCTTGAGTAGGTTGTCAGCTGTGAAAGGCTTGGTTATGTAGTCCGACACTCCGTCCTTCTTCAGGACCTGGAGCCTCTCGGGGGATATCTCTATCACGCTGACGAAGGCGACCTTCACCTTCTTGTCCAGCTTCCTTATCCTGCCGTACACGTCCCAGCCTGACATCCCGGGCATCATTATGTCCAGGAGTATCAGGTCAGGCTTCTCTTTCCTGAAAGCCTCCAGGCATTCCTTTCCACTGTAGGCCTTGGCAACTTCATACCCCTTCTTCCCCAGGATAATGCTTATCAGTTCAACCGTGTCAGGCTCGTCGTCAACGATAAGTATTTTGGGCATTTCCAGTCCCTCCTTTTATATAGTGTAACATATGCTTTTAAACCCCACCTTTACCCGGTAAACTGAAAGCGAACGTGCTTCCCTTTCCCGGTTTACTCTTTGCCCATATCCTTCCCTTGTGCTCCTCCACTATGCTCTTGCATATGGCCAGCCCCAGCCCTGAGCCCCCGTATTTCCTCTTGGCTGACGTGTCTGCCTGGAAGAACTTGGTGAACAGCTTGGAGAGGTCCTTCCTGGACACCCCCACTCCGGTGTCCTTCACTTCCACCAGCACGTTCCCGTTGCCCCTCGATGCCTCTATAGCTATGTGACCGCTGTCCGTGAACTTTATGGCATTGTTGACCAGGTTCTCTGTCACCTGGGTGAGCCTGTAGGGGTCCCCCATCACCTTGAGGGGCTTCTGTGGCAGGCTGACCTTCAGCTGCAGGCCCTTGTCCTTTGCGGCAGACTTCATGTCAGTGAAGGTGTTCATGAGTATCTTCCTCAGGTCCATCTCCTGCATGTCGAACTTCATGGCCCTGGACTCCAGCTTGGATATGTCCAGTATGTCCTGCACAAGGGCCTGCAGCCTCTTGGCGTTCCTCAGGCATATGGCTATCTCGTTCCTCTGCTCGCTTGTCAGGTTCTTCTCCTTTGACATCATGTCCAGGTAGCCCACTATCGGTATGAGCGGCGTCTTGAGTTCGTGCGCGCCTATGTTCATGAACTCGCTCTTCAGCATGTCCATCTTCTTCAGTTCCCTGTTGAACCTCTTCAGCTCCATGTTGGCCTTTCCTATCTCCCTTTTCTTTCTTTCCAGCTCCTCGTTAGTCTCGTTCAGGTCCTCCATCATGTTGAGGGTCGCCATTTTCGTCTTCTTAAGCTCCCCCACCTTCCTCTCCAGCTCTTTGGTCCTCCTCTTGACCTCTGTTTCAAGACTCCTGTTGTATTCTTCCAGCTTTCTCTTGGATTTCCTCAAGTTCCTGTCCATCATGTTGAAGGCCTTGGCCAGCTGGCCTATCTCGTCGTTGTGCTTGTCGTCAAGCCTGTTTATTCGCTCCCCCTTCCCTATCTTCCCTGCCACCTTTGCCAGGCTGACTAGCGGGTTGGTGACGGCCCTGGATATCATGAGCCCGAAAATCAGTATCACTATGCTCATTGACCCCGATATTATCCATATCATCCCGGTGAAGAGGGAGTTTGACATCTCAAGCCTTGACACCGTTGCGGTGACAGATGCGTTCATCTTCCTGTCTATGTCCTTTAGCGGCTCAGAGAACTCGTCAATGTAGGTTGTGGCGCAGACCACCAGGCCGCCCCTTTCCGTATGGGTGCAGTGCATGTACTTGTCCCTTATGCTGCCGTCCTCGTCCTCCCATGCGTAATGTCCCCATGCCTCGCCTTCCAGGCTACTCTCCAATATTGCCCAGAATTCCGGCAGCTTCCCGGCCAGGTCATGCAGGTCTGTCCCGACAAGGTTTTCGTTCACATGGAAATGGTTTATGCCTTCTGTGTCATGGACAGCCGTGTATCCTGTCCTGCCCACCTTCTGGACAGCCGCATCCTTGAGGTCACCCCTCTCCCTGAGCTCCTCCATAAGCAGTCCCGGCATATGGTGCTCCAGCTGGTGGTTGAGGTTCCATGCGACAGACTCTGCCTTGTTCCTTATCATGGACTCCCCCATTTCCTTGAGGGCGGAACCCACTTCCAGGCTTATTTCATCCCTTATACCTGACGCTGAGCCGGATATCGTGCCGCTCATCTCTCCTATGAAGCTCATGGAGAAATACGCCGTCACCAGCAGGGGCACGGTGGACAGGATTACGAATATCATCAGTATCTTCAGCACCAGACCGAATCTCATGCCTGGGACGGTCATCAGGCCGTGCTTTATGATAGCATATGCTATTATGACTGATGTCAGGGCAGTCAGGCTTGATGTGAGGGGGAATGACTGGAGCTGCAAAACCCTTGGCAGGACCTCTGTCGCGGTGCCTCCCACCAGGGGAAACATGACGGCGAATATCAGGAGCTTGGATTGGGTGCGCTCCCTTCCTGGAGCCAAGTTAATGTAATGCCTGTAGCAGAGCACAAGGCCGGCAATGGTGTACGCCAGAATGTATGTTGCCGAAGGGAAGAAAGAATCCCATGCCAGTGGGAGGGCAGCCAAAGCCATGTCCAGGGACAGAAAGCCGACTGCGGGCAGGTACAGCATGGCAATCCGCAGCTTTCCGGAAATGAAGCTGTTCTTCGTGAACATCAGGAAAAAATGCAGCATGAACGCCACTGTGAAATACGAGCCGGCTGAGGACATGATTCCTGACAGCAGTTCAGGAGAGCCGTGCGGGACATGGGTCAGGAGATCCCCCAGGGACCATATTACCAGGGAGAATGCCACCATCGCAAAGAGCCTGTTCATCCTGCCCGAAGGGTCCCTGTATATTATGTAGATGCCGAGCAGGAAATTGACGGCTGCAGCCAGCATGGGAAGTACGATATGCATTTTCACTTCCCTTTTCCGTCAAGCCTGGACTCCAGCTCCTTCACCTTCTTCTTCAGCTCCATCATCTTCAGTTCCCTTCCGACAGCCAGCCTGTTGAACCTCTCGAGCTCTTCTGTCCTTTTCCTGAGCTCCTCGTCCGACTTCTTCTTGTCCGTTATGTCCCTGAAGAAGCCCACCAGGCAGTCCCTGTCGTTTATCTCCACGAGCTTGGAGTTTATGTCGCAGTATATTATCTTTCCGTCCTTCCTCAGCACAGGCAGGTCCCTCGCCATCCCAATCTCGCCTTTTATCTGTTTCCTGAATATCCTGCCTATCCTGGCCACATCCTTCTTCGGGTGTATCATGCCGACGTTCATGCTCATTAGTTCCTTGATGGGATACCCTGTCATCTCGCATATTCTCGGGTTGGCGAACACGAACTTCCTGGTCCTGACGTCCGCCACCAGTACCCCGTCGTTGGCCCCGTCCAGTATCGACTTGTGCCTCTCCTCGCTCTCCCTGATAATCTTCTCTGCCTTCTTCCTCCCGGTTATGTCAGTGGCAATCTGAACTATGCCCACCCTCTTTCCCCCCCTCATGAGGGGGCTGATGGTGGTGGAATACCACCTGTCCTCCCCGTGGGGACCCGAGGCGAGGTTCTCATAACTTTCGGGCTTCCCTGTCTCCAGCACACTCTTCATGGCTTTCTTCACCTTCCCATGGTATTCAGGGTTTATGTAATCGTATATGCTCTTCCCTATCACCTTGTCTACAGAGAAGCCTGAGACGGTCCTGTTTATGAACGTTATCCTGCCTTTCCTGTCAGTGGCGAACAGTATTGACGGCACGTTCTCTGTGAGCGACCTCCATTTCTCCTCGCTTTCCTTCAGCCTTTTTTCTGCCCCCTTCTTCTCTGTCACGTCGACCATCTGTATTATGAGGCCTTCACTGAAGAATGACGTGTGGAATTCTATTGTCTTTGTGGAGCCGTCCTTGCACGTGACATTGAACACAGAGCATTCCTGCCTCTTTCCTGCCAGGGCCTGTTTTATGTTCCTTTCCACGGATTCCCGGTATTTCCTGTCGGGATACAGCTTCCTTGACCATTCCCTGACGTTCTTTATCTCGGACTGCCTGTATCCTATAAGCCGTTCCAGGGCCTCATTGAAAGATATTATCGAGCCGTCCGAGCCGCCGATTGCAGTCGGGATCGGGCTCTTCTTTATCATGGTCGACAGCTTCTCCTCGCTCTCCTTCAGGGCCTTGTCTGCCTCCTTCTTCTTGGTGATTTCATCTATTATCTCCACCGCGCCGATGATCTTTCCTTTGCCCCTCACCGGGTTCCCCCGGATGGACCAGACCCTTCCGTCAGGCGTCCCAATCTCGGCCTGCTCCGGCTTCCCTGTCCTGAACGCCTTCTTCACAGGGCATCCCGGGCAGGGCGACTTCCGCCTCCCCCAGACCTCGTAGCACTTCCTGCCCACCAGCTTCCTGGACAGCGGTCTGGCAGCCTTCTTGGCGGACCTGTTCGCCCACATGGTCCTGAAGTCCATGTCAAGGTAGATGACGAGCTCTGACAGGGAGTCCAGTATGGCTTTCTTCTCTCTCTCGGACTCGAGGAGCTTCTTCTCCGTGTCCTTCAGCCTCTTCGCGTCCCTCAGGATGCCTCCGGAAAGCCTCCTGCTGTCTTTCAGGGCCTTCCTTGCAGTGCTAATCCTTCCCGGGGCTGCCCGTCCTTTCTTTGCCATGTGTTAGAAACAGCGTCAGCTTCGCATATAATAGTTCCGTTTACCCTGTCAACCAGGGTGCTCACACGGATAACAAAGTAAATATAGGCTGAAAAATGTGAACCTGACGGTAAACCGGTTTTCACTTTGTAAATGGTCTCTGGGAAAAATATTATCCAAGTCAACGGAAGGTTAAATAACTCCATTGCTGAAACCATGTTTGGATGGACAGGGTGAAGGCCGGGGTAAAGGGAATGGACAGGATGCTGAAGGGCGGCCTGCCGAGGGGCAGGACCTTCCTGGTGTCAGGCTCCTCGGGATGCGGCAAGACCATATTCGCTTCCCAGTTCATAAGGGAGGGCATAAAGTCAGGCGAGCCCTGCCTGTACGTCACCTTCGAGCAGGGCAAGAAGAGGCTCATGCAGGACCTTAAGGAGATAGGGATAGATTTCGGGGAAGCAGAAAAATCAGGCAAGCTGACCCTCGTCGGAGGCCCTGTCGGGCACGTCAAGTTCTTCAAGGACAGGACCAGGGCGAACATGTTCGACATCTCCAAGGAGATAAGGGAGATAATAGAGGAGAGCGGCGCGAAAAGGGTTGTCCTCGACTCGGTCAATCTCTTTACCATGCTTTTTGAGACAGACTCGGACAGGCGCAAGGCCCTCGCGGAACTGACCTCCACCCTGGACGCCCTGGACTGCACCACAGTCCTGACGTGCGAGGTGCCCGAGGGCTCTAAGGGCATAAGCTGGTACGGTTTCGAGGAGTTCGTGGTGGACGGCGTGATAGTCCTCCACAGGATACCGTTCGAGAACATGTACGAGCGGGCGGTGTCCATAGTCAAGATGAGGGGGATAGGCCATTCGGAAAGCATAAGGGCCCTCAAGATAAGGGACGACGGCATAACGGTCTACCCTGACCTGGAGCCCTTCCACAAGGCGTCTGGCAAGAAGGCGCAATGAAAGACGTCCTCAGCAAGGCGGGCCTGCTGTTCCTTCTGTTCTCAGTCCTCATCCTGATGGCCGCCAAGTTCGGAGGCTCTGGGCCGCACATAACCGTCCCGCTCAGCGCGGGCTGGATGGCCGTGTCTGCTGTGCTGCTGTTCATACTGCTGACAGAAAGGTAGGCTCATTCTATTATTGAGTTGACCCTGGAGACAAGCTCGTCCGGTGCGAAGGGCTTGGTTATGTAGTCCAGTATGCCATCCTTCATGAGCTCCTTCCTCTTCCTGGGGGTCACGTCCAGCACGCTGACGAACGCGACCTTCATGCCGCTGTAGTATTTCCTTATCTTCCTGTGCACGTCAAACCCTGACATACCCGGCATGACTATGTCAAGAAGCACCAGGTCAGGTTTCCCCTTCCTGAGCTTGGTGAGACATTCAGCCCCGTTCCGGGCAGTTGTGACATGGTGGCCGCTCCTCTTCAGTATGTGGTGTATCATCTCCAAGACGTCCTCTTCGTCATCAACCACAAGGATCCTGGCCATGTCAAGTCACATGTAAAATATGTGCCTTTACCAATATAAGCCTTTTCCAAAAGTTTAGCGTTTCTTGCTATCTGTTTAAACAAGAATGGCACCACATGCATCCTCTCCTGAAACCAGAATCATGAGAGTAACCTCTTCTTCCTTTTCCTGTCCACCCAGCTGAACCCGTAGAACAGGAGTATGCCAGAAACGAACCCTGCCAGGTGGAAGATGAGCTGGAGCAGCACCCTCCCGTCAGCTGCGGCAGGGGACATGAGCATGTTGATGGTGTACATCAGGAACACAGGGGTGCCCAGCAGGGGGACCGAAAGGTACTTGGGTATGAAGTTGGAGCTCCTGATGGAGAGGGAGCCAAAGACAGAGTATATGCCGAGTGAGGCGCCTGCGACAGGCACAAGGGGCACTATGGGCGTCTGCACCAGCGCCACGCACAGGCCCGATAGGAGGAAAGTGCCTATGAAATGCCTGCCCCTCAGCCCGACCTCATACGATAGCATGGCTGCTATCCCGAGCGCCATCATGTTCTCCAGCAGGTGCTGCAGGCTGACGTGTGCGAACGGGAAGGTGAGAAGCCTCCAGGCCTCCCCCTGCAGGAAGGCCGACCCGGAGAACGCGAGCATGGCGAGGGAGTCGGGCACGAGGAAGAACACAGCAGCGCACATGAGGGCTATCCCACCGGAGACTGAAGACACTGCCAATGCCTGTTTCATTCCTTCTCCTTTTTGTAGTATTTCTCTATCCTCTCGTACCTCAGGACATACTTCCTGACCCTCTTCTTGAGGAGCTTGAGGTATGCCACCGTGCTTCCGCCGATGGCTGCCAGGATGACGCCGACGCCCAGAAGAACATACCCGTCCATCTCATTATAATTCCCCCAGCTGACTGATAAATATCGGTCAAAGGATATCGTTTTATGTGTTTATACAGTAAACCTGAACAGCCGTCAGGGTTTACTTAATCCTGACTGCTTCCGGACATCGCCAGGGATCAGTGAGACTATCTTCTCTTCCACTTGCTGTTCAGTCTTCCCGCCGGTCTCTATGTGCTCGCCTTCCTGCACGCTCTCGACCAGGCCGTAGACAGCCCTGATGGCGTCCTCGCCTATCTTCCCTTGGGCCCGCTCCCTGTCCCTCTTCACGCATTCTTCCAGGCTGGCCTTCAGCATGAAGACCATGTGCCTGTGGGGAAGGCTCCTCTTGAGGTGCTTCAGCTGGGAAAGGTGGTAGAAGTTGCCGTCGAACACCACCGTCCCGCCCTTCTCCAGGGCCGGTACAGCCTCCTTCAGCGCTATCTCGTTCGCCCTCTCGAAGTTCCTCTCGCTGATGCAGTCGTACTCTATCACGTCCAGCCCGTGGTCTTTCAGTATCTTGTCCACCGATATGTACAGGGCTCCCAGCCTTTTGGCCACTGCCTTCGCTATGGTGGTCTTGCCGGCCCCTGCATGCCCCCTTATTATTATGTAGTAGCCCATAGGATGGCTTCCTCTATAATAATTAGAACTTGGTTATTATACCGTTCTTTTTCCCCTTCTCGATCCCAGCCTTGTACAGGAACATGCCCATCGCCAGGAACAGGACCGAGAGGCCCAGCCCCCACAGCAGCTCAGGCACGACCACGCTGGCCTCGCCCAGCCCCATGGCAGCCCTCAGCGATATTATGGAATGTGTCGGGGGCAGCGCTAGGGAAACCATCTTGGCAGGCAGCGGCAGTATGTCTATCGGGTAGTACACGCCAGAGAATATCATGAGTATCCCCGTCATCATCCATATCAGGGACATCCACTTGATGCCCTTGTGCAGCATAAGGAAGTCCACTATCATGCCTATCCCGAGGGCGAACAGGAAGATGGAGAACATGTTCGCCATCAGGAAGGCCCCGCCTGCGAATATGTTGATGCCGAAGGCTGCCCAGCCCACCAGGCCCACTGTCACCAGGGAGAAGCACGATGTCACGAAGCCCCATATGGCATTCCCCATTATGAAGTGCCTGGTCCTGGCGCTTGTGGTGTACCCGTGCTTGAGGCACGTGCCCCATATGTCGAACGTCATCGCATATGTGACAGACCTCTGGGAGTGCTCATAGAAGTTCCAGGACACGACCCCTATCATCACGAACAGGAGGGCCGAGGCTGCTCCTCCCTGGTTCTGCAGGAACATGGCGAAAAGCCCTATGGAGAGCAGGCCTATGAAGGGGTACACCAGCAGGTTGGCTGTCTCCCCAGGCCACCTCTTGTTCAGCTGCCAGTGCTTGTATATGTATGCCTTGGCCTCATTCCACATACTTCCGCCTCCCTTTCTCCTTCACTATCTTCATGAACATGTCCTCCAGGCTGGCCTTGGTGACTTCCATGTCCATTATCCTGTACCGTCTCTTCTGCAGGGTCCTGATAATCTCGGGCACTGCGCTCGGGCTTGAGACAGCCTCTATCCTGAGCCCGTCGTTCACCTCCCAGTCCAGCACGCCCTTCATGCCGCCCAGGAACTTCAGGCCAGTGTATTTGTCCAGGTAGAGCCTGACAACATCCGGGAAGCCCATCCTCTCCCTTATCCTCTTGATTCCGCCCTCTGCTATTATCCTGCCCCTGTTGATGACGGATATGTCCCTGCACATCTCCTCCACCTCGTACAGCTGGTGGGACGTGAGCAGGACGGTCATGCCCGTGTCCTTCGCCAGGTCAGCTATGTACTGCCTTATGTCCCTCGCCACCTCCACATCCAGGCCTGCAGTCGGCTCGTCCAGGAAGAGCACCTCAGGGCTGTTCATGAGGGACTTGGCTATCGCCACTTTCTGCTTCATGCCCGTGGACAGGTCACCGAAATACTTGTCCTTGAAGGGGTTTATGTCCAGGGCTGCCATCAGCTCGTCTGCTTTCGCATTCCTCTCCTTCCTGCCCATGCCGAACAGCATGCCGTAATAGTGCAGTATCTCCCTGGGATAGAACTCATAGTAGAACTGGGTCCCTGAAACGCATATGCCCATCTTCTTCCTGATGTCATTCGCCTCCTCCACTATGTCATGGCCGAGAACCCTGGCCCTCCCTGAGGTGGGGGTCACCAGGGTGGACAGCATGAAGATGGTGGTGGACTTTCCCGCCCCGTTCGGGCCCAGGAAGCCGTATATCTCACCCTTCTTCACCTTCAGGCCTATGCCCCTGACAGCCCAGCTGTCCCTTCCCTTTTCCCTGAAATTCTTTTTCAACCCGGAAACCTCAATCGCGAGAGCCATGTCACACACCTGAAGAACGATATATGGAGCCCGTCAGGGACGGAAGCTCAGAAGCCGACCTTTGGGTAAGCAAGCGCCATATCCAGTCCGTCACTTATTATAGTCATATTGCGTCACCCAATATCCCTTAATTGTCCCTCCGGGCTTAAAAAGATTCCGGCAAACCGCCTGTTAAACAGGCAGGGTTTTGTCAGTTATTATATTACTTATGAAATGATTAACAAAGAAAATCCAAACCTTTCTGTGAGTTTATTTATTAACCCTTAAACCAAAAATTAGTTGTTATAACCAGACTGCTCAGGAGGGAGAATGAGAAAGGGCTTGGTGGGGCTAGCTAAATTCGGGGTAGGTATAGGCGCGTTTGCTCTATTATGCACGGCTTTCATTTTTTACGTTCTCCCAGTCTTTGCTGCGGGCCTGGACGCCGTGAACCTCGTGTCCCCCGCGGACACCAGCTGGACAACAGGCAACAATGACACCATACAGTTCGAGTTCAACTATGCGGGCGACAATGCGACGGCAGTCTGTTTGCTTTTCATAGACGATTCCGAGGTGGCGACCAATTCCACGACCCTGGTAGGCGTCAACACCATACTCCAGTCCAATGTGAGCATATCCAACATGTCCCACTTCTGGAACGTGACATGCGTCAACGGCACGGACATGCAGACCTCCTCAGTAAACGTGATAACTGTGGATGCCGTCCCCCCGACTGCAACGGTTGGCTGGATGCCGAGCGATGACTGGAACAGCTCCAACCCGTCCTACTGGTTCGACCTGAACTGCAGCGACAACATGATGCCAAACGCCCTCCAGCTCTGGGGCAACTGGACAGGGACCTGGCACGCCAACCAGACCAACACCAGTCCTGTGGACAGCGCGATGTGGACCGCAGAAGTGGACGGCCTGCCCGAGGGCCAGCATGTATGGGGAGCCTACTGCAATGACAGCGCAGGCAATGAAGACTGGTCTGACGCCAACAGGACCCTGACAGTCGACATGACCCCT